>Ga0214921_10007791_pt1 | contig 14142 bp, 15 predicted proteins | sample LL1505_MetaG_FD_177992 | JGI IMG/M metagenome (GOLD analysis project Ga0214921, IMG submission 177992) | Freshwater microbial communities from Lake Lanier, Atlanta, Georgia, United States - LL-1505 | ecosystem: Environmental > Aquatic > Freshwater > Lake | place: USA: Georgia | collected... | reverse complement strand
TAGGGTCCGCGCAATATATCTCCTATCAATATCTCTCTACAGAGAAATGCAAACCATTCTCTTTATCCTAACTGGCCTCAGTATGGATACCAGATTTCTAGTTAATATTCATATTCTGAATCACTATATTAAAGAACTATCTAAACGCTATGTCGTCGATGTCGCTTGTATATCTGGAAGAGATGACTTTGAACCCTTTGAAGAGATCCTCCCATTCAAATACAAGGTCATTAGCCCCAAGAAACAACTCGATAAGATATGCGACTTTGTTTCCGAGTGTACAGAACAGTACGATTGGTATGTAAAGATACGCGCAGAAGTTCAGCTTCTCGAACAACTGGACTTTACCGCCTTTTGTCCCGACTCGATTAATACCCGCACACGAGTCTATAATGGACCTCTCTCAGTAAAACATGGTTCATCCGTAGGAGGAAAAGGATATCTTGACTATATTCATGCGACTCATTATAGCCCCGAACTAAAGGAGATTATTGTCGATGAGATCATTTATATCTTTTCTCGACGTGTAGTGGAAAAGGGTGGATTTGCGCCTATTACCGATGAGGAACGAGGAAGAAAGGACTGGTATTTCACCTCGCTGTGGAACCAACACGAATGGTTTCATACTGCTCTCTGGAACAGCAGGAAGATACCATTTAATATTGTTAGCATCAATGTTGATTTTACTCATAATGGTCGCCACGCATTTCCCGCTGATGTAAATATGCCTCCCTGCAAATATAGCGCATCAGAATGCCCGGCTCTACGTATTACCTAGAACCCCTCGTAAAATGTTCCCATCTCTATACATTAGATGTACACAGATGGAATATTCGCAGTACTGTTCCTACATTAAAGGGATTTGCGATGCTAATGACGTAAGCAACTTTAAGGCTAATCCAACCTATCGAGTAATCCTAGAGCATGTCTCTCCAGAAATAGGTACGCAGTATCTGGATGCAATCAATGAATTTACCTCCTTTACGCTAGAGGATATCAAGGGATTCTGTACACTCAATGATAGTATCGGTTCACCGCTTACCTCCGACTATACAGAATTCGTGAGCTCCCCATCCAATCTCAGATATATCTTTCATAGCCACCTCATTCTTACCCATCTCAAGAGTCTTGGCCTTCCCCAGATAGACATTGTAGAAGTCGGTGGGGGCTACGGAGGTCTCTGTCTTGCCCTTCATCATTTTGCAGAGAAGTATTCTCTTACCATCCGCTCATATACAATCGTCGACCTTCCTGAGCCATCACGCCTCCAGAAACTTTATCTCTGGAAGGTCAATCCCTATCTTGATGTAGAATTCGTCGATGCATCCACCTTTGGTGAGGGCATATCCAAGAAGGATATGTTTCTCATCAGCAACTATTGCTTTAGTGAAATTCCAGGTGAGCTCCAGAAAGAGTATAGAACAAAACTCTTTCCCAAGGTGTCTCACGGGTTTATGACATGGAACTGGATTCCTCTCTACAACTTCGGCTTCACCGTAAGGGAAGAAACAGAGTTTCCCAAGACAGGACCCTACAATAAATATCTGTACTTCTAAGCCCTCCTTCTTCTTTTCCGCGTCTTTCTCCCACCCACAGATATCATCATAGGGAGCGGATGTTTCTCTAAAAAGCCTGCTCGATTATCCTTTGTAAAGTAGAAGTGAAGAATAAATGCATCGGGCCTAGGCTCCAAGGCCTGTAAGAACGTGTCATCATAATGTTTCAAACTGTTCTCATATGTGGGAAGAATCGTTTCCATGAATGAGCCCTGCTCAAAGCTTGTTCCTGCCCATTCCCCGTCACCCTTCCATTTCCCATTTCCATTCTTCTTCCATTTGTCTGGCTTGTAGCCTTCAGTCCACTTGGATAAAATCTCTTTTCCAATATCTGTGTTTAAGACAAACCATACTCCCGCGCAAAATCTCTTATTGCCAGGAGTATTGTCTGCTGACTTGTAGAAATGCTTTCCTTCTTCTATAAGGCTGTTCAGGTCTTTATCCATGTTATACACTGTAGCATCTGTATCAAGCCATACTACACCCTTGTAGTTCCCCGTGTTAAGAATGTCTTTGGCCAGAAAGACCTTCCTCCAATAGGGAGAAATATCCTCGTATCCAGATGTCTTGAGGATATGCTCGTGTCCCCATTTTTTCGCGTAGTGCGCAACACGATTTATAAGACCCTTATCCACATCTGTTAACTTACGGTCGTCATATTGTATGATGGCCCATTGTTGTGAACCACCTCTATGACACCGCTTGCGCGTTTTCCGCGCCATCCTATCTATATAGATGATTATATTGCTGTCCACCGTTCCGGGAACTGTATTCGACTGCTTGGACCCGTGATCCATGCAGCTGGATAGATGATGATTGACTTGGGATTCTTATCCGCACCCAGAATCGCTCCCCAACTACTAAATGTTGACGCCGATATAAGCGCTCCCGCCAAACAAAGACTCATCAAATACATCGTCTTTAACTCATCAGCCTCTTCAAAAAATATCACCTTCTTTGTGGTGACCCATTTCTGTTCCTTACACCACGGCATATCATCCGATACAATATAGAGGTTCTTTATCTCAGTATGAGGCTCAAAGAGTGGAAGCCCCTTGTTATAAAACTCCGCAGGTAAACTCACTCCCCCATAATCGCCCCGCCGTACGTGCATAAACGCGCTACTTTCTGAATCAATCGTAAAGTCAGGATATCTTTCCTTAAAGACTTTTGCAAAGTCCTCTCGAATTGTCGGAATCACCGAAATAATCGATGAATAGCTCTGGAAAAATCCACCAGCCAGAGTAGCATTGCCTCTCACATTCCCGTCAATGTTTCCATTTACCCACATGTTATGCGGCTCTCTTACCTTCTCTAAGATCCTCTTCGAGATGTTCATTCGAGCCCTTACATCCTCAGGACTCACCTCCGTACCCTGTGTATAGAGTATCTTAGCATAGTCTTTATCGGAATGCATATTCCCCTTGTATGGCAATAAACACAGCGGTAGGTTAAGCTTCTTCTTTACGGTTAATGCCGCAGCATATACATATAGCTGATTTCCAAGACCACCGCCAAATGGGACAAAGATACACTTATCCGTGCCGGTTCCACCAATGAAATAGAACCTCTTTGCTTTTCTGGTTTTTCTATGCCTCGCACTGCGTTTTCGCTTATACGACGCCATCCTATACTAGGAAACGAAAGTATCTCCTACTCAGTAGCCATCACCTTCCATCCCTCACTCTCTTTAGGAAGCTCTAAGGTTGAGCTATTTCCCGCTAAAAACCATTGCTTTGGATACAGAATCAAGGGGCTGGATGAGGTCGCCGCACCAAAAATGGCCGCCCATAAACTAAAGGTTGATGCGGAGATGAGTGCCGCACACTTACATAGAGACATCAGATATAGAGCCTTCATCTCATCCGGCTCATCCTTGAACTCTAGAGTCTTTCCCTCGCCAATCGTAAAGCCCTGCGCCTTACACCACTCCAGATCATTCGAAAAGATATACACTGTCTTTAAGGGAGCAACCTTTGACATCTCATTTAGCCCATTCTGGTAATAGCCCCTTGCTAAACTCCGACTCCACACCTTATCATAATCTCCTCTCCGTACATGCATGAACCCAGACGTAGCAGAATCTATCGTCGCCTTCAGATCGGGAAACTCCTTTTCTAGGGTTCCCATAATCCTTTCACGCAGTTCAGGTATCACACTCTGTATCTCCGTATAGTTCTGAAAATACGTCGAATGTAAGATAACATTCTTACTGATGTTTGCGACAATAGGTGTGTTGACCCATTTGCCGTGGTGGCCATTCATGGTTTCAGGAATCGTAGGTGATTTGCTGATCCGATTCTTTATTGCGGGATCCGAGTTCTCCACCAGCGTCGAATTACTGAAGAATATCTTTCGATAGTTCCTATTCGTATGCGTAGATGAGACCGCGGGAAGCAGACAGAGAGGCATGTTCAACTTCTTCTTTAGCACCAGCGCAGCCGCATAGATGAACAACTGATTTCCTAACCCATCACGAAGCGGAACAAAGATACACGTACCTTCCCCCCCGATGAGAAGACTAATATTCTTTCTGCGCACTCGTGTGCGCCTCGTGGGTTTTCTCTTTTTTGTACGGTATACCATCCTCCTATTTTAGGGACAGTATTCTACTCAATAGGGATTACCTTCCATCCCTCATCCTCCTTGGGAAGCTCTAGTACGGAACTGTCCCCTGACAAGAACCAGTTCTTCGGATAGATTATACAAGGATTTGTGTTCGTTGCGGCGCCAAAAATGGCCCCCCATAAACTAAAGGTTGATGCGGAGATAACTGCACCCCGCTTACAGAGAGCCATCATATAGAGCGCCTTCATCTCATCTGGCTCATCGGTCATCTCTATGCTCTTTCCCTCGCCGACAGTAAAGCCCTGTCCCTTGCACCACTCCAGCTCATTCGAAAACACATAGACCTTCTTCAGGTTGCCCAGTTTAGATAACTCGTTCAGGCCGTTCTGATAATAGGTCTTGCTCAAGGCCTGGCCGAAGGATTTGTCATAATCCCCCCTACGCACATGCATAAAGCCCGAGGTAGCAGAATCAATGCTGCCTTTTACATCGGGATACTGTTTTTCCAATGTTGCCATGATATGCTCGCGCATGTCGGGAATAATACCCTTGATGGCCTGATAGTTCTGAAAATAGGTTGAGGGAAGAATCACATTCTTGCTCGTGTTTGCGACAATATTCGTGTTCACCCACTTCGTATGTGTATTGTTTATCTTTCCGAGAACGGCTGTAGACTTGTTCATCCGATTCTTGACCGCTGGGTCGGAGTTCTCTACTGGCTTCGTATTCGTAAACAGAAGTTTTCGGTAGTTCTTGGCCGAATGGCCAGCCATCCTTGCAGGAAGCATACATAGGGGCATGTTCAACTTCTTCTTTGCTACTAGCGCAGCAGCATAGACAAAGAGCTGATTTCCTAAGCCATCGTGAAGCGGGACAAAGATACACTTGTCTTCTCCGCCCACCAGAACGCTGATGTTCTTGTTTCGTACGCGCACCGTCTTGCGCTTAATGTTCTTTCTCTTGTGTCTACGACTAGCCATCCTATTCAGAGCCCAGATTCCTTTCTTACCGCCTTATAGGGATGTTGAATACATCAAGGCGTCGTCGTAGACCCTCTAAACCCCATAAACGTAAACGAAGAAAGACACGGCGCGCTCCGGTTCAACGCGGAGGCTCTGATGCTCCTACGATTCCAAAGGTCTGTATACAGACCGCAAAGAACCCTATTGACCCCTATGTCGTAGAGCAGCTTAAACAGTATCTCGTGGGCTGGGAGTACATCTTTTTCAGCGATGACGATGTGATGGCCTTCTTTGATGCGAACCCCCATAAGGATTATCCTAAGATCAAGGAGAAGTTCAATAGTTTCACCCACGGTGAACACAAGGCAGATCTCTTTCGCTATTATTATATCTTTATGAAAGGTGGTGTCTTTATTGATTCGGATCTGATGCTATATGATTCCCTGGACAATATTGTCGGGAATAAGGCCTTTCTTTCTGTGCGCGCACTGAAGCCAGTTGGCTCCGTGTTTAATGGCTTTCTTGCAGCAACGCCTCACCATCCTATTCTCTTGGACGCACTGAATCATGTGTATGCCATAGAAAATGATGCTCTGAAAGGATTTTATCATCTGCTCGTGGCAAAACTTGGAACATTTGTCGATGCGCATATGAATGATTCTGTGAAACTGCTCAAGGAAATCACCAATACGGATTTCTCGTGCTATATTGAAGACCCCGATTCTGGAAAAATACCTATGATACATTACCAAAATGTGAGTATCCCCAACCTGCCTGTTCGGCCCCCGTGTACGAAGTAAAATTGTCCCGGGGCGACGCTACTATCGTCTGTATAAGCACTATGTTTCTCCTTTGCCTTCTTAGTCTGCTGACGGCTGTTGTTGCTGCGCCCCCTACCGTAAAGGACTGCGGCGGCGGAAAGACACGATTTGTCCTCAATGCCCTTTCGCTCAGCCCATCTAATCCTAGCCCAAATGATGCTGTTACTCTTCATTTGGACTATACTGTACCCCCTGGGACCCTCGTTACCGGAGGCGAGGCAAGGTATTCGGCCACCTACAACTTCATTCCCCTTACACCCACCGTAGAGCCCCTGTGTAGCAACATCCCTTGCCCACTTGGCCCCGGCAGATACCTCAATAGTACGGTGTCATCGTGGCCTTCTGGGCTTACTGGCACCCTCACAACAATCCTTCGCTGGTCAGATGAGAATGCACATTCACTCCTCTGCATAAGTATTGCGGCAACCCTATAACATAATCCAACGAGCGGGAAACCCTATATTTTTTCCACTAATCGACCTGTTCCACGAAGCCGTCTAGAATATCTAGAACGCTTTTGCTTTCGCATATCCTCTTACTGTACTCTGCGATTATTGTACCTGATTCAACTTGTTGATGTTCGAGTTATACGTAGTCTTTTCATTCAGAGTAATAAGGCTCGGCTTTGCAAGATAAATGTTTATCTTGTCTGCGAATTTATGAAGCTGGATATCAACCGGATCTATCATATGCTCCAAGAGAGGAAGGATTCTGTCCTTCAGACTTTTGTGCCGTACAATATAGGCCCAGTTGCCCCAGTTGTTGTGCGACGTCATCTGCTTCTCAAACTTCTGAACAGCTGGAGATACCTCCTTTGCCTTCGGATTCACCTTGTCCAAATAGATGATATCCCAGTCAGGTGGAACCTCTTTGGTCAGCGTGTCAAGCTTCGTCGAAAAGTCTGGAGCAAAGATAATATCATCCTCCAAGATAAGTGTCCCCTGGGCGTCCAGATCCGGATGTTCTGCTATCTCACGCATTAATCCCCTATGCGCTAAATAACATCCTATTGCTCCCTTATAGCGCATCTTCGGCCCTTTAAAAATGATGCTTCCTATTCCCTGCTCCATCAAGGAATCCCCCATGGATTCGTCGACTTTTACCGCATCCCATTTCTTTATCTCAATACCAGCCTCCTTTGCGGACGCAGCAGACTGCTTGTACCGCTCGGAGTTCTCATTCATTGTTATCGCAAAGACACTTTTAAACAAGGGCTTTCCCTTATTCGTGTTATTGGTCTTTGGCGTGTTATTCGTCTTTGGCGTATTGTTCTTTTTCGTAGTATTACGCTTTATGTTTCCTGGAGAAGCAGTATTACCGCCCCCCTTTTTCATTCGCCTTGACCGGGCCATCCTACAGTAGCGCGAGGTTATCTATCAAGCCTATTGTGCTTGAAGAGGCCATTTCCCGCAGCCACATTATAGCCACTTAGATGTTGTATAAGATATTGCTCCATACTCGTCGAAGGCATGTCTCTGTTCTTTTCCAGCAGCGGCACAAGCTTCTCCTTAAGAAAGTCCGTCTTTGCAATAAAGATGTTGTTTGACCATGGCGCATTCTCTGAGGTTGTCTTATACCACGGAGTGTCATAGTCAATACGCTCAAACAAGCCTGGAAACACCTTATCTGGCTGAATATCCCCTGGAAACATCACCACCTCTATCTTGTACGGAAAGGAGGAATCAAAGGTATAGTTCGGCAACTGCTCATCTGGAACTGGCGCAAAATCTCTCGATCCCAGCGGCTCACCTGGCTGCTTCTTATCCCTCAGACGCACAAGCTGAACATCCTTCTCCTTCATCAGTTTAATCGTCTCATTCAGAATCTTTTTTGTCGTCGCTTCATCATTCACTAGCTCGAAATCACACTCTGCAAAGATAAAGTACTTGGTCGTGGTAGCCTGAATCATTTCTAACATTCCACCAATAATCCCTGTGTTTTTTAGGGGGTCGCCCATCACATTCTTACTACCAAATTCTTTTGCCAATGCATCATTCTCTGGAGTCCGCTCCTGAAAATACATTAATGGCTTCACCATGGCTAAGAGCCCATTCTTCTTATAGGATTCCAAGGTGTTCCGAATCGTCAAAGGTGATTTCCATGCGAGAATACCCAGCGTGATTTCCTTCAGCTCTGAAGAACCCCCACGCTGTTTACGCCGCATAGTTCTACGGCGTAAGCGGCGTTTTGTGCATCGTCTCATCCTACCCTGTGGCACTATTTTCTCGGAACTTCTTCACCTGGTCCGCAAGCTTCTTGTCTTCGACCTTATTATTGTCGTATTTCGTGAAATAGGCATCATCGCGTGCGGAGTTATGATGCTTGGTATAGACATCTCCTCTCGGCTTCTTCACCTTGTTGTAGTATTCGCGGGACATAATCGGATAATGATTTATCTGTAGGCCCTCGGGGCAGCTGATGCGCTCGCCCTTTAAATCCGGTATATGTTGACAGGAGAGGCGCTCATCCTTCAAGTCAGAAATAAGCATGGTGGTCTTTCCAGAAATCCCATTCTCGGGCTCGGCATTTTCCTGCCAGCGCATCGTAAATCCCTCGCGCACACTCGGCGGCTGCTTGTCATGCCCATTTGAACCAAACATTGACCAGCCACATGTGTACCCCGAAGGACGATTTGGTCTTGTGAAGACCTCATTAATGTAGTCCTTGAGCAAGCGACCATCCTTGCCGAAATAATACTCATCAAGGTCAGTCACTACCATAACATCCATCCCCTTCTCCTTCAACTTCGGTATGCCTGCCGTATTGTATGCATGCATCTGAATATGCTTTCCTGGAACATCGAGTACAGTTACGAAATCCGGATACTGATCCGTTATGGCCTTCCAGTCATCGGTGGAGTCATTGTTCAACAATACCATGTGGTCCGCGCCCTGCCACTTGTAGTGGTCAATCCACTCCTTCAGAATCATTGATTCATTCTTAAAGATACCCATGATTCCAATCTTCAGAGGCGCCCCTTCGGAACCGCCATTCTGGCTGTTCAGGTTTCGCAACGTGCGGTAGCCTAGGCACTGCGCCTCATGTACATCAATCTTATCAGAAAAGTTTGCCCAGGCTTTGTGAATCCCAAAGCTCTTTTCCCCGTTATCAATCGTCTCTATAGAAAACTTCTCGGCCTCCTTGGGTGAAGGCTTCTTAGGCACCACTTCTTCACATCCGCCACTGAAGAATCCATCCTCATTGTGCGGCTTCCCCTCATTCGTCAACTTGCTACATTTCTTCAGAATCTCTCGCATGATTCTTGTGCGCCTGAGAGAAAAGCCCCCGTTTCCTATCGCATCCCGCCCCTTCCAAGGTGCCCCAACATAGTCGTACTTCATAAAGTGGTGTATGAGATCCTTTCCCTGCTTACAAATCAGACTGTCCGTCTGAATGACCAGAAACATTTCTGTAGGGATTTCGTCCAGAATCCTGTCACTCATCATAAGCTTGTTATATGCATCTTCATTCATTGTATCAAGGCCAATATCGCGCATAGATGCTCGGGACTTCCATTTCTTAGGGAGACGGTCAATCAGTTTTTCCACATCACCCTTGTTCTCCGAACCAGGAAAGACGATAAGATTCCACTGCGAGCCCAAATTCTCCAGAACATTGTGAATAACAAAGGTTAACGCCTCCGTCTTCGATTTCCTTGGCTCAATAATAATCGCCGTGTGGGTCTGTGATGACCCCCCACCCTGAGCCCGCCTTCTCCGAGTAGAACGCCGCTTCACCCGTCTCTTTCGACTCTTTCTGTACACCATTAGACTCCTGTAGAAGCAATATATTTTCTATCATCCACATAAGAAGATGGTATCGGCGTCAAAAACACGAAAACGGTTTCCTGGCCTCGGCGAGGGCCGGTCAAAATCAATATATATAGAACCTATAGTTCACGATACTGCCGTGCTTATCGCCTTCTTCAATCCTGCGCGATTCAAGCGAATCCTTAAAAATGCGCTCTACATTATCAGCGTATTGAAGGAAGCTAAGATACCCTACTTTGTCGTCGAATGTACCTTTCACAAGGCAAGGCCCCAAATCCCTGGCGCGGATCTCGTGCTTAACTCAGATAGCTATATGTTTTACAAGGAACAGCTCTTGAATAAGCTTGAGCCCCGTGTGCCAGAAAAATACACAAAGCTTGTCTTTCTCGATGCAGATGTGCTCCTTGATACTCCGGATTGGATTGACCAGATTTCAGAATCATTGAATTCTCATGATATCCTACAACCCTTCAGCCAATCCTGCTGGCTCACTCCTGATAATACCCGTATACGCTCAAAAAAAATGTCCTATGCCTTCGCTATCGTCACAAAAAAGACCATTAATAAGAACACTGTACACGACTATCATCCCGGATTTATCTGGGCCTTTAAGCGCGATATCTTTAGACGGGTGGGGGGATTTTTTCCACGGTCGATTATCGGAGGAGGAGATGTCGCAACAGTGCTGAATATGTTTCCTATTGAAGTCACCGATGAACTCTTTTATAAAGCAACCAATCCCGCCTTTGGCAAACTGATTATCGACGCATGGCGCGCATATAACACTACCTTTAAACAGGTGAATCCTAAACTCGGATTTCTCTCCAATCGCGCCCTCCACCTCTTTCATGGTGTAAGAGAAAATAGACAATACGTGAGCAGATATGAGGATATTTATACCGCCATGAAAGGAGCGTGGGATGATGAAATCGTCACAAACTCTGATGGACTCTTTGAGTTTAAACGCCCCGAAATCAATAAGGTGGTGCTCAACTACTTCAAACGGCGTAATGAAGATATATCCTTAGCAGCTGCGGAAAAAATAATAACAACAGGGAATGCACGTTCTACCAAACGAAGTACTGGTACTCGGCGCGGTGGTCGCGTATCACTAGAAAATATTCCAAAAGATGATACTGTCGTCATACTCCCATCACAGTGATACACATGCTTCCTTCCACACAGACGCATTACAGGTTGGACATGTCCCCTTCAGCGAAACCCACTCGTCCAGACTTTCTGCGTGAAAGAGATGAAAACACGGCGTTATCCGTGTCTTCATGTCTTGTGTAATCTCATCCAGAGATATTGCGCAACACGCATGTGTTGCAATGGCGTCTCGCTTGATAGCTTCCGCAACATGTCTGGGTGGTTTGTGCTGCGAAATCGCCGGAGGAGCGGAAGGAACGATTCTGGCCATCAGTGCGGGCCGCGGAAGACTCTCACTATGGCGCTCAACTCTCTCTGCTTCCTTCAGCATGCTTGAGCGAAGAGACATATAGTGACTGTACCAGGGATTGTAGAACCTATAGCTCGCCTCATAGATGTAGTCTCCAGGAATATAGGCCCTGTTCGTCGAATCCAGGATGGGAATCCAGACTCTTGCCCTATCAAGATACATGCACCAGGGGGACCTCCAGACATATACGTGCTTGCCAGCATGAAGAGGAATCCTCTTTAACATCGGTTCTGGCTCGCTACTCGGCATAATCTTCACGTTTCCAGGAGGTGCGCCCCCCGCGTAAGCAGATAACATAATCACTACCTCTGGCTCAGGAGAAACCTCGCTCATACATACTATCTTGAGACGCTGCACTGCTTCGTCGAATATGGCGAAATATCGTTGTGTCATCAGGGCGTGTAGTATGTATGTGGGGCTAGTAAACATAAATTTTTGTGAGGGGCGACTATACTTTCCGCTGACGCCCAATGTACTCTTCCACCCACGTCACACCCCGCGTCATATAGTCTATGTCACCATCAAGCATAAAGGTGTTTCTTAGCATGTGGATCATGGAGAGTCGCTTTTTCTCTAGATACTGCTTCCACTCCATCTCCTGAAGCGCCTTACTCGCTCCATCAAGCAGCATTAGCTGCTCGCACTTTAGCTTATAGAGCTCAGTGTACCCTCCCTCTAAGGCATCGAGCTCCTTTTGCGGTAGCTTCTTGAACTCTGGGTCACTGGCCGGCTTCTTTGACGCCTCCAGCGTGGCTGTAATCTTATTGAGAGCGGCCTCATACTTCTTACTAACGACCCTGTAGCGGTCAATCTCCGTCTGGATTCTCCCCACATGTACGTCATAGGCGGTACTGGGGTCGTTGTAATAATCGTGCCGCCAGCCATCCGCCTTGTCCCGCAAGATGTTCTCTACCACGTGCTCATGCTTCTCAAGGGGCTCTGTTGCACGAATCTTCTCCTTCCATGTTAATGACATTCCGAAGGTGTGTGGTGTAACTACATAGTAGCACATACATACATTCAAATTTTACACATAGGTTGCATAACGCGCCACATTCTCCGCTTGCTGCTCCTTGGACCGACTTCCAGGAAAATGGAGAAAGGCTGGTCCCTGCGTCCCATCCTCATCAGGCATCTTGTCACGCGGAATAAGCTTATTGCGAATCATTGTCTCTTCCACATTCAAATCAAACTTGTCCAGATTCTTTATAGCCCATTTGCCCGCCGTATACTGGTCATCTTCCTCAAAAGGGGTCGCAGCGATTTCTGTAAACATCTGTGCGAGCGTTGAGACTGGACCAATGATAAATCCCGTATTCATAAATATGGATTTCTCGCTCATAAACCCCCTTCCGTCATTCACAGGCTTCAAGGGGGCCTCGAGCGCCGCGCGACCTCCTAAGACCTGGTGGGTGTCATACCAGTTCATCACATCCTTGTAACAGTTGTTGAAACAGGCTATTTCCGCGCCAAAGACAACCGGCATCGGCCTCGGCTTCTCCTTATAGGTCTTCAGCAGCTTATCCGAATCTTTTATACAGATTACATCAAAGGCATCGACAAAAATCGCCAGCGCATCGGGACCCTTTTCTGTCTCATAGCGTTTCATACCCTCCAGATAGTTCTCTATCTTGGTCTCAAATCCCTTCCAAGGCTTACCAAATCCAAGGACCTCGTAACTATAGTTGTGTCGCTTGAGGGAATCAAGAAGTGCCTGGAGTGTCGGCTCCATACGGTCCGAACTCGTAAAGACTTTCAGACCAGAATCATTCGGCGCAGTGTACGTGAGTTCTGGACCCCCACCCCCTTGCTTCCGTCGGCGCTGCCTTCGCGTCTTTTTTCCTCTTCGGCGCCTGTGTCGCCTAGACACCATCCTATAGTAGTGTCCTAAAATAAGTGGATACGCCTCTTATTTCGCCTTTGCTGCGCTGTTCTGCGCATTCTGGTCCAAGACAGTTACCACCGAGTTGGGCGCATTTCTCGCGTCTTGCTTCACCAGAGATGGGACGAGCAAATACATGTTCAAGACATCTGCGAACTTCGCAAGTTGAATATCCGGGACATCCATCATATGCTCCAGCTTTGGAAGAATCTTGTCCTTTAACGAAGAGTTCTTCACAATGTAGGCCCAGATTCCCCAGTTCTTGAATCCCGTCATGTCCTTGTTCAGCTTCTTCACATGCTCGGAAATCATTGGGCCCTCCGTATAGAGTTTGTCCAGAAAGATGAAATCCCAGTCTGCAGGAACCTCCTTCTCAATCTCTGCAAGCTTATCATACAGATCCGAAGGAATCTCAACATCATCCTCAAAAATCAGCGTCCCTGGCTTATCGGCCGCCGTATCTGCAATATGCTGAAGAAGAGTTCTGTGCCCCAGATATGCGCCGATGACCCCCAGATTGAATACCGCGCCCGTACGGTCCTTGAAGTTCGTCGTTCCGATTCCTAAAGGAGGAAGCGTGTCCTTTTCCTCAGGCTTGATGAGCACACCCTTCCATGGCTGTAGGGGCACCCCCGCCGCCGTCGCAAAGGCCTTAATATCCACGTAACGTTTCGAGCCCGGGTCCAGCGTTACCGCATACGCATCCTGAAAAAACGGGGTTGATGTCGCTTTGCCACCACCCTTCTGCCTGATACGGCTACGCCGCAGCTTAGAGACTTTTGCTCTTCTTGTACGCTTTCGTACCATCCTGTTATAGCCGTACAAAATTGAAGTTGGCTGCATCGGACTATAGGACACCACAATGGAGACCGAACACTATCTCGCCCGCCGCGGGAACTGGCAGCTCGTCGCACACCAGGGAGGAACGCGCGCAGAAGCTGACACTATCGATGTTATTCGCGCACATCTCGATAAGGCGCATCCTGGTATCTATGAGATCGTGGCGCATCCCCAGGATCTGCGGCACATCTATTACGAGTACACGTATCAGCTCGATCCCGCCCTGTACACAAGGCCGGCCGCGCCAACCTCTGAAGATGTGTGGTTCGAGGCGGGCGAGTTCC
>Ga0214921_10007790_pt1 | contig 14142 bp, 14 predicted proteins | sample LL1505_MetaG_FD_177992 | JGI IMG/M metagenome (GOLD analysis project Ga0214921, IMG submission 177992) | Freshwater microbial communities from Lake Lanier, Atlanta, Georgia, United States - LL-1505 | ecosystem: Environmental > Aquatic > Freshwater > Lake | place: USA: Georgia | collected... | reverse complement strand
CGATGTCTATGCGTTGCGCGCCGCCGGGGCGGTCGAGACCGTGGCCGCGTCGCAGGTCGCCGTCTGTCTCATGCACATGCAAGGCGAGCCGCGCACCATGCAACGCGAGCCGCGCTATGCGGATGTAGTCGCCGAGGTGCGTGAATTTTTGGGCGGACGCGTGGCGGCGTGTCGGCAAGCGGGCATCGAGCCGTCGCGCATGCTCATCGACCCGGGTTTCGGTTTCGGCAAGACGCTGGATCACAACCTCGCATTGCTGCGCGATCTTGCGCGTGTCGACGTCGGTGGCTTGCCCATGCTGGTCGGTTTGTCGCGCAAGTCCATGTTGGCGACGCTCCTCGGGCGCCCGGTCGAGCAGCGGCTCGCCGGCAGTCTCGCACTCGCACTCGCCGCGATCGAGGGCGGAGCGCGTATCATTCGCTGTCACGACGTTGCCGAGACCGTGGACGCAGTGCGGGTCTGGGCGGCATTTCGCGGCGAGACGGGCCGCAAGCCCTCGGGAGGTTGAGCGTGACGCGCAAATTTTTCGGTACCGATGGCGTGCGAGGCAGAGTCGGCGAAGCGCCCCTCACCGTCGATTTCGCGGTCAATCTGGCGAGCGCTGCCGCGCGGGTGCTTGCGCCGGAGGGCGGCAGCGTCCTGATCGGCAAAGACACGCGGCTCTCGGGGTACATGTTCGAAGCGGCGCTAGAAGCCGGATTCATCGCCAGCGGACTCGATGTCATGTTGATCGGTCCGTTGCCGACGCCGGGCATTGCGTACATGACGCGCCACTTCGGTTGCCGCTTCGGCGTCGTGATCAGCGCATCGCACAACGACTATCACGACAACGGCATCAAATTCTTCGACGCGGAGGGCGGCAAACTCGCCGACGAACTCGAAGAGCGCATCGAAGCCGAACTCGCCAAAGCGCCGGTCACGCGCTCCTCGAACGAACTCGGTCGCGCCTCGCGCGTCGACAAGCAGCGCAAGCACTATCAGGACTTTTGCATCTCGACCTTGCCTAAGGGCATGAGCCTCGAGGGCTTCAAGATCGTCATCGACTGCGCGCACGGCGCGGCCTACAAAGTCGCGCCGCGCATCCTGACGGATCTCGGCGCGGAGATCGTGCCGATCGGCTGCTCGCCGAATGGGCGCAACATCAACGCGGGCTGCGGCTCGACCGCGCCGCAATTGCTGCAATTGACCGTGCCGGGCGTGCGGGCGCAAGCCGGCATCGCGCTCGACGGCGACGGCGATCGGCTGGTGATGGTCGATCATCTCGGTCGCAAGGTCGATGGTGATCAGTTGCTGTACGTGATCGCCAAGGCGCGCAAGGAAGCCGGGCGTCTCACCGGTCCCGTCGTCGGGACCTTGATGACGAACTACGGTCTCGAGAGGGCGCTGCGGGCACTCGACATCGGTTTCGAGCGTGCGGCGGTCGGTGATCGCTACGTGCTCGCCAAACTGCGTGACACCGGTGGGGTGCTCGGCGGCGAGACCTCGGGACATGTGCTCACGCTCGATCTGACCACGACGGGCGATGCGATGATCGCCGCCTTGCAAGTGCTGGCGGTGATGCGCGAGACCGGCCGCTCGCTCGCCGAACTCACCGCGGGCTTGCAATTGTTGCCGCAGCACATGGTCAACGTGAAAGTCGCGCGGCGCTTCGACCCGGCAAGTATCCCTGCCGTCGTTGCCGCGCGCGCGCAGGCCGAGCGCCAACTCGGCGATCGCGGTCGTGTCGTGCTGCGCGCCTCGGGTACCGAACCGCTGATACGCGTGATGATCGAATCGGACGATCATCGCGAAGCCGAGACGCTCGCCAATTCGATCGCGGACGTGGTTCGCGCCGTCGAGGGATGAGCGTGCGCAAGCCTTTCGTCGCCGGCAACTGGAAGATGCACGGCAGTCGCGACGCCAACGCGCGGTTGGTGCAGGGCTTGCGCACTGCGATGACCGCGCCGCTCGCGAGCCATTGCGACGTCGCCGTGTGCCCGCCGTTCGTCTATCTCGCCGACGTTGCCGTGCAATTGCAGGGCACGCCGGTCGCGCTTGGTGCGCAAGACACTTGTGCCGAGCCGGGGCCGGGCGCGCGCACCGGCGAGGTGTCGGCGTCGATGCTGCTCGACGTGGGCTGTCGCTACGTGCTCGTCGGGCACTCCGAGCGTCGGCAGTTCCATGGCGAGGAAGACGGTCTCGTCGCGCGCAAGCTCTCGGCGGCGCTCGCGGTCGGCTTGACGCCCATTCTCTGCGTCGGCGAGTCGCTGCAGGAGCGCGACGCCGGTTTGACCCACCACGTCATCGCCCGACAGGTCGATGCCGTACTTGACGCTGCCGGGGTCGCGGCGGTCGGCCGGTCGGTCTTGGCGTACGAGCCCGTTTGGGCGATCGGCACGGGCCGGACGGCGAGTCCGGAGCAGGCCCAGGAGGTCCACGGCTTCATCCGTGGCCGAATTGCTGCCCGTGATGGTAATATTGCCGGCTCTGTGAGGCTCCTCTACGGGGGCAGCGTCAAGGCGTCGAATGCGCGCGAACTGTTCGCGATGCCCGACGTCGATGGCGGGCTCGTCGGCGGTGCCTCACTCAACGCGGAAGAATTCGTCGCCATCGTGGCGGCAGCCGCGCGGAAGTGACCGTGACATGTTGTTGACCGCACTCACTATCTTGCAGGTGTTCGTGTCGCTCGCCATCGTGGCGCTCGTGCTGTTGCAGCGCGGACGCGGTGCCGAGGCCGGGGCAGGCTTCGGTGCGGGCGCGTCGGGCAGCGTCTTCGGCGCGCGCGGCGCGACGACGGGGTTGTCGCGCTCGACGGCGGTGCTCGCCGCGATCTTCATGCTCAACAGCCTCGCGCTCGCGTGGCTCGGAACTCGTCCGGTGGCCGACGCGCCGCAGGGTCTCATCGAATCGCCGGCCAGCACGAAGCCGGTTGCGCCTGCAGCGCCGGCACCTGCGCCGGCTCCGCAGCGCTGAGAGGCAATCGAGAATCGTTTAAGCGGACGTGGTGGAATTGGTAGACACACTAGCTTGAGGGGCTAGCGCCGCAAGGTATGGGAGTTCGAGTCTCCCCGTCCGCACCAAACTGGATCGATCTTCCTGTACAATTCGCGCCGCTTGGGACACGGGGGTTCCGCGACCATCGTCGCGGTCGTGTCGGGGCTTGCGCGGATGTTGTCGAACTACCTGCCAGCGCTGATTTTTCTCGTCATCGCGAGTGGTCTCGCGATCGTGCTGCTACTGCTCGGTACCGGCTTGGGCCGTTACTTTTCGCAGGCACCCGACGACGCTCAAAAACTCTCTCCGTACGAGTGCGGCTTCGATGCGTTCGAAGACTCGCGCATGAAGTTCGACGTGCGTTACTACCTCGTCGCCATTTTGTTCATCGTGTTCGATCTCGAGATCGCGTTCCTGTTTCCCTGGGCCGTGGCGCTGAAGTCCATCGGCGGGGCGGGGCTCGCGGCCATGGGCATTTTTCTCGGCATCTTGATCGTCGGGTTCATCTACGAATGGAAACGGGGAGCCCTGGAGTGGGACTAGCCGAAACCACGCCGCAGGACAGTTTCGCGCAACGCGGCTTTCTGACCACCGGTGTCGACAATCTCGTCAACTGGGCGCGTACCGGCTCGCTGTGGCCCATGACCTTCGGCCTCGCGTGCTGCGCGGTCGAGATGATGCAGGCCGGTGCCTCGCGCTACGACCTCGACCGCTTCGGCGTCGTGTTTCGTCCGAGTCCGCGGCAGGCGGACGTCATGATCGTCGCCGGCACGCTCGTCAATAAAATGGCGCCGGCGCTGCGCAAGGTTTACGACCAGATGCCCGAGCCGCGTTGGGTCATTTCCATGGGTTCGTGTGCCAACGGTGGTGGCTACTACCACTATTCGTACGCGGTCGTGCGCGGCTGCGATCGCATCGTGCCGGTCGACGTCTACGTGCCAGGCTGTCCGCCGACCGCCGAAGCTTTGCTGTACGGGATCATCCAGTTGCAGAAGAAGATCGCACGCACCAGCACGGTTGCGCGTTGAGCGTGAGCGGAGTCGGAATTTTGTCAGCCCACATCGAAGCTCTCTACAACGCGATCGAAGCGAATCTCGCGACGCGCGTACGCCGGGTCGAATCTCTGGCCGACGAGTTGACGCTTGAAGTCGATGCCGAACACCTGCTCGAGGTCGCGCGCGTACTGCGCGATGCGCCCGAACTGCGATTCGAGACGCTGATCGACAGCTGCGGCGTCGACTATCTGCACTACGGCGAGTCGGAGTGGAAGACGATCTCGGCAACCGGTTCCGGATTTTCGCGTGGTGTGGCCCATGGCGCCGCGCCCCATGCCGGCGCGGCGGCCCATCGGCCCGCGCGTCGTTTCGCGGTGGTTCACCATCTGCTGTCGGTGACGCACAACCGCCGGTTGCGCCTGCGCAGTTTTTGTCCCAGCGACGACGAGCCGGTGATCGATTCGGTGGTCGGCGTATGGGCCGCGGCGAACTGGTTCGAGCGCGAAGCCTTCGATCTGTTCGGCATTCTCTTCAACGGCCACCCCGATCTGCGTCGCCTCCTCACCGACTACGGTTTCGTCGGCCACCCATTCCGCAAGGATTTTCCGCTGATCGGCAACGTCGAAGTGCGTTACGACCCCGTCAAGCAGCGCGTCGTTTACGAGCCGGTGAGCATCGAGCCGCGCACCCTGGTGCCGCGCGTGATTCGTCATGACAACCGTTATTCGCCCGAGTTGATCGAGCAGGGTCCCGCGAAATGAGTTCCACGGCCGAAATTCGTTCGTACACCATGAACTTCGGGCCGCAGCATCCCGCGGCGCACGGCGTATTGCGATTGGTGCTCGAACTCGACGGCGAGGTCGTGCAGAAAGCCGACCCGCACGTGGGTTTGCTGCACCGTGCGACCGAGAAGCTCGCCGAGTCCAAAGTATTCAATCAGTCGATCGGCTACATGGATCGACTCGACTACGTGTCGATGATGTGCAACGAGCACGCCTACGTGATGGCGATCGAGCGTCTGCTCGGCATCGAAGCGCCGATCCGCGCGCAATACATCCGCGTGATGTTCGACGAGATCACGCGCGTGCTCAACCACCTCATGTGGCTCGGCGCGCACGGCCTCGATATCGGCGCGATGACGGTGTTTTTGTTCGCGTTCCGCGAACGCGAAGATCTGATGGATTGTTACGAGGCCGTTTCGGGCACGCGCATGCACGCGACCTACTATCGCCCGGGCGGCGTGCATCGCGACTTGCCGCGCGAGATGCCGCGCTATCAGGCATCCAAGTGGCGCTCGCAGAAAGATGCCGATCGTCTGAACGAAGCGCGTTCGGCAGGGCTCCTCGAATTCATCGAAGATTTCACCCGCCGTTTCCCGAAAGCGATCGACGAATACGAGACGCTGCTCACCGACAACCGCATCTGGAAGCAGCGCACCGTGAACATCGGCGTGGTGAGCCCCGAGCGGGCACTGCAGCTCGGGTTCACGGGCCCCATGTTGCGCGGCTCGGGCATCGCCTGGGACTTGCGCAAGAAGCAGCCGTACGAGGTGTACGCGGATCTCGACTTCGACATTCCGGTGGGCGTGAACGGCGATTGCTACGACCGCTATCTCGTCCGCATCGAAGAACTGCGCCAATCCAATCGCATCATTGCGCAGTGCGTCGAGTGGCTGAAGAAGAATCCGGGGCCGGTCATGGTCGCCGACGCGAAAGTGCGTCCGCCGCGCCGCGAGAACATGAAGGGCGACATGGAATCGCTCATCCATCACTTCAAGTTGATGACCGAAGGCTACTGCGTGCCCGCGGGCGAAACCTATGCCGCCGTCGAAGCGCCCAAAGGCGAATTCGGCATCTATCTCGTCTCCGATGGAGCGAACAAGCCGTATCGCCTCAAGTGCCGCGCGCCGGGGTTCGCGCATTTGAGCGCGCTCGAAGAAATGGTCACGGGACACATGCTCGCCGACGTCGTCGCGGTGATCGGCACGCAGGACATCGTGTTCGGGGAGATCGATCGATGAGCGCTCAAGAAGGCGTGCCGACCAGCGACGGTCAGCGTTTCCTGCCCGGTGAAGGGCCGCACGTGGCGCTGCTCGCGGCGCACACCCGGCACGAGATCGACGGTTGGATCGCGCGCTTTCCCGCCGGCCGTCAGCGTTCGGCGACGTTGTCGGCGCTGCGTTTCGTGCAGGAACAGAACCAGGGATTCCTCACCGAAGAATTGATGACCGCCGTCGCCGAATATCTGCGTTTGCCGCCGATCCAGGTGTTCGAAGTCGCCTCCTTCTATTCGATGTTCGAGACCCATCGCTGCGGTCGGCATCACGTGTCGGTGTGCACCAACATCAGCTGCTGGTTGAACGGCGCCGAAGAGGTGCTGGCGCATTGCGAACGCAAGCTCGGCATCAAGGTCGGCGAGAGCACGCCTGACGGTCGCATCTTCCTCAAAAAGGAAGAAGAGTGTCTCGCCGCCTGCACCGGCGCGCCGATGATGATGGTCGATCACGAATTTCACGAGCATCTGACGGCCGAGAAGGTCGACAAGATTCTCGACGACTTGAAGTGAGCTCAAACGCATGACTTCCGCATTCGAGACTTGGCGCGATCGCATGAACCTCGTGGTGTTCGAGTCGCTCGGCATGGAGCGCTCTTGGACCCTCGAGAGCTACCTCAAGATCGGCGGCTACTCGTCGTGGAAGGACATCCTCGCCGGCAAAATGACCCGCGAGCAGGTGATCGACGCCGTCAAGGCGAGCGGCTTGCGCGGTCGCGGCGGTGCGGGCTTTCCGACCGGCACGAAGTGGAGCTTCATGCCGCGCAACGCACCCGGTCAAAAGTATGCGGTGTGCAATTCGGACGAAAGCGAGCCGGGCACCTGTCACGATCGCGACATTCTGCGTTTCAATCCGCATGCGCTCGTCGAGGGCATGGCGATCGGCGGCTACGCGATGGGTGCGACCGTCGGCTACAACTACATTCGCGGCGAGTTCCTCGGCGAGCCCGTGCCGCGTTTCGAAGCGGCGGTGCAAGAGGCCTATGCGGCCGGCTTGCTCGGCAAGAACGTGCAAGGCTCCGGCATCGATTTCGATCTGTACACCTTCGTCGGCGCCGGGGCGTACATCTGCGGTGAAGAGACCGCACTGCTCAATTCGCTCGAAGGCATGCAGGGCAAGCCGCGCTTCAAGCCGCCGTTCCCCGCGGCCTTCGGTCTCTACGGCAAACCGACCACGATCAACAACACGCAAAGCTATGCGTCGGTGCCGACCATTCTGCGCAAGGGTCCCGAGTGGTTCGCGAAACTCGGCACCACGAACGCCGGCGGCACGGTGATCTTCTCCGTCACCGGACACGTGGCGAAGGCGGGCAACTACGAGTTGCCGCTCGGCATTCCCTTCAAAGATCTGCTCGAGATCGCCGGCGGCATCCGCGGCGGCCGCAAGTTGAAGGCCGTGATCCCCGGTGGTTCTTCGGTGAAGGTCGTGCCCGGCGAGCAGATGCTCGGCGTCAACATGGATTACGACTCGCTGCGCGCCGTCGGCTCGTCGGTCGGTTCTGCGGCCGTGATCGTCATGGACGAAACGACCTGCATGGTGCGTGCGCTCGAGCGCTTGTCGCGCTTTTACAAATCCGAATCCTGCGGACAGTGCACGCCGTGTCGCGAAGGCACGGGTTGGATGAATCGCGTCCTCAAGCGCATCGTCGCGGGAGAGGGGCGCATGGACGATCTGCAATTGTTGGTCGATGTGGCCGGACGCATCGAAGGGCATACCATCTGCGCGCTCGGCGATGCGGCGGCGTGGCCGGTACAAAGCTTTCTCAAGCACTACCGTCACGAATTCGAATACATGATCCAGCACGGCGGCCGTAGTCTCGTCGACGGACGCCGGGAGGCGGCGTAAGCCGCGCGCACATGGCAGCGAATCCTCAAGAAGATCTGATCAACGTCGAAGTCGACGGCGTCGCCGTCAAAGCCCGCAAGGGCGCGATGATCATCCACGTCACCGATGCGCACGGCGCGTACGTGCCGCGATTCTGCTATCACGACAAGCTGCCGGTCGCGGCCAACTGTCGCATGTGCCTCGTCGAGGTCGAGAAGGCGCCGAAGCCCTTGCCGGCATGTGCGACGCCGGTCGCCGAAGGCATGAAGATTTTCACCCGCTCGAAGGCGGCCATCGGTGCGCAGAAAGCGACCATGGAATTCCTGCTCATCAACCACCCGCTCGATTGTCCGATTTGCGATCAGGGCGGCGAGTGCGAACTGCAGGATCTCGCGCTCGGTTTCGGGCGTGACATCGCGCGCTTCAACGAGCGCAAGCGCATCGTCAAAGACAAAGATCTCGGGCCGCTGATCTCCACCGACATGACGCGCTGCATCCATTGCACGCGCTGCGTTCGGTTCGGTCAGGACATCGCCGGCATCCAGGAGCTCGGCACCACCGGTCGCGGCGAGAACACCGAGATCGGCACGTACATCGAAAAGAGCGTCGAGCACGAGTTGTCGGGCAACATCATCGATCTTTGTCCGGTCGGCGCGCTCAATTCGAAGCCCTTCCGTTACCAGGGGCGTTCCTGGGAGATGACGCAGGTGTCGTTGGTGTCGCCGCACGACGGCATGGGCACCAATCTTTTCGGACACGTGTTGCGCGGCAAGCTCAAGCGCGTCGTGCCGCGCGCGAACGATGCCGTCAACGAAACCTGGATCGCCGATCGCGACCGCTTCAGTTACGAGGCGGTGAACGGCGAAGATCGCTTGACCACGCCCATGCTGCGCACCGAGGCCGGTTGGCGCGTGGCGAGCTGGGAAGAGGCGCTGCTCGCGGCAGCACGCGGTCTGAAGGCGGCGGGACCGAACCTCGGCGTACTCGTGCAGCCTTCGGCCACCACCGAAGAAGCGTATCTCGCGGCGCGACTTGCGCGAGAACTCGGTTCGAACCACATCGACCACCGTCTGCGTCAACGTGATTTCCGTGATGCGAGCGCCGATCCGCGCGCGCCGGAGCTCGGTCGTTCGCTCGAGAGCGTCGATGGTTTGTCGGGTCTGCTGGTCATCGGTTCGCATCTGCGCGCCGAGCTGCCGCTGCTCGCGCATCGCGTACGCAAGGCGGTCACTCGCGCCGGCGCGCGCGTCGCGTTCCTCGACGCCGTGCCACGCGATTATCTGTTCCCGGTTGCGGCGCAACTCGCCGTGACGCCCTCGCAGTGGGTGGCCGAACTTGCAGGCGTGCTCGCGGCGGTCGCCGAGGCGAGCGGCACACCCGTGGCGCCGCAGTTCGCCGCGCTCGTGGGCGCGACGAAGATTTCCGCGGCACATCGCGCCTGCGCTGAGGCTTTGCGCAACGGTACGCAGCGCGCGGTTTGGTTGGGTGCACTGGCGACGCGTCATTCGGCCTATGCCGATCTGCGTGCGCTCGGCGCCGAGATCGCCCGCATGGGCGGCGCGACGTTCGGCGTGCTTGCCGAAGGTGGCAACGCCGCAGGCGCTTGGCTCGCCGGTGCGGTGCCGCATCGGCAGGCGGCAGGCGTCGCCACCACCGGCGGGCGCGATGCACAGGCGATGCTCGCGGAGCCTTTGCGTGCCTATCTGACCGTCGGGTCGATCGAGGCGGGCGACTTTGCCGATCCGGCGCTCGCGCACCGCGCCTTTGCGGGCGCCGCCTGTGTCGTGGCGTTGACGCCGTTCGTCACCGACGAACTGCGCGCGCAGGCGCACGTGTTGTTGCCGATTGCGACCTTTGCCGAAACGTCCGGCACGTTCGTGAATCTCGAAGGTCGTTTCCAGTCATTCACGGCTGCCGCCAAAGCCCCGGGCGAGACGCGTCCGGGCTGGAAAGTATTGCGCGTGCTCGGCAATGCGGTCGATGCGGTCGGTTTCGACTATCAAAGCTCGGAAGACGTGCGTGTCGAACTCGAGCAGGCCTTGGTCGCGGCGGGGATCGCGGCGCAGTTCGCGACCTCGCATGGCGTCGCGGCGGCCGGCTCGAGTGCGACCACTGACGACGTGCCCATGTACGCCGTCGATGCGTTGGTCAGACGCTCGCCGGCACTGCAGGCCACGGTGATCGCGCGTCAGGGCGCGCAGGGAGCGGCCTGATGAACCTCATCGAGCGCAACGTGCTGACGCTTTGGGCCGGCTTGCCCGATTACCTGCGCTCGACGATCTGGATTCTGATCGTCACCGTGGCGGTGATTTTGTCGGTGGCGTTCACCACGCTCTGGGAGCGCAAGGTGATCGGCTGGATGCAGCTGCGCAAAGGCCCCAATCGCGTCGGCAGCGTGTTCGGTCTCATCCCGGGCATCTTTCAACCGTTCGCCGACGTCATCAAATTGCTGGTCAAAGAAGTCGTCGTTCCGAGCCAGGCCAACAAGGCTCTGTTCCGGATCGCGCCGGCGATCACGCTGATCCCGGCGTTCGCGACCTGGGCGGTGATGCCGCTCGATCCGTCGCTCGTCATCGCCGATCTCGATGCGGGCTTGCTGTACGTGTTGTCGCTGACCTCGGTCGGCGTGTACGGCGTGATCCTCGCCGGCTGGGCGTCGAATTCCAAATACGCCTTCCTGGGTGCGATGCGCTCGGCCGCGCAGATCGTCGCCTATGAAATCGCCATGGGTTTCGCGCTGGTGGGCGTGGTCATGGCCGCCGGCACGCTCAATCTCGGCGACATCGTGCGCGCGCAGGCGGGCGGCGTCAGTCAATGGTTTTTGATCTGGCTGTTCCCGCTGTTCGTCGTGTATCTCATCGCCGGCGTCGCCGAAACCAATCGTGCGCCTTTCGACGTGGCCGAGGGCGAGTCGGAAATCGTCGCGGGCTTCCACGTCGAATATTCGGGCATCGCGTTCGCGCTGTTTTTCCTGGCCGAATACGCGAACATGATCCTCATCGCGACTCTCACCGCGGTGTTCTTTCTCGGTGGCTGGTTGAGCCCCTTCGAGGGCGTGCTGCCGGCCGGTCACTTCCTCGCGCAGCCGGGCTTTCACTGGTTGTTCGTCAAATTGTTTTTCTTCCTGACCTGTTTCATGTGGTACCGCGCGACGTTCCCGCGTTATCGCTACGACCAGATCATGCGCCTCGGCTGGAAAGTGCTGATTCCGGTCACGCTGGTGTGGATCGCGGTCGAAGCCGCGCTGGTTCATTTCGGCATCGGACCGTGGAGCACGCCCTGATGCGTAGTCTCGTCAAAACGTTTCTGCTCACCGAGTTGCTGGTCGGCCTGTCGGTCACGGCGCGTTCGCTGTTCCGCAAGAAGGTCACCGTCAACTACCCGGAAGAGAAGACCCCGCAGTCGCCGCGCTTTCGCGGGTTGCACGCGCTGCGTCGCTACGCGAACGGCGAAGAGCGCTGCATCGCCTGCAAGTTGTGCGAGGCGGTCTGCCCGGCGCTCGCGATCACCATCGAGTCCGACGTCGCGCCGAACGGCACGCGCCGCACCACGCGCTACGACATCGATCTCTTCAAGTGCATCTATTGCGGGTTTTGCGAAGAAGCCTGCCCGGTGGACGCCATCGTCGAGACGCGCATCCACGAATACCACATGGAAAACCGCGGCGAGAACATCATGAGCAAAGACAAGTTGCTCGCCGTCGGTGAACGTTACGAAGCGCTGATCACCGCCGACAAGTCGGCGGATGCGCCGTACCGCTAGGACGAGGGCAGGTCGTGTTGGTTCAAATTCTGTTCTACGGCTTCTCGCTGTTTCTGATCGCCGCCGCGCTCGGGGTGATCGTCACGCGCAATCCGGTGCACTCGGCGCTGTGCCTCGTGGTGGCCTTCTTCACGAGTGCGGCGCTTTGGTTGCTGATCGAAGCCGAGTTTCTGGCCATCGTGCTCGTGCTCGTCTACGTCGGCGCGGTGATGGTGCTGTTTTTGTTCGTCGTGATGATGCTCGACATCAACGTCGAAGAAGTCCGCAAGGGCTTCACCCGTCACGCCTGGGTCGGTTGGGTCGCCGCGTTCGTCGTGATTGCGCAGATCGTGGGCGTCTACTGGTTCAAAGGTCTCGGCATCGATGCGACCGTGGGTGCAGCGCCGCTGCCCGAGGGTTACAGCAACACCCGCGCGCTCGGCGAAGTGCTCTACACCCAGTACGTCTACCCGTTCGAGCTCGCCGCCGTGCTGTTGCTGGTGGCGATCGTCGCGGCGATTGCGCTGACGATGCGCCGTCGTCCGGGACTCAAGGCGCAGGACGTCGCCAAGCAAGTGGCGGTGCGTCGCGAAGATCGCGTGCGGCTCGTCAAGATGCCGGCCGAGCGTCGCGACGAGGGGAGTGCGCCATGATCACTTTGCAGCACATGCTGACCCTCTCGGGCATCCTGTTCGCCTTGGCGGTCGCCGGGATTTTCATCAACCGCAAGAACGTGATCCTGCTTCTGATGTGCATCGAGTTGATGTTGCTCGCGGTGAATTTCAGTTTCGTGTCGTTCTCGCGCTTTCTCGGCAATCTCGATGGTCAGGTGTTCGTGTTTTTCGTGCTGACCGTCGCCGCCGCCGAATCGGCCATCGGGCTCGCCATTCTGGTCGTGCTGTTCCGTGAGCGTCGCAGCATCAACGTCGAAGACCTCGACACGCTGAAGGGCTGAGCATGATGAATCCCAACACTCTGCTCGCCATTCCCTTGCTGCCGCTGGCAGCGGCCGTGCTCGCCGGTCTCTTCGGGCGCTGGATCGGGCGTACCGGTGCGCACGTGGTCACCATCCTCGCGGTCGGCGCGGCGTTCGTGTTGTCGGCGAGCGTGGCGAGCGGTTTGTTGTCGGGTGAGACGGCGCCGTACAACGGTGCGGTGTACACGTGGTTGGTGAGCGACGGCATCCGGATGGAAGTCGGGTTCCTCGTCGATCAGCTGTCCGTGCTCATGATGTGCGTCGTGACCTTCGTGTCGTTGTGCGTGCACATCTACACGATCGGTTACATGCACGAAGATCCGGGTTACCAGCGGTTCTTCTCCTACATTTCCCTGTTCACCTTCGCGATGCTGATGCTCGTGATGTCGAACAACTTCATGCAGTTGTTCTTCGGTTGGGAGGCGGTCGGCGTCGTCTCCTACCTGCTGATCGGCTTTTGGTACACGCGCCCGAGCGCGATCTTCGCCAACATGAAGGCGTTTCTGGTGAATCGCGTCGGTGACTTCGGCTTCGTGCTCGGCATCGCGGGTGTCGTCTATTTCACCGGTTCGCTCGACTATCGCGATGCGTTCGCCGCGGGCCCCGAAATCGCCGCGGCCAAGATCGCGCTCACGAGCAGCACCAGCGTCTCGGCGATCACTCTGGTTTGTATCTGTCTGTTCATCGGCGCCATGGGCAAGTCGGCGCAGGTGCCGTTGCATGTCTGGTTGCCCGACTCGATGGAAGGCCCGACACCGATTTCGGCGCTGATCCATGCGGCGACCATGGTCACCGCCGGCATCTTCATGGTGGCGCGTCTGTCGCCGTTGTTCGAACTGTCGGAGACGGCGCTGACCTTCATCCTCGTGATCGGCGCGACCACCGCGCTGTTCATGGGCTTTCTCGGCGTCATCAACAACGACATCAAGCGTGTCGTGGCGTATTCGACCTTGTCGCAACTCGGTTACATGACGGTGGCGCTAGGCGTGTCGGCCTATGGCGCGGCGATCTTCCATTTGATGACTCACGCGTTCTTCAAAGCGTTGCTGTTCCTCGCCGCCGGCTCCGTCATCATCGGCATGCATCACGAGCAGGACATGCGCAAAATGGGCGGGCTCGCCAAAGTCATGCCGATCACCGCCGTGACCTGCTGGATCGGTGCGCTCGCGCTGATCGGCACGCCGTTGTTCTCGGGCTTCTATTCCAAAGATTTCATCATCGAGGCCGTGGCCGAGTCGCATCGTGCCGGCGCCGGCTATGCATACTTCTGCGTGCTCGCCGGCGTGTTCATCACCGCGCTCTACACCTTCCGCATGGTGTTCATGACCTTCCACGGTGCTCCGCGTTGGGGGCAGGGCGCGGTCGCCGCGCATGCGCACGACGACTCTGCGCACGACGATCACTCCCACGACCACGACCACGGTCACGGTCACGGCGGTACGCCGCACGAGAGTCCGTGGGTGGTGACCTTGCCGCTGATCCTGCTCGCGATTCCGTCCGTGTTGATCGGTGCCTACACCGTGGGGCCCGTGTTGTTCGGCGGCTATTTCGGGGATGCGATCCGCGTGCTGCCGGCCAAT
>Ga0214921_10007789_pt1 | contig 14143 bp, 9 predicted proteins | sample LL1505_MetaG_FD_177992 | JGI IMG/M metagenome (GOLD analysis project Ga0214921, IMG submission 177992) | Freshwater microbial communities from Lake Lanier, Atlanta, Georgia, United States - LL-1505 | ecosystem: Environmental > Aquatic > Freshwater > Lake | place: USA: Georgia | collected 2015-05-28 | reverse complement strand
AAAGGATTTAGACGTTGCATATATTAGTGGCTTTCCAACAGCGTCTTCATTACGACCAGATATGATGACTAAATCTTTTTCTAATAATTTCTGAACAGCATAATCGCAATTAACGCCTCGGATTGATTCTATTTCACTTTTAGTAATAGGTTGCTTATAGGCAATGATGGCAAGCGTTTCGAGAGATGCAGCAGAGAGGCGCTTTAAAAATTTATCGCCATTTAATAATGCTACCGTTTTGTGATATTCGGGCTTAGTTAGAAATTGCCATCCACCGCCGCTTTGCTTTAATTCAAACGCATAAAATTCTGTATCGTATTTTTCTTTAATCCCCTGAATCGCAGATTCCACTTGATCTAAGCTTGCTCTGTTTTCAATAAATCCTAGCGCATTGTTAACCAATTCGTTAATTTCTTCAGAAGACAATGCTTTATCACTGGCAAAGATTAAAGCTTCAATATGTGGTATTATTTGAGAAATTTCCATGGTTAATTAATCTGTTAGATAAGTTTATTTATTGTAAAATCCTTCAAATGGGCTCTTTTGCAAATCCATTAACCTTGTAAAGCCGCTGCGCCACTTACTATTTCAGTTAATTCAGTAGTAATTGCCGCCTGACGTGCACGGTTGTAGCTTATTTTTAAAGATTTCAATAATTCATTTGCATTTTCACTTGCCTTATCCATCGCCGTCATACGAGCGCCATGCTCACTTGCATTAGCATCCAATACAGCTTTGTATAATTGTGTATTTAAAATTTTAGGCATCAACTCATCAATTAACACCTGTTGGTCAGGTTCAAAAATAAAGTCAGACTTTTTCTTGTTGTTTTCTGTTGTAGCTACTTTTTGAACAGGTAAAAAGGGCTCTGAAATATAAACTTGAGAGGCAGCATTTTTAAATTCACTATAAATGAGTTCTACTAAGTCGTACTCTTTTGAGGCAAAAGCTTCCATGGCATACTTAGCGGCAGCCTGAACTCTTTCAAATCGAAGGTCTGAAAATATATCCCAATAAGCATTAACTACGTTGAATCCGTTTTTTGTAAAGTGCTCAAATCCTTTTTTTCCAATGGGTAAAACAAAAACATTTCCTTTGGCAGATTGCGCCTCGAATTTTGTCTTAATATTTTGTTTGGCTAGTTTAATAAGATTGCTGTTATAACCACCACAAAGTCCTCTGTCGCTGGTTACAACAATAATTAGCACCTTTTCAACAGATCTTTCTGAAGCAAGTTCCATTGAAACATCACCATCACTGCTTGTAACGATATTGCTCAATACTTCCTGTAATTTCTTGGCATATGGGCGCATTTGAGTAATGGCATCTTGTGCTCTGCGAAGTTTCGCAGCGCTTACCATTTTCATCGCTTTGGTTATCTGTTGTGTACTTTGAACACTTTTAATTCTACTTCTTACTTCTTTTAATGCACCACTCATATTGAAATCTATTTATTGATTTTGTTCAAAAAATAATACGCTGAAAGTAATCAATTTTTCAGGTGCAAATGTAGTACAAATGGCCTATACTCCAAGTACATATTTTACATTTTTTATACACACTTAAAAGAGGCGGAAGAGATGGAAATAAAGGTGTTTGCTAGGTTATAAAAAAGATCAGGTAGTAAAATAAGCGATTTCCAATAATTATCCCATCATTTTTCAATATATCTACACGATAAATAGGCGCAATAGAAGCAAAGTTGTTTACCTTTGCCAACTGTCAATATGGCTATAAAATGATTGTAGCAATGTATTTGACAAAATATTATTATTCATTTATCAACGTAGATTAATAAACGGAAATATGTTAGGTATTATATCAAAATTATTCGGAGGGAGCAAAAGCGAAAAAGACGTCAAGAAAATTTTTCCTCAAGTAGCTAAAATTAATGAGTTTTTTGAAAAGTTTCAATCCTTGTCCAATGATCAGCTTAGGGGAAAGACAATTGAATTTAAATTACGCATTCAGCATCATCTTTCAGATATCAACGAATTGATTGCTTCAAAAAATACGGAGGCCGAATCATTATCTTCCGACAATATCAATGGAAGAGATATGATTTATAATGAAGTTGACATTTTGAAAAAAGAAAGAGATCAGAAAATTGAAGAAGCTTTGTTGCAAATTTTACCTGAAGCTTTTGCTGTGGTAAAAGAAACTGGCAGAAGGTTTAAAGAGAATGAAAACTTGGAATCAACGGCAACGGAGCTTGATAAAGAGTTGTCGGTAAAAAAAGAGCACATAAAAATCATAGGGGATAAGGCTGTGTATAAAAACTCATGGAATGCAGCAGGTAATATTGTAAAATGGAATATGGTTCACTATGATGTTCAGTTAATAGGGGGAACAGTGTTGCATTCAGGGAGAATTTCGGAGATGGCTACCGGTGAAGGTAAAACGCTAGTAAGTACATTGCCAGCATATTTAAATGCATTGGCTGGAGAAGGGGTTCATATAGTTACAGTGAATGATTACTTAGCAAGAAGAGATAGTGAATGGAATGGCCCAATTTTCGAATGGCTTGGGTTGCGGGTTGATTGTATCGATAAACATGAGCCCAATAGTGATAATCGTCGTAAAGCATATAATGCAGATATTACTTATGGTACCAATAATGAATTTGGATTTGATTATTTAAGAGATAATATGGTGCATCGACCAGATGAAATGGTGCAACGTAAACATCATTTCGCAATGGTTGATGAGGTGGATAGTGTATTGATTGATGATGCCAGAACACCATTAATCATTAGTGGTCCAATTGGCCATAATGATAACATACAACAGTTTTTTGATCTTAAGCCAAGAATTGAAAAATTAGTGGATGCCCAAAAGAAAGTAGTTAATCAGTTCTTAAATGAAGCCAAGAAGAAAATTGCAGAGAACAATGACGACCCTAAAGATAGTGGGCTGGCTTTAATGCGTGCTCATCGCGGATTACCAAAAAATAGCGCACTCATAAAATTTTTGAGTGAGCCAGGCATGAGGGTTAAGCTTCAAAAAAGTGAAAACTATTACCTTGCTGATCAGAAAAAAGAAATGCCAAAAGTAGATGCTGAATTATTTTTCGTAATTGATGAAAAAAACAATTCGGTTGATTTAACAGATCAGGGATTGAACCTGATTACCAGAAGCGGAGAAGATCCTGAATTTTTTGTGTTGCCAGATATAGCTACCAAATTGACTACAATTGAAAAGTCTACTTCGTCGACACCGGAAGAAAAAGCTCAATTAAAAGATAGTTTATTAAATGAGTACGCTTTGAAAGCAGAGCGCATTCATACAGTTCAGCAATTATTAAAAGCTTATACGCTTTTTGATAAAGACATTGAATATGTTGTAATGGATGGAGCGGTTAAAATTGTTGATGAACAAACAGGTCGTATTCTTGATGGTAGAAGATACTCTGATGGATTGCATCAGGCATTGGAAGCAAAGGAGAATGTTAAAATAGAAGCGTCTACCCAAACATACGCCACCGTTACATTGCAGAATTATTTCAGAATGTATCACAAATTAGCGGGTATGACAGGTACCGCGGAAACTGAAGCAGCAGAATTGTGGAGTATTTATAAATTAGAAGTAGTAACAATCCCTACCAACGTTCCTGCCATTAGAAAAGATGAACAAGATAAAGTATACAAAACTAAAAGAGAAAAGTACAAAGCCGTTATAGATGAAATAGAAGCTTTGCGTTTGGCGGGTAGGCCCTCATTAGTAGGAACAACCTCTGTTGAAGTAAGTGAATTGCTTAGCCGAATGCTCAAGCAGAAAAATATTCCTCATAATGTTTTAAATGCAAAACAACATTCTAAAGAAGCTCAGGTTGTAGCAGAAGCAGGGTTGGCAGGGGCAATTACCATTGCAACAAATATGGCTGGTCGCGGTACCGATATTAAATTAGGACCTGGAGTAAAAGATGCTGGAGGACTTGCCATCATTGGAACAGAGCGCCATGAAAGTAGACGCGTAGACAGGCAGTTGAGAGGTCGCGCAGGAAGACAAGGAGATCCGGGTACTACAAACTTTTTTGTTTCTCTAGAAGATGACTTGATGCGTATGTTTGGAAGTGAAAGAATTGCAAGCCTGATGGATAGAATGGGATATAAGGAAGGCGAAGTTATTCAGCACAGTATGATTACTAAAAGTATTGAACGCGCTCAGAAAAAAGTAGAAGAAAATAATTTTGGCATACGGAAACGCCTACTCGAATATGATGATGTAATGAATAAGCAACGGAATGTTGTGTATGGCAGAAGAAATCATGCTTTGTTTGGAGAAAGATTGGCACTTGATTTAGACAATGCTTTTTATGCTGTTGGAGAAGGATTGATTTATGGATATAAAGAGTCCAATAATTACGAAGATTTTAAATTAGCCGCTATAAAAAACTTTGGTATCGACGTTTCAATGTCTAAAGAAGATTTAGATAAAGAAATCGAATCAACATTAGCTATGATGTTGTATACTGAAGTAATGGCGCATTATAATCAGAAAAAAAATACGATTGTTAAGCAAACGCTTCCAATTATTCATAAGATTAAAAAAGAACAAGGTAGCCATATTGAAAATGTATCGGTGCCCTTTACTGATGGAAAAAAGGGCGTAAATGCTATTGTTAAGCTTGATAAATATTTTGAAACAGATGGAAAGGAATTGATGAGTGCGTTAGAAAGAAATATTACATTGGCATTAATTGATGATGCTTGGAAAGAACATTTGCGTGCAATGGACGATTTGCGGCATAGTGTACAAACGGCAGGCTATGAACAAAAAGACCCATTGGTGATATATAAAATAGAAGCCTATGCTGCATTTAAGCAAATGAATGATCAGGTAAATAAAGGCATAGTGGGTTTTTTAAGTCATGCTGGAATACCAATGGAACAAAACAATGCAGAACAAATCAGAGAAGGAAAAGAGAGGAAGACGGATATGAGTAAGATGAATATTAACAAGGCAGAAATTGATGCTAGTGGGCAAGATTATGCTGCAAATGAAAAAGACTACATTGATCCATCTTCGCCAATTAAACAAGAACCAATAAGAGTGGAGCCAAAAACTGGCAGAAATGATCCATGCCCATGTGGTAGCGGAAAAAAGTTTAAACAATGTCATGGTAAAGAAGCCTGATTTTATCTGAAAGAAAAAACATGAAATCCATCATCGCATTCATATTGATTCATTTTATTCTTGTGAAAAGTTTTGCGCAAGAAATCATCAGCGATACAAGTGCTAATGGAAGTTCTATCATACATAAAGACGTTCGGGTGGATTTGCTTGGCAAAAAAATGGCTGAATACAACGAAAGCCTAGCTGATAAAATACAAATGGTTAATGGTTATAGGCTTTTGGTTATAAACACTACAGATCGCTCATTAGCCCTGCAAGTAAGAACTACTTTGTTACAGCAATTTCCTGATCAGAAAATATATATGGCATTTGTTTCACCCTATATAAAAATAAAACTTGGAAATTTTATTGAAAAGGAGGACGCTGAGAAAATTAAAAAGCAAATTCTCGATATGAATATTGTATCCGGAAATATTTACGTATTATCTGAAAAAGTAGAGCAAAAGCCAGTAGAGAAAACTACGACAACCGAAGAATAATATTTTATTATACTTTAAAGCATATAAATACGCATTAATCGATTACTAATAAGATTTACAATGCTGGACAAAATAAAAAATCTCGCAAAAAAATATGCCACCGAATTCATTGGTGTTCGACACCACTTGCATGCAAATCCTGAGTTGAGTTATGAAGAATTTGAAACGTCGAAATTCATTCAAGAGAAATTAGCAGCTTGGGGTGTGCCTTTTGAGGTAATGGCTACAACCGGTGTAGTAGGCTTGATCAAAGGAAAGAATCCTGATAAAAGAGTGGTTGCCTTGCGTGCAGATATGGATGCATTGCCCATTACAGAAACAAATGAAGTTGCTTATAAATCATTGAAGGAAGGCGTGATGCATGCTTGCGGTCATGATGTTCATACCACTTGCTTATTAGGTGCCGCAAAAATATTAAATGAAACAAAAGAAGAGTGGGAAGGAACTGTGAAATTAATTTTTCAACCGGGGGAAGAAAAAAATCCTGGAGGGGCGAGTTTATTAATTAAAGAAGGGGTACTCGAAAACCCAGCCCCACAAAAAATATTTGCTTTACACGTTCATCCCGGCATGGAAGTAGGGCAGTTTAGTTTCAGAGGAGGCATGGTGATGGCAAGCGCAGATGAAATTTATATTACCATTAAATGCAAAGGCGGGCATGCTGCCGCACCACAATTTACCGCCGATTCTATTTTAATAGCTTCGCACTTGATTATAAGCTTACAACAAATTATTAGCCGAAATAACGACCCTTTCAATCCTTGTGTGTTGTCTATTACTGCAATAAATGGCGGTAATACTACTAATGTCATTCCTTCAGAGGTAAAGCTGATGGGTACATTCAGGGCGATGAATGAACAATGGCGTTTCAAAGCACACGAATTAATTATTCAACAAACCAACACGTTGGTTCATTCTTTAGGCGCGGAAGTAGATATTAAAATTGATGTAGGTTATCCTTTTGTTTTTAATGATGTACAATTATCAGAAGAAGCGAAGTCGTTAGCATTAAAATATGCCGGCGCAGAAAATGTGTTTGAAACAGAATTAAGAATGGGTGCAGAAGATTTCGCTTACTATTCGCATAAAATTCCTGGTTGTTTTTTTAGATTAGGCGCAGGCAATAAAGAAAAAAATATAACCAGCAATGTTCATACGCCCACTTTTAATATTGACGAGGGCGCTATTGAACACGGAATAGGCATGATGGCTTGGATGGCAATTAATGGGTAATCAGTCTTTATTATTACGTACCTTACTACAAATAGAAAAAATGAAAATAGCATTTCATGGCGCAGCTCGAACCGTTACTGGATCGAAGCATCTCATCACACTAACCAACGGAAAAAAATTATTACTTGATTGTGGCCTTTTTCAGGGAATGGGACAAGACACAGCCGAACTAAATAGCTCCTTCGGGTTTAATCCCGCGGAGGTTAATTATATGATTTTGTCACATGCTCATATTGATCATTGTGGGTTAATTCCAAAGTTGATTAAAGATGGGTATAGCGGTAAAGTGTACGCTACGCCAGCAACTAAAGATTTGGCAAAAGTATTGATGGAAGATTCTGCCGGAATACAAGAGTCGGATGTGAAATATGAAAATAAAAAAAGAGCGTTGTTAGGATTGCCCTATTTAAAGCCACTCTATACTACGGAAGACGCGCTAATTGCTTCAGATCATTTTGAAACAGTCGATTACAATAATTGGCATAAAATAGATGAGCATTTTGAATTTTGTTATACAGATGTGGGGCATATCATAGGCAGTGCTGCTGTACATCTTAGGATAAATGAAAATGGGAAAAAATCAACCCTCACTTTCAGTGGAGATGTGGGAAGGTATAGAGATATTATTTTAAAATCTCCTGCAACGTTTCCTCAGGCAGATTACATTTTGTTAGAATCTACTTATGGCAATAGCCTCCATGATGAACATCAGCCTTCTACAGATACATTATTAAAATGGGTGGAACACACCTGTTTAAAAAAGAAAGGAAAATTAATTATCCCTGCTTTTAGTGTAGGAAGAACACAGGAAATCCTTTACTCCCTCAATCAACTAGAGTTAGAAAAAAAACTGCCAGATTTAGAATATTTTGTGGATAGTCCTTTAAGTACAAAAGCGACTCAAATTATTAAAAGCTATCCTCAATATTTTAATGCTAGAATTCAAAAAGTTTTACAGAGCGACAATGATCCTTTTGATTTTAAGGGATTGAAATTTGTAAAATCAGTTGATGAGTCTAAGATGCTCAATTATTACAAAAATCCATGTGTCATTATTTCTGCAAGCGGCATGGCAGAAGCTGGAAGGGTGAAGCATCACATAAGTAATAATATTGAAAACAGTAAGAATACCATATTGTTAACCGGCTATTGCGAGCCACGTTCTTTAGGTGGTAGACTAAAACATAAACCCAAAGAGGTTACCATTTTTGGACAACCTCATGAAGTAAATGCTGAGATTGCTGAGATGCGGAGTATGAGTGCTCATGGCGACTATGATGATTTGTGTCAATTCCTTGCTTGTCAGGATCCCAAAAAAGTAAAAAAAGTATTTATTGTTCATGGAGAATATCCTGTACAAGTAGATTTTCAAAAAAGATTAATCCGCAAAGGATTTGTAGATGTGGAAATTCCATCTTTACATCAGGAAATAGGATTGGGTTAAATTTTAGAATATACGTTTACGCTATTATTATATCTTTTTTCGTAACAACACTAGGTTATCAAATAATAAATTAGTAGACCATATAAATATGGCATCTTTATTGCCATTATAAAAAATATCCGTAAAATCAGTATAAGACGGTTTATTATTTACTCCTACAATTTTATTGGTGTAGAGAGTAGCTGACTACAAATGAGTATCTTTAAAAGGGTTTCTATTTTTTATGGCGTAACACTGTCAAACACCAGGGTTGCTTTGTCAATAATTGTTACCGTCGAAAGGGCATTTTTTAAAACACTATACGTCACGGCTAATGAGCTTTGTTTTGGCAAGCTGGCAGGCGTTGCCGATAGTGCGTAAATCGTTATTGTATACCTGTGTGTTCCAGATCCCTGTGAGCAAGGTGATGTGTAGGAAATAGTATTTGTATCTTTATTAGGCCCCATAAACCAAGGCCCTTTATCTGCCTGGCCATAAGGTATTTCTGTAACCGATTTGTCAATCCCCCATAACTCTAAATAACTATTATATACACTGCTGTCGTTTGCATTTGGATAGTGAATCATTGTAATCGCAAAAGCATTTGCACTTGATGGCGCATTTGTCCATGCTAATGGTATTGATTTTTCCTTGCCATTTACTTTTGGCTCACATTTATAGGCATCTAACAGCATTCCATTTGTCACGGCAATACTAGATAATGTAAAAGTTCCGCTGGGGGTTGGTGTAACGTTCTCTGTACTTTTTTTGCATGAAAAAAATAAAACAGAGTATACTACTGCTAAAAAAGAGATTTTCATTAGCGATTTTCTATTGACAACATGAAAGAAATTCATTTTTAATGGGTTTAATTGCTATAAAATTAGTAAAATAGTTAGATCAAAAAAGGTATTTCTTTTATTCAATTTTACAATAATCATAGTGCATTAGGATTGCCGTCAGTAAAAATAAAAATACAGTCTAATTATTTTGTAGTCGAAAAATAATTTTAAAATTAAAAATCAAAAAAATGAAAAAATTAATCGTATGGTTATTAGTAAGTGTAGTCACATTTGCTGCAATAAACTCTTTTATTGCAAATAAGCAAGGTTTGCAAAATGAAGTTGTTGAAAAAAATGAAAAATACAAAGAATGTATTCGAGCCTGCAATGAAACAATTATGGCTTGTAATAATTGTATAAAGGCTTGTTCAAACAACAATGATCCAAAACTTACGAAATGCATTCAATATTGTAAAGAATGCATAGTTATTTGCAAATCCTCTATTCAACTAATGCAATTAAATAGCAGTTATGTAAAGGAAATGTGTAACCTATGTGCGAAGATGTGCGAAATTTGCGCTAAAGAATGTGATATGAAAGACATGAAAGCAGCAAAAGATTGTTCAGCAGCTTGTTTAAAGGCAGCGAAGATGTGCAAAGAAATTCAAATGTAAAAAATGCTTCTTCTATTTTGAGAAAATTTATAATTATGCTTGTTGAGATAATTAGTTTAAAGCGATTGCCATAACTTTGTCAACTAATTTATTCACTAAAGTATATAAAATGTCAAATAAAGCACCAGAGCATTCATCGGCTCAAAATAGTACTGAAGCTAAATGCCCCTTTACTAGCGGTATGCTTAAGCAAAGCGCCGGCAGTGGTACAAGTAATCGTGATTGGTGGCCCAATCAATTAAAATTAAATGTGCTTCGTCAACATTCTTCCCTTTCCAACCCAATGGGAGAAACCTTTAATTATGCGGCAGAATTTAATAGCCTTGATTTCGATGCACTTAAAAAAGATATTTTCGAAGTAATGACTACTTCTCAGGATTGGTGGCCTGCCGATTATGGACATTATGGTCCTTTCTTTATCAGAATGGCCTGGCATAGCGCCGGCACATACCGCATATCTGATGGACGAGGAGGAGGAGGCACTGGTACACAACGCTTTGCCCCATTGAACAGTTGGCCAGATAATACTAATTTAGATAAGGCACGTTTATTACTATGGCCAATAAAAAAGAAGTATGGTAAAAAAATATCTTGGGCCGATTTAATGATTCTTGCAGGAAATTGTGCTTTGGAATCTATGGGATTTCAAACTTTTGGATTTGCCGGAGGCCGCGAAGATTTATGGGAACCGGAAGAAGATATTTATTGGGGTGCTGAAAAAGAATGGTTGGCAGACAATCGTTATTCTGGAGATCGTGAATTAGAAAATCCGTTAGCGGCTGTTCAAATGGGATTGATTTATGTTAATCCAGAAGGGCCTAACGGTAATCCTGATCCGATAGCTGCTGCTCGAGATATTCGTGAAACATTTGGAAGGATGGCCATGAATGATGAAGAAACAGTTGCCTTAATTGCAGGCGGACATACTTTTGGTAAAACGCATGGTGCTGCAGATCCGGGCAAGTATGTAAGTCGCGAACCTGCCGCAGCAAGTATAGAAGAACAAGGTCTTGGTTGGAAAAATTCTTTTGGTACTGGAAATGCTGGCGATACTATTACAAGCGGTTTAGAGGGGGCGTGGACAACCACTCCTACAAAATGGAGTAATAATTATTTTGAAAACCTATTTGGGTACGAATGGGAATTGACAAAAAGTCCAGCTGGTGCACAACAATGGAAGCCAAAAGCAAACGCTGGTGCCAATGCAGTACCCGATGCACATGATTCATCAAAGCGTCATGCGCCTATGATGTTAACGACTGATCTTGCACTTAGAGTAGATCCTGCTTATGAGAAAATATCAAGAAGGTTTTTTGAACATCCAGATCAGTTAGCGGATGCGTTTGCGCGCGCCTGGTTTAAGTTAACGCATAGAGATATGGGCCCCCATTCTCGTTATATTGGCCCTGAAGTGCCGAAAGAAGTATTGATTTGGCAAGATCCTATTCCTAGTGTAACCCATCCTGTTATTAATGATAAAGATATAGAAATATTAAAGCAACAAATCCTTGCTACTGGATTATCTGTATCTCAGTTAGTATCAACCGCTTGGGCTTCAGCTTCTACTTTCCGTGGTTCTGATAAACGTGGCGGGGCTAATGGAGCTCGTATTCGCCTGGCCCCTCAAAAATATTGGGCGGTGAATAATCCTTCTCAGTTAGCAACAGTGTTAGATAAATTGGAACAAGTACAAAAAGAATTTAATCAAGCACAAGCAGATGGTAAAGCTGTTTCGTTGGCTGATTTAATTGTATTGGGTGGTAGTGTTGGTATTGAACAAGCTGCTAAAAATGGAGGACATTCAATGTCTGTTCCTTTTACACCTGGTCGTGCAGATGCTTCACAAGCGCAGACTGATATAGATTCTTTCGCCGTGCTTGAACCCAACGCAGACGGATTTCGTAATTACACGAAGAAGAAATTTACATTGTCTGCTGAAGAAATGTTGATTGACAAAGCTCAACTACTTAAGCTTACGGCACCTGAAATGACCGTGTTGTTGGGTGGTATGCGCGTATTGAATATGAATGCAGATGAATCGTCGCATGGAGTATTTACCAAACGTCCAGAAATGCTAACTAATGATTTCTTTGTGAATTTATTAGATTTTGGTACAAAGTGGCATGCGACATCAGATGCACAGGACATCTTTGAAGGAACTGATCGCAAAACAGGAGAAAAAAAATGGTCAGCAACTCGCGTAGATCTCATCTTTGGATCAAATTCGGAATTGCGTGCCATTGCTGAAGTTTATGCTTGTGAAGATGCCCAAGAAAAATTTGTTCGTGATTTTGTGGCAGTATGGGTAAAGATGATGAATCTTGATCGTTTTGATTTGCGATAATCATCAGTAACTAATTATACATGAAAGGTGGTCAATTTTGACCACCTTTTTATTTTCGATAAAAACTTTATGTAATTTATTTTTTTAAATAATATAGCACACTTATTTTAAAGTTAGCAATATTTGAATAATTAAAGTAATAATGATTTTCTGAAAATATAATATTCAGTTCAACCACATCTTTGAGGTGGTTTTTTTGTGCATATATATTAATACGTCGATTTTTATTTCATTATACATTGTGTCCAATTTTTTTTTCGAATTTTTTTCATCTCATTATTGTAATTGACGTTTGTCATTTTCTTGAGGATACAATAATGGTAATATTGATTATCAATAATAATTAGACTTTAAGCGTTACCAATCGACAATTTCGGATGAAGAAAATTTCTCTAGTAATATTTTATATTTTTTTTCTGTCTCATGCTTATACACAGGCCAATCGAGTGTTTGCAGGTGGCGAGGCTATTAGTTTCGGCACAGTGGATATTTCATTAAAAAGCAAAACAAATTGGAGTACTCAACGATCTAATCACCCAGGCTATTTTAGTTTAATGAATAAGGCCAACTATATTGGTTATTCTGATAATGCAAATATAGATGGGTATATAAAAAAATATGGCAACACGGCTTTCGTATTTCCGGTTGGCACAGGCAAAGACCTTAGAACACTTGAAATGTCCAATCCTGCTGAAATTACAGACGCCTATGCAACATCGTGGATTGAAGGAGACCCCGGCGATAGCTTCGATCCTACTGCGCCTTATGCTGGCAAACATACTGCAGAGGCTGTTACTGGTCCAATTGCAGCTGTTAGCAAAGCAGGCCAATGGGATTGGCAGGTTGGAGATGAAGGTAATCTAGGTACTTGTACAACAGGCAGTGGAGATAGTTTATTAATAACCGTTAGTATACCAGACATGACAGCTTTTGCCAATAAGTTTGAATTAAGATTGGTTGGATGGAACGGATCATCATGGATAGACCTCAGCGGAAAGCCAACAGCAACTGGCAATAAAGAGAATAGTCAGTTGAGCGGAATCATGATTCCAGGGATATCTGCAATTGCTATTGGAAAGATTGCTTCAACTCATGTTGTAACATTAAAATCTATTCGTGCCATTTATTCCAATTATCATGAAATTGATGTCATGCAGGTTTACCCCAATCCAGTGGTAGAAAACGAAAACTTGCATCTGCAATTAACAACATTATATGAAGGCGATGCCGACTTGATGTTATTTAGTAGCATTGGCCAACTAGTGTTTAAGCAATCAATTCAAATTAATAAAGGATTAAATTTACTAACCCCCGACATTAAAAACCTTATTCCTGGTATTTATTCCATCAAAATAATTGGATCTAAAGGGGGACAGATAATTCCTGTTAAGCAATTCATCAAACAATAAGCAATGAAAAAAATAAAGCCAATAAAATGGCATACTCCTTTGTCAATTGTTTTTATAATCATGTTGTTTATACACAGCAATAAATTGTTTTCACAAATAAAAGTTGGTGACAATCCTAGATCAATAAACCCCGATGCAATGATTGAAATTGAATCTAGTAATAAAGGATTTCTACTTCCTAGAATAGCGTTGAAATCAATCGAAAGCCCTACTCCATTGAAAAGTCTTACAAAAGGAATGATTGTATACAATACTTCAACGACAAATGAACTTACACCTGGATTGTATTATTGCGATGGTATACAATGGATTAAGGTAAACACGAAGTTGAATGCACCAGAACCAGATATGAATCAATATGATTATTGGAGTCTCAAAGGCAATAATAATGTTACCACCAAAAATTTTCTCGGTCCTATTAACAATGCCCCATTAATAATTAAGACAAATAACCTAGAGCGTTTGCGCGTCACCGAAAAAGGATGGGTTGGCATTGGAACCTCAACTCCTAAAGCCACCTTGGAGGTAAATGGACAACTGGTTATCGATAGTATAAGTTTGGGCAACATATTTACAGATAAAATATTGGTGGTCAATCCCTCTGATGGAATAGTTAAATATATAGCCGCTTCAACTTACGCCTATGGAGTACAAAACTATAAT
>Ga0214921_10007788_pt1 | contig 14143 bp, 14 predicted proteins | sample LL1505_MetaG_FD_177992 | JGI IMG/M metagenome (GOLD analysis project Ga0214921, IMG submission 177992) | Freshwater microbial communities from Lake Lanier, Atlanta, Georgia, United States - LL-1505 | ecosystem: Environmental > Aquatic > Freshwater > Lake | place: USA: Georgia | collected... | reverse complement strand
TCCTTGCTGCAAAAAGACATACAATTGAAGTCCATTACCACTCTTTTTTAGGAAAATTAAAAAAAGAATTAGGCAAAAATAAATTAGAAACAGTATGATATTTAAAGAAGATCTATTTGAAAATAAAACCGTTTTAGTAACAGGTGGTGGATCTGGTATTGGAAAGGAAATTGCAGAACAGTTTTTAAAATCAGGAGCTACCGTTTTTATTTGTGGCCGTAAAGAAGAAAAGTTAAAAGAAGCAATTCAGGAATTAAGTGTATTGGGCCCTTGTTATGAAAAAGTGACAGATATTAGGGATACTTTCCAACTCCATGAATTAGCAACATTTATCAAAGAAAAAAAAGGCAGACTTGATATTCTAATCAACAATGCGGGTGGCCAGTTTCTCTCTCCAGCTGAAGCAATAAGCGAAAAAGGATGGCTTGCAGTCATTAACAATAATTTAAATGGTACCTGGTTTGCAACTCAAACGATGGCGAATGAATTTTTTATTCCCCAAAAGGAGGGTAAAATCATTACTATCATTGTTAATATCTACAGGGGATTTCCTGGAATGGTTCACACAGGAGCAGCCAGAGCTGGGGTTGATAATTTGACCAAATCACTGGCAGTAGAATGGAGTAAATATAATATTCAAATCAATGCCATTGCACCTGGTATTATATTATCCTCAGGTTTAGATAATTATCCGCCTCAAATGTTGAAAGGACTTGCGGAAAATATACCTGCAAAACGGCTGGGGCGGGTTGATGAGGTTGCTTCATTAACCTTGTTTTTAAGTTCAAAAGCCGCAGATTATCTCACAGGTGATACTATCTACGTGGACGGAGGCCAACATTTGCATGGAAGTCCTTACATATTATAATTGATTTTTAACCAATAATACCCAGTTGTTTAATTATCGAATGGAAAAAAAGACAATTTACACCAACAAGCTTTCTTTACTGGAATATTTTTATGAATGGGAGGAATTACAACCTAATCATATTTTTCTTCGACAACCTAAAGGGAAGCACTGGAAAGAAATAAGCTGGAAAGAAGCAGGTAATCAGGCAAGAAAGATAGCTGCCGCATTGTTAGATATGGGTCTCGTGCCAGGTGAAAACGTTGGAATTCTTTCAAAAAATTGTTATCACTGGATTATCACAGATTTAGCCATAATGATGGCTGGATTGATTTCAGTACCCTTTTATCCTAATCAAACAGCTGACCAATTATCTGAGGTAATTGCTGCAGGAAAAATTAAATTGCTTTTTGTTGGAAAACTAGAGGATTGGGAAAACCAAAAAAAGGGGGTGCCTACATCGTTACCTCTTATTTCATTCCCTCATTATATGGGCAATAGTTTTATTTCAGATGGTATGGATTGGGATATCCTCATTCATCGTTATCAGCCATTACTTGGAAAACCGATTCCCGCTCTTAGTGATATCTGGACCATTCTTTTCACCTCTGGAACAACAGGGAAGCCAAAAGGAGTAATGATTGATTATGAAGGACCAGCCACTCTCATGCAGCTTGAAAAAGAAACCAACTTTTTAGGATTGTCCAACGCGAAAAAACATCGGTTTTTTTCTTATTTACCTTTAAACCATATTGCAGAAAGACTTATTGTGGCTGCTGCGGCTATCCATACAGGTGGCAGTATATCCTTTGGAGAATCTATTCAGACTTTTATTTATAATCTGAAAAAGACTCAGCCTACCGTTTTCATGGCAGTACCTAGAATATGGACAAAATTTAGAATGGGAATTGTTTCTAAAATACCTGAAAATCAACTATTTAAACTTATAAAAATACCCGTAATAAGTGGAATTTTAAAATATATCTTGAAAAAAAACCTGGGTCTCTCCAATGCCACTATTAGACTGACAGGTGCCGCACCTGCTTCAGACCCATTGAAAATTTTTTTCAGCAACTTAGGTATGCCGATACAAGAAGTTTATGCTATGACTGAAAATTGTGGTGGGTGTACTTTAATGCCAGCTAATGTGGAGAAAAATGGGACCGTTGGTAAAGCGGTTCCTGGGGTTAATCTAAAAATTGACGCCCAAAACGGCGAAATTTTGATGCAAGCCCCATGGTTGATGAAAGGGTATTTTGAAGATGAAGTTCTGACCAGTCAAATATTGAGAAATGATTGGTTGCATACCGGTGACACAGGTCATTTAGATGATGATGGTTTTCTTTATATAACAGGACGTATATCAGAAACATTCAAATCGTCAAAAGGAAAATTTATCGCGCCTGCTCCATTGGAGAGGCCTTTTGCTGTAAATGACTTAATTGAACAGGTTTGTGTGGTTGGCCTCGGTCTGGCGCAGCCTTTAGCCCTGGTAAACCTTTCTGAGTATGCCAAAAGACTGTCAAAAGAAGAAGTAAATAAAAGAATTGAAAAAACCCTATCGGAGGTAAATCTACAGGTGGCCAATTATGAAAAAATTTCATCAGTGGTCATCCTATCAGAACCCTGGGAGGTATCAAATGGTATATTAACCCCAACCCTAAAAATTAAGAGGGATCGATTAAACCAGGTATTTAATCATAAATTTGAGGATTGGAGCCAATCAAAAAACCTCGTCATTTGGGATTAACTTTAATTATCTTATATTTATATAAAATTAAACTAGTATGACACTTTCAACAAATACCTCAAATCTTGACCTTTCTCCGATTTTTAATAATCTGAAATCAAATGCTCGAAATATCTCCCGTACCAGTGCGGCTGAAAGAATTGCGAAATTAAAAAAGCTGGAAGAATATTTGCGGAGTCCTCAAAATGTAAAAGATCTGGAATCAGCTCTTTTTAATGATTTCAAAAAGCACCCAGTTGAAGTGATGAGTAGTGAGATAAGTGCTATCATTCAACAAATTACCCATGTTAAGAAAAATCTGTCCCGATGGATGACCGATAAAGTCGTAGATACGCCATTAACCCTAATTGGAACAAAATCGTGGATTAGATATGAATCCAAGGGAGTCTGTCTCATCCTTTCCCCTTGGAATTACCCTTTTAATCTCAGTATCCTTCCTTTAATCTATGCCATTGCCGCGGGAAATACTGTTCTGTTGAAACCATCGGAATTAGCGCCTCACACCGCATCCTATATCAATAAAATGATAACTTCTATTTTTCAAAAAGATGAAATTATTGTTTTGGAAGGAGACGCCTCCTTGGCAGGCAAATTACTATCTCTGCCCTTTAATCATATTTATTTTACTGGAAGTCCACAAATTGGTAAAATAGTCATGGCTGCTGCTGCACAGCATCTTGCTTCTGTTACCCTTGAATTAGGGGGTAAATCACCTGCCATTATAGAAAAATCAGCTCCAATTGAGGCTTCTGCTGAAAAATGTGTTTGGGCTAAACATTTTAATAATGGCCAGACTTGTATTGCTCCAGATTATTTAATGGTTCAGGAAGATGTTGCTGAGGCTTTTACCACAGCATACCAAAAAAGCATTGAAAAACTATATAATGCTGAAAATAAAGGAATTGTAAATAGTCCTGATTATTGCAGAATCATAAATACAAGGCACTTCAACAGGATTAAAGATTTATTTGATGATGCTGTTGCTAAAGGGGCAAAAGTATTGGCAGGGGGTGTTTTCGATGAAAACGAGCGTTTTATTTCCCCTACCCTTTTAGGAAATGTTTCCGATGACATGAAAATCATGGAAGAAGAAATTTTTGGTCCTGTTATGCCTATGATTACATTTAAAAATATTGAAGAAGTTATCGAAACGGTTTATGCCAAACCAAAACCTCTTTCTCTCTATGTCGCCTCAAATAATAACTCTTTTATAAATGAAATTATAAACAGAACCTCTTCTGGTGGTACTGTAATTAATGACTATTTACTTGGATATCTCAATCCTGAACTTCCTTTTGGAGGAGTTAACAATAGTGGCATAGGAAAAGCAATGGGATTTCATTCTTTTGTAGAATTCTCCAATGAAAGAGGCATAGTAAAAAGGAATTTTGGAACCCTTTCATTTATTTATCCACCTTACAATGGATTGAAACAAAAACTGGTCTCTTTTCTGGCTTTCAAATTATCTTGATTTTCCATGAAGAAAATTCTCATCACGGGAGGTTCTCAGGGTATCGGATTTGAACTTGCTAGATCCTTCGCAAAAGAAGGTAAGGATTTATTCTTAGTTGCAAAAGAAGATGGTTTGTTACCTAAAGCCATTCAATCTTTAAAAAAGGAGTATCCTAAAATATCTGTTAAAGGACTTGAAATTAATCTGGCAAACGCCGACAGTGCGAGCAAGGTTTATCAATCGGCTTTAAAAGATGACTTTCTTCCTGATATTTTAGTCAATAATGCTGGATTTGGGACTTACGGATTTGTTTGGGAAACAAACATGGAAAAGGAGTACGAAATGCTTCAATTACATATAATGAGCCTTTATCAGATGACCCGTTTCTTTTTGAAGGACATGGTGCAACGAAACAGTGGCTGGATTATCAATATTTCTTCTATTTCTGCCTTTCAGCCAAATCCAAGATTAGGTGCCTATGGAGCCTCAAAAAGTTTCGTTTTACAGTTTACCAGATCAATAGATTTCGAATTAAAAGAAGCTGGATTAGCCGTTCGAACCATGGCCGTTTGTCCTACTCCGGTAATAAACACAGGATTCATGCAAGAGGCAAGAATGGAAAAATCGAGAACTTTTAAAAACTGGATGGTTGTAACACCTGATATTGTGGTCAGAGATATTTTATCTGGAATGAAAAAAGGGAAAAATTTAGTTGTCCCTGGAAGGGGACTTTCCTTTTTACTTGAAATAATAAAAAGATTACCTGAAGCTATCGTTATTTGGATGTCCACTTATTACCTTCGCGAAATAAGAAAATAAAGACATGAAAATAATTCGGTTTTTACTTTATGTAACTATTATTTTAGAGGGAGGAATCGCTTTATTATTTTGGTTTTTCCCCTCATTCATTAAGCTTATTCCAGCTTTACAACCATTACACGGCGATACTCCACGTATGTTGCTGGCAATGTATGGATCAGCTGCCATTTTACCTGTTGCCATTTCCTTTTGGGCATTGAGAGAAACCCCCGGAAGTGCCCAACGCAACGGATTAATTATTCTACTCATATTTTTTCACACCCTCCTCAGCCTTAGCCAGTTTATTTATAATCCAGACCCGAGAGCAGGTGCATTGCATCTTTTAATAGCAGCTGGTTTTAGTTCGGGTTGGAAAAAAGAAAAAGATTTAAATAGATGAGTTTATTCCTAATCTTATTTATCATCATCACCTTGCTTTTTTTAAGCATGCTTTTCTTATCCTTTTACTTTCGGGTAAAAGTGTTAAATGCTTATCAAATATTGATTCGTAATCAAGTAGCTTTTGAAGCAATGGATGTTTTCAAACCGGAAAAATTAGAAAAAGTGGTCATACCCAGATATCCAAATCAGGCTCAGGCTATCAGAGATTTTTCCAAATATATTAGGCTGGCTATTAGAATGGCCTCCGTGCTTATTGTTTTAATTACTCTTTTAGGCGCAGTTTTAATGTATTTTAGGGAATAAGGATTAATCATGATTAAAGTTGGGGTTATTGGTGCCGGACATTTAGGAAAATTAATTTTAAAACAATTAACAGAATTATCAGATTGGTTTAATATTATTGGTTATTACGATAATAACCCCAATCTTTGCTCGATTGATAATGAAATGCAAGCATGGAATTCATTTTTGGATTCCTCGTCCTTAATTAAAGCCTGTGATGCGCTTATTTTATCAGTTCCTACCTCTTTCCACTATATTTATGCAAAACAAATTCTTTTCTTAGGCAAACATTTATTTATAGAAAAACCAATAACAGATACACTTGAGGAAGCTTTTCTTTTAAAAAATTACTCAGATGGCAAACCTGATATTATCGTCCAGGTTGGACATATTGAAAGATATAATCCTGCATGGTTAAGCATCAAGGATTTATCATTAGAGCCAAAGTTTATAGAGGTCCACAGACTTGCTCCTTTTAATGCGAGGGGAACGGACGTGTCAGTCATTTTAGATTTAATGATTCATGATCTGGATCTAATCTTACAACTCATTCCTCACGAAATAACAGAAATTAGAGCTAATGGTGTTTCTATTTTAAGTCAGGCTCCTGATATTGCCAATGCAAGAATTGAATTTAAAAATGGGGCTGTTGCAAATGTTACTGCATCAAGAATATCAATGAAAAAAATGAGGAAAATGCGTTTGTTTCAACAAAACAGCTATATCAGCCTGGATTTTTTAGAGAGGAAAAGTCGGGTTATCTCTAATTCTCTTTTTCAAACAGAAATGATTTCTCCTGCATTTAATGATTATAATGCCTTAAAAGAAGAACTAAAATCATTTGCAGAAGCCATTATTTACAAAAGGAAACCCATTGTTACAGCAGATGATGGAGTAAAGGCCCTGCAATTGGCCTTTAATATAATAGATGCTATCCAATAGAACCCTTCAGAAAAAATTCAACTTTTTTTAACCTGAGAATAAACTTTAAACAACCACACTGGTTTTTCCCATCATTTATATCAGAAAAATCGTCTTATTTACACCATTTCTACCCACTTTGGGTATTCATGTTTATTATTAACGAATATATTCTTATTAAAAAGCGCGGAAACTTAATATTTTTTAAAATACTTAAAAATAGGATAGTCAAGAGGCGAAAATCCTTCAGAACCCCCACCTATATATTTATCCATAAAATTCCACGTAACTAAACCATCGTCAGATTGAGGTTCAAGCATATAAAAAATCAGATTCGCTAATGGCTGTGTAAGTTCAACTATATAATCTCCTTGTTTCGCCGTCATTTCCCTTGCTTTAAATATTCCTTCAATGGAAGCCATTTGATGCCCTTCAAATTTCCTGGGTGATTTGCTATAGCTTTCGACATAAAAAGATTCCCCTGAAAAACGGGTGTTTTTATCCAGTTTTGTCACTTTTATGCCATGTAACTGAAGTAGCTCAACAATAGAATCCATTTTTGCAGGAATAACATAACCTCTTGGTAAAGTGGCACTTACCGTATCTTTAAAAGAGGCAAAATATGTGACATTATCATAATACGTTATTTTACCTGACTTTATCCAGGAGATCGAACCATCCTCTTTTAAAAATTTTTCATAATCATAGGTTCTAAAATGATTGATGGGTTTATCGGTAGGTACCATTTTAAAACGGACTCCTTTCTTTAATATGCCTGCCTGACTTTTGACCTTTTCAATAGCTGAAATTTCTGCCTCTTTATTAATTTTTATAATTTCTTCAGCATGAAGGTTACAATGATTTAATATTTCATATACAAAATGATAAGTACTATGGATTCGCTGGTAAAATCGCTCATGAGCAAAAGATTCACTCAATATTGACATTCTATTTCTCAGACCAATCTGATTAACAATATATCTAGGATGATGGTTATAAGTATAAAAATTCTTCAACGGCCAACCTTCTCTGATACTAAAATCACCAAAGGGTCCAAGTTGAAGATCATACTTTTCTTTAGCGTTTTTAGTTATTAAAGGAAGCATCACCTCATTAAGGTAGTTGTATGGACCATTTTCACCTGAGGAAAGATAACCAGGAGCCCAGGTCAGAGAATAACCATGCCAGGTGCCATTTGTGGTATGTAAATCGATAGTAACCTGTGGATCCCACAGATTTAAGACATTTGCAATCATCCCTTTTGTTTCGGGAGCCTCCATTTTAATTCCATCTCTGTTCAAGTCCAACCCCTGGCCATTTTCCCTGGTTCCAGTTTCCAAAGGACTATTTTCCTGGGACATTCTCAGACCTTTTGCCATTTTATCATTACCATCTACATTATAAATGGGTGCAAAAAGAATAATTTGATTTTGGAGTAAATATTTTTTGTCTCCCAGCAAAATGTCACGAATTAACATCAAGGCTACTTCCTTGCCCTCAACTTCACCTGCATGAATATTTGCCTGCACATAAATGACAGGTTTTCCCGAAGTTTTTGCTTGTTCTGGATTTATAATCTGATCTTTCGACAAGATAACCAGAGGAATATCCATGCCTGCGGTACTTTTTCCTAAATTACTTATATGAATATTGGGGCTAAGCAGTTTAACAGTATTTAAGAAGGTTATTACCTCTGCATAGGATGAAGTTTTTTCAAAATTAGTTTTCTCAGGAACGAGCATTAGAGAAGAAGGGAAAGAAATCTTTTCCTGGGCAGAAAGAGAAGTCAAAAGAAAGAGGAAGGTAAATGGTAAAAATAATTTCATGAATAAATTTTAAGGAAAGGAAAAATGAATAACTTCTGCAACGACGAAAGTACTTCCCCCAACATAGATTACATCAGAAGAAACTGCTTTCCTTTTAGCTGCTTTTAGGGCATTCTTAACAGAAGAATAAGCCCTGCCTTTCAATCCGAAAACACCAGCTTGTTCTTTCAGTTTTAAAGCATCTAAGCCGCGAGGTAAATCAGGTTTTGCAAAATAATAATTAGCTTTTTTAGGCAAAAGGGTTAACATATTGGTAATATCCTTATCGGCAACAACGCCAATGACTAAATGAAAAGTTGTGGCAGGTAAATCAGTTAACTGTTTCATAGCCAATAATAAGCCATCTGGATTATGCGCGCTATCGGCCACAATGAGAGGTTGTTCACCCAATTTTTGCCAGCGGCCCATAAAACGAGTCAACTTTTTTAAATGTAATAACCCGTAACTTATCGATTCTTTATTAACAGGGAAATGGGACTTGACTAAATCAATGGCACAAAGAGCAGTTTTAACATTTTTTAGTTGATATTCACCTGAAAGATTAACTTTTAAATTATCAAAAAGTATCTCTTTCCCACGTTGAACCTTAAAATGACTATAATTAAAATCTGAATATAAAAATTCAATGGATAAGTATTGGTCTGCGAAATGCAAGGAAGCCTTATTTATTTCTGCAAAATGGTTAAAAACAGGCGTTGTTTCCTCTTGCATTTCACCAATGACCACAGGCACTCCAGCTTTAATAATTCCTGCTTTTTCGGCTGCTATTTTTGGTAAAGTATCCCCTAGAAATGCCGTATGATCCATTCCAATATTCGTAATAACACTTAATAAAGGTGTAATGATATTGGTACTATCCAAGCGTCCACCGAGGCCTGTTTCAATAACAGCCACATCTACTTTTGATTTTTCAAACCAGGCAAGAGCCATAACCCAGGTAATTTCAAAAAATGAAGGTTTAATTTCATCCAAAAGATGCTTTACCTTTTCCGTAAAGGCTATGACGAAATGTCTCGAAACCAATTCCCCATTGATTCTGATTCTTTCTCTAAAATCTATGTAGTGGGGAGAAATATATAATCCCGTTTTATAACCTTGCGCTGTTAGCATGGCGGCAATCAGGTGGGCTGTAGAACCTTTCCCGTTTGTGCCTGCAATATGAATGGTTGGAAATTTATTTATTCCCATTTTTAAGCCAGTCATCAAATTTAAAACATTTGTTAAATCAGCTCTAAAAGCAATGGAACCAACCCTTTGAAACATAGGTAATCTTGAAAAAAGGAAGTCTAAGGTAGCCGCATACCTTTCAGAAGCCATAAATATCTAAATTATTGAACCTTGAAGGTATAAGTAATAATACCACATTGTCGTTCTTCAATTCCTGGTTTAAATCGCCATTGTTTGGCATTGTTTACGGCAAGATCTCTTAATTTTCCTGATGTAACAGTGGATCCCTGTAATTGAAATTTTGCTTCTGTAACATTACCATCCTTATCGAGACATATAGCCACAACGACAGTACCCCTATTATTTGAATCATCTTTGAGGCTTGGCGAAGATACAACCCCTCTTCCCCCCAGGCCACCGCCGACCATTCCTGTGCCGGTAGAAATTCCTTCTTCTACTTTTCCATTCTCATCGCCATTTACCTGACCGCCTTTTCCTGTTTTTCCAGAGGTTCCACCTGACCCCTTTTTAATATTTTTAATCAAGGCAGCAGCTTCTTCTTCTTCCTTTTTAATGGCTTCTTCTCGTTCTTTCTCTATTCTCACTCTTTCAGCTGCTTCCTGTTTTTCTTTCAGATCCTTTTCCTCTTTTTCTTTTTTTTCTGCTGCTTTTTTTCTGTTAATTTCCAATTCCCTTTCTGCAATTAAAGGATCAACTGTTTTAACTTTTTCGCTTGGTTTAACTTCTTCTGCTGGTTTTTCCTCTGGTATTGGCTCTTCTGTTTGTTCCACTGGGGTTGGTTCCTCAGGGCCTCCTGGTTCGATAGGACCAGTTCCTTTATCAGGATTTCCAAGGTCAATTAAAATCCCATCCTGGCCTGGAGGTGGATCTGGATATTGCAATAAAGGAAGCATTAGCAGAATTACTGCACTTAAATGGAACAAAAAACTAAGCAACATAGCTTTCCTTCTTTCCTTTTTTTCCTTTTCGACATGCAAAGCCTGCATAATGTTATATTTAAAGGCAAAAATTAAATCTTTATTCAACGGGAGGAGTAGCTAAAACCCCATTTATCTTAAGTCTTAAAGCGACGTCCATGACAGAAACGACATGTTCGACAGGTGTTTCTTTTTCAGGTTGAATGATGAAACTAAAATCTTGTGGATTACTGCCTGCTTTATTCTGCAAATAAGCTTCAATTTCAGGAAGAGATTTTCCTTTGCCATTCAACTCAAAAATTCCTGATTTAAAAATAAAAACTTCGTCATATTCCTCTTGTTTGGCAACCTTTTTCTGGCTCGTTCCAGGTAATTTAAGATTTAAGGCATTGGGTGCAACTAAGGAGGAAGTCAGCATAAAGAAAATCAACAAAAGGAAAATAATATCAGTAAGCGAAGACATATTAAATTCTGCTGATATTTTCGATTTTTTATTAATTGCCATATTTCATTATGATTTTTTTGGTTGGGTAGCTAAAATGGCTTTTACTTTCATTTTCTCAGCTAATGTCATCAGTCTAACCACTCTTTCAAAAGGAGTTCCCTTTTCAGCTACAATTGTCAGAGTAAATTCAGGTTTGGAACCTGCTTCTTCATATTTCCTTCTGAGTGTATTTTCTAATTGTTCCTCTTCTACCTCAATAGATTCGATTTTATACACTCCTGTTTGATAAAGCATAACTGCTACAGAAACAGGAGCTACCGTTTTAGCTTCTGACTCAGGTAAATCGACTGCTTCTATTTTCACTAAAGTTGAAGTGAGCATAAAGAAAATAAGCAACAGAAATATAATGTCTGTTAGTGATGACATACTAAATTCAGCACTAATCTTGCTTCTTTTTTTTAAAGCCATTTTAAAATATTTTAGGCTATTAAACTATTCTTGCAACATATCCATAAATTCTGTTGTTGACCTTTCCATCATATATATAACTTTATCAACTTTTGATACAAGCAGATTGTAGCCAACGAAGGCAAAAATACCAATGGCTAAACCGAATGCAGTAGTAAGTAAGGCCTGATAAATTCCACCGGCAAGTAAAGAAGGAGTCACATTTTGTTGGGAAGCCATATTATAAAAAGCCAGGATCATACCCGTTACGGTACCAAAAAAACCAACCATAGGTGCTGCACCAGCGATACTGGCGAGAGATGATAAGTTTTTTTCCAGCCTAAAAACCTCAAGATTTCCTGCATTTTCAACAGCAGCATCAATATCTCTTAAGGGTTTCCCAATGCGTTGTAAGCCTTTTTCAACGAGTCTTGAAACAGGTGAATCGGTAGCCTGACACAAGGCTCTTGCTGCCGAAATATTTCCCGCAGCTACATTGGATCTGATATTATTCATAAAATGCTGGTCTATTTTCTCAGATCTGTTAATTGCACTATATCTTTCAAAAAAGATATAAACGGCAATAATAGAAAGAATTAGTAAAACCACGTAAATAAAAATACCTATTAATCCTCCTGACATCAAAATGTCCATGGGACTTTGGGAAACCATGACTGTTTCTTCACTCCCTGCTGTTTCAAGTGTTGATGATATCTGTAAAAATAAAGCTGACCCGTTTAAAAACATACAATTTGTTTTTCAAATGTTGATTTAATTTAATTATGTGAAGGTAACGCTTTTGGTTAGGGACTTTGTATGTTTTAACTGATAAATTGTTTAATAAGCGATAAAAAAAATATCTCCCTAAAAATCGTTAATTTTAGGGATTATTATTCTAATGTTCAAATGTCCAAAACACGCCTAAACCTTATTTTACCCTGTTTTAATCCTCTAATTGGTTGGGAAATAAGGGTTTGTCAACATTTGACCCGTTTACAAACTCAACTTCAAGATGCAATTATTGAACCCATTCTAATTAATGACGGAAGCACACGAGGGGTTGAGGAAAAGCATTTTGATTATTTGAAAGAACATTTTCCCACTATGCAAATTATCCACTATCCTGATAATCAAGGGAAAGGATTTGCTGTCAGAGAGGGTTTTAAACTATCTACCGCCCAATACATCATTTTTACGGATATTGATTTTCCATACATTGAAGCTGATGTTATTAAAATGTACCGGAAATTGCAGAAGGAAGACATTGATATTTTAATAGGAATCCGTCAAGTTGATTATTATCTTCAAACCCCTTGGTATAGAGCCCTTATTTCAAAATTATTGAAATTTTTAATTGGTCATTTTTTAAATGTAAAAATAACAGACACTCAGGGAGGATTAAAAGCATTTAGTCAAAAAGGAAGAGAAATTTTATTAAAAACGACTATAAATCGATATCTCTTTGATTTAGAAATCGTAAAAATTGCCTCTAATACCCCAGGCTTAATAATGGAAGCTATGCCCGTTGAACTTCGCAAAGATGTTCAATTTGCCTCGTTAAGCTGGGTCATAATAAGAAGAGAATTTCTAAATCTGATAAAAATTTTTTTTTCAAAAAATACCTAGCCTGCCATAGCCTAAATTTGGTAATGCTTTGTATTTTTGTGGATAGCGAAATTTCGCTCATTTATAACCTAATGAATTAAATCGATGGGGATGACAAAAAGAATAAGAAAAGCAGCTGTTTTGGGTTCTGGCGTTATGGGCTCAGGTATTGCTTGCCATCTGGCAAATATTGGCGTTGAAATCTTACTTTTAGACATTGTGCCTAATAATTTGACTGAAGAAGAAAAAAAATCAACCAGGGCAAGAAATAAAATAGTAGATCAGGCTCTTCTGTCTGCTATAAAATCGAAACCAGCCTCTCTTTATGACAGTTCCTTTTCAAACAGAATTAAAACGGGAAATTTTGAAGATGATTTTTCTAAAATTGCCGATTGTGACTGGATAATTGAAGTGGTTGTTGAAAGACTGGATATAAAGAAAGAGATCTTCGCAAAAGTAGATGCTTTCAGACGCGTTGGTTCTCTCATAACCAGTAATACCTCTGGTATTCCAATCCATCTGATGAGTGAGGGACGTTCTGATGATTTTAAAAAGCATTTCTGTGGCACCCATTTCTTCAATCCTCCCCGTTATTTAAGGTTACTTGAAGTGATTCCTACAACAGATACCCTGCCTGATGTTATAGCGTTTTTCTTGCATTATGGAGATCATTATCTTGGAAAAACAACTGTTTTATGCAAGGATACGCCTGCTTTTATTGGCAACCGAATTGGAGTTTTTGCCATGGCAAAAGTCTTTCAACTAACTTCCAAGTATAATCTTCGCATTGAAGAAGTTGACGCACTAACAGGACCAGTTATTGGCAGACCTAAAACGGGTACCTTCCGATTAGGAGATCTGGTGGGCCATGATATTTCAGGAAATGTCATTCGGGGATTAAAAGCCAATTGTGCTCATGACGAACAGGTTTCTTCCTTTGAAGTTCCACCCTATTTAGAATTTCTACTTGAAAATAAGTATTTAGGAAATAAATCCGGACAAGGATTTTATAAGAAAACCAATGAAAAAGATGAAAAGGGAAAGCCTGTCATTCTTGCTTTGAATTTAAATACGCTGACTTACGAGCCAAGTATCAAACCCGATATTCCCAGTTTAAAGGCTGCAAAGCAAATGGATGACCTGCCCAGAAGAATCAGGCATTTTTTTGATGCTGCCGACAATGGTGCTGCCTTAATTAAAGAATCCCTCATCTCTTTATTCTCCTATGCCAGTAACAGAATTCCTGAAATCGCAGACAGTTT
>Ga0214921_10007786_pt1 | contig 14144 bp, 9 predicted proteins | sample LL1505_MetaG_FD_177992 | JGI IMG/M metagenome (GOLD analysis project Ga0214921, IMG submission 177992) | Freshwater microbial communities from Lake Lanier, Atlanta, Georgia, United States - LL-1505 | ecosystem: Environmental > Aquatic > Freshwater > Lake | place: USA: Georgia | collected 2015-05-28 | reverse complement strand
TGCCCGCGCCATATTGAGCTTCAAGGAGTGCCTTGGCTAAGGTGACGTTCTGCGCTTCGATGTGGACCCATGTGTTTGTGACGACAGAGTTCACGCGGATCTTGATGCAAGCACGATAAATGGTCATTCACGCCTCCTATATTGAGGCTGTTATTGTGCTTTCTGATCGGGTGAGTGGACAACCGGATTATTGATCAGCGCTCAATCTTCATCATCGTAATCGTCATCATAATCTGGATCGAGATCGAGATCAGCGGGTGTCATATCCACAGCGCCCTCTGGAACATAGTTCTGAGCGAGTATCTCAGCGGATATGGTGTCGAAGTTAACGGTGCCCAGATCGTCATTGATCTCTGTGGGTACGTCTTTGTGTTGTGAGATCTCTGTGGGTACGTCTTTGTGTTGTGACTGATCGGGCTTGGGAATCACATGCTTCTTACGCCGTGCAGTTTCATGCTCAATGCACACAAGAACACGTGTCTTCCCGTAATGGCGCTCAATCATGTTCACAGACGTGCCCATATTCTGCTTGAGCCAATAGACGCTGGTGTCGTTCTCTAGGCGAAGTTTGGCATAGGTGTGGCGTAGTGCCTGTCTCACGTGATCTCGCTTTAAAGAATGCCCCGCAAAGACACAGCCTTACGGGGCATAGGAATGGTTTACTGGAGTTTGATACCCTTAGCCGCAAACCCTTCGACAATATCGGCTTGCATGCGAGTATATGCATCCTCGAGCGACATTTCTCCGCTGATTGCCTGATTTAGGCGCGATATGATGGCGTTAAACATGATGCGGTTATGTTCGTAACCCTGCAGCTTTATGGCAATTGGGGAGGTTTGTGCTACCTGATCTACTGCTATAGCCAAAGACTTCTTTATGTTTGCATCGTCTGTGACATAGTTGATGCCCTTCTTGGCAAGACCTAGATGAGCAGGCAGAAATAAAGTACGAGCATGATATTCTTCATAAACGGGCTCGGATGCAAAATATTCAAACACGCGAGCCACTGCTTGCGGGTTCTTAGTGGTTTTTATCGGAACAAGACCAGCGCCACCAGGCATACCGGAGCAATTTCCGGGACCGCAAGGATTGGGAACTGCTTGCCATTCAAAATTCTTGGCTACAGTCTTAGCAAATTGAGGAAACTGCCAGTTACCGCTCATATAGAAGACCACTTGGGCATTTGCGAATTCTTCGGTTGCACCACGATAGGTAGTACCCCCAACCGATCCCCACAGCGTCTTAGACATGGTGCCATTATTGTGCCAGTCGAAGAGCATTTTTGTGGCAGCCTTGAATCCGTCATCTATCAAAGCAGGCTTGTCACCATCCAAGAATTTGCCGCCCAAGTCCAGAACCAAACTAGAAACACGGTGGCCTGAACGGTCAAATGCGATAGGATAGGGAGCTTTAACTTTTTCAGCTACGGTCTTGCTCGCTTTGGCCCAATCATCCCAAGTTGCTTTAGGGCCAGGCAGCGGAACACCAGCTTGCTCAAATAGAGTTGTATTAACTAGAGGCATGGTAAGCGTCAACTGGGTCATGATCCCATAAATTCCATCTTGTGCGCCATTGACAGGACGAAACCATGGCAGAGTAGAACTGAAATTATCCTCTAAATATTTGGGATTTTTCAGATGGGTACGCAGGTCAAGATAATGCCGCGACAGACCACCCAGATCATTCACACGCGCCATATCAGGCCCCTGTCCGGAATCCAACAACGCGGGAAGCTGTTCGACAATAGTCTTGAAGGGGACCCGGTCAAGCATAACCTTAATGTCAGGATTCTGCTTTTCGAAACGGTCGAGCAAATCGCGCATGACATCACCTTCATTACCGTCCGAATACCACATGATGCGAACTTCGGTCGGGTCGGCGGCCTTGGCGGTATTGGTTGCTGCCATCATGGCTGCTACAGGCATACATAGGGCCATCAGCCCGCCTGTAATGATTTGTAGTTGTTTTATCATTATCGTTCCTCCTGGTGGTTAAGGCTGTCTCCGATTGTAAGGTCTGGAGTTCGGTTAGTTTTGCTAGTTTCGGGGTGAAGAAGGGGGAGTGCTTTCTACCCTTCGGTGGTTAAGAACAAATGGACCGTACCATGCTTGGGCTTACTAATTCTAAGCGATTGGCCTTGGGTGGCGATAGTCTTACAGTTGACGACATTTGATAGCTCCTCGCCTGAGTTCAGCGTGCCATGGATGAAACTGGTGCCGCCAAATTGCTCCACCACATCCAAAGTTAGTACCCACTCACCCGCCTCGCAAGTTCAGATCAAACCGAAACAGCCTGAATGTCTGGTGAAATGGAGTCAAGTCCAGTCACTCGGGAACAAGGTTCACTGTCCTAGGCCCAATGATTTACAACAAAGCATCAATGTCTAGGCAAGCAACGCGTTTATATATCCGTCATATAGCTGACACTAAACGAAGTATTATTATCATTATAGATTATTTAACCGTCGCACGAAGTTGGTCAGGGAGAGTGGGATGATTGGGAGACGTAAGCTTTTAAAATCCAGCTTGGCTGCCGCCGGGGTGATTAGCATGCCGTATTTAGTGTGCCCGGTATGACCATTGCCGCCGCGTTCCAGCCACACGAAATACTTGCTGCCAGGCTCTTGGCTGAACTCAACGCCCAGACAAGCGATGGGGCACATGATCTGTCTCATACCCTGCGTGTGTGGCGCAATGCCGCCAGAATCGCAATCGACGAGGGTAACAGCGATTTGGAATTGCTCGTCGCCGCAGTAATTTTACATGATTGTGTGGCGGTTGAGAAGAATTCGCCACTGCGATCCCAGGCCTCACACCTTGCCGCTTCACGGGCGGTGGAGATTTGCGCGCCGCTTGGGTTTTCGGGCACCCGACTTGACGGCCTGGCCCACGCGATCGCGGCCCATAGTTTCTCAGCCGGAATCCAAGCAGAAACCCTCGAAGCGCGGATCTTGCAGGACGCAGACCGCCTTGACGCGATCGGAGCAATCGGCATCGCGCGCTGCTTTTATGTCGCAGGGCGCCTCGGCACTGCGCTCTACGATCCAAACGATCCGACTGCCCGCAATCGGGCACCAAACGATGAGGCCTTTGCACTCGAGCATTTTGACGCTAAGCTTTTTAAGCTTGCTGAGTTGTTTCAAACTGCTAGTGGAGCCGCCTTGGCTTCGGCGCGTGTTTCGCGTATGCAGATTTTTTACGCTGAGTTTGTCGCTGAAATTAACGGGGAAGCGTAACTATAACACAATCCTCGTTAACGCAGCAGGGCTTGGTGAGATGAAATCATGACTACGTATCGCGCATTGATCAAAATTGTCATCAACAGCACAAAATCTAATACATGGATTGAAATTCAAGCACCCAATTCAACGATTGCTAAATCATTGTTACAGGCCCAATACGGCAAGGACGCTGTGATAAATGTTGTTAGAAAGAGTGGGCAATAGCGGATTGCAAAATGAAAAATTTTTTGGTGGGTGTAAAATTGGTATACAAGATAAGGATCAATCCTCGTCATCTTCAAGATTATCAGCAGACCAATCCCGCACGATAATGCCGTCATTACCCATATCGTGATCAGCGAGGGCGGCATCAACCATCATATCATCGTTCACATGATAATAGGTCTTTTCGATCTGAGTGATGCTGGTTCCGCATATATCAGCCACTTGACGATGAGCTAACCCGTTCACCAGTTTCTGAGTAATAAAATAGTGCCTGAAGCTGTAGGGCACGATATCGCGGGTTTGACGGTCGGGAATATCAGCCAATTCAATGATCTTGCCGAAATGATAAAGCAAGGCACGCTGGGTGATGGGGTTTTCACCATCAAGGCTAAACACATATAAGTCTGATATTTGGCGTGTCTTATAAAGCGGGGTTATTAAACGGCGCAGATCAAGGAAATAACCATTGTCACGGATGATGAACTTGCGGCTCTGTCGGACTTTGCTGGTTTCAGCGCGGATACTGATGGTCACAAGCGGAACTTCGATGCCTTTGCTGCCGCTACTCCATTGCAAATCACCCCACCGCAATTGCCTTTGCTCGCCCGTGCGTAATCCTGTCACGCTGGCAATCAGAAAGTAGTAACAAGCGAGTTTTCGTCCATACCATTCTTTGTCATCGATCTTGTTGCGCTTATTATCCCAGTACTGGCTGATAGCTGACCCAATGTCGTCGATCTCATTGGGCGTAAAAGTTGAACGGCGAATGCTATCGTCTTTGCGATCAAGCCTTGGGAGGCGTTTGAATTCAAAATGATCAATATGGGCTTCATTGTTTTTAAAGAGCCAGGCCATCATTGCATTGATCGTGCTTTGCTCATTCAAAACAGTCACTTGATTGGCTGGTAGCTTCTTCTTGGTATTGAGTTTGATGCGCTGCAGGTAATAATCCTCGCAGTCAGACCGTTCCATCTCTTTGAGTTTTGTATCTCGCCCGATAAAATCAAGCCAATGCGCCAAATGCGTTTTAATCGTGCCCAACCGCCCTTTGACGATCAGACCTGCTTCAACATCTTTATCGCGATTGGCAACATAGCGAGCCACACCTTCTTTGGCTGTCAAAGAAAAATACTTCTTGCCAGCTTTCTGATTGGAATAGAGCTCTAAATAGAAATCTTTGCCCTTATCTATTGCTGTAGTTTGGCTGCGTGTGCGGAGGCTTTTACGGGCATACTTGCCTTCGCCCGTCAGCCACATCCTAAAATGCCAATAACCACCGCGCTTATAAATGACGGCTTCGTCAAATATAGCGATCTCTTCTTCGCCAAAGTTCTGCTTTTTGAGGGGCATCAAACGCCTTTGGGTCGCTATGGTTTTCAGTAGTTACAGCATTGTGCAACATTCTGTGTAACTGTAGCAAAAAAGGCAAGTGTTATCAAGTCTCATTTTGGGTAGTGAAACTTTTGTGTAACTAAAATATTCAATTAAATCAATAGTTTAGAACTTAAATACTACTCCCACTCGATCGTCCCCGGCGGCTTCGAAGTGATGTCATAGACCACCCTGTTAATCCCGCGTACTTCGTTGATGATCCTCGTGGCAGCGCGGCCCAGAAAGTTCATGTCGAAGGGGAAGAAATCGGCGGTCATGCCGTCGACCGAGGTGACAGCGCGCAGGGCGCAGACGGAGTCATAGGTGCGGCCGTCGCCCATCACGCCGACGGTGCGCACGGGGAGAAGCACCGCAAAAGCCTGCCAGATCGTGTCGTAAAGGCCCGCTTTGCGGATCTCGTCGAGATAGATCGCATCGGCCTGACGCAGAATATCGGCCTTTTCCTTGCTGACCTCGCCCGGAATACGGATTGCCAGACCCGGACCGGGGAACGGGTGACGGCCCACGAAAATCTCGGGCAGGCCCAGCTCGCGGCCCAGCACGCGCACCTCGTCCTTGAACAATTCGCGCAAAGGCTCGACCAGCTTCATCTTCATCCGGTCCGGCAAACCGCCGACATTGTGGTGGGATTTGATGGTCACCGATGGCCCGCCGGTGAAGGACACGCTTTCGATCACGTCGGGATACAGCGTGCCCTGGGCGAGGAAATCGGCACCGCCGATCTTTTTGGCCTCGGCATCAAACACATCGATAAACAGCCGCCCGATGATCTTGCGCTTCTGTTCGGGGTCGGTGACGCCCGCCAATTCGCCCATAAACAGGCTTTCGGCATCCACATGCACCAGCGGGATGTTGTAATGGTCGCGGAAGAGTGTGACGACCTGTTCGGCCTCGCCCAACCGCATCAAGCCGTGATCGACGAAGACGCAGGTCAGCTGGTCGCCGATCGCCTCGTGGATCAGCACGGCAGCCACCGCCGAGTCGACGCCGCCCGACAGGCCGCAAATGACCCTTCCGGTCCCCACTTGCGCACGGATACGCGCGATGGCCTCCCCGCGGAAGGCTTTCATGGTCCAATCGCCTTTGCATTTGGCGATATTGAGCAAGAAATTGCGGATCAGCAGCGCGCCTTGCGGCGTATGCACCACTTCGGGATGGAACATGGTGGTGTAGATGCGGCGTTGCTCGTCGCTGGCCACCGCGAACGGGGCGTTTTCGCTGGTCGCCTTGACGGTGAAACCTTCGGGCAGCTGGGTGACGCGGTCGCCATGGCTCATCCAGACCGGATAGGACTGGCCGACATCCCACACGCCCTCAAACAGTGCGCTGGGGGCCAGAACCGTCACATCAGCACGGCCGAATTCTGCCGCATGGCCGCCCTCGACCGCCCCGCCGAGCTGCACGGCAGTGGTTTGCTGACCATAGCAGATCGAGAAAATCGGCACGCCGGCATCGAACACGCTTTGCGGGGCGCGCGGCGAACCCTCATCGGTCACCGAGGCAGGGCCACCCGACAGGATGACCGCACGCGGATTCATCTGCTCGAAGGCCTTTTGAGCGGACTGGTACGGCACGATCTCGGAATACACACCCAATTCGCGCACACGGCGGGCAATCAGCTGTGTGACCTGGGAACCGAAATCGATGATAAGAATCTTGTCGTGGCTATGATCTGTCATACATCCACGGTTAAGCTATACTTGCGCGCCTCTCAAGACCGATGCTGCAAGATAGCGATAAAAAATCCATCTGTTTCACAGCGTTTCGGGCTCAACAGCAATCCGGTGCCGCGCGCGGAGCGAAACCGCGCCAGATCCGGCAGGCCGGCCTGCTCGGCCACCTGTTCGGCGGGCACGACATAAAAATCGTAGCTGCGCTCCAGAAAGGATTCAATGGCGCCGTCATTTTCAGCAGGCAACAGCGAACAGGTAATATAGGCGATCCGTCCGCCCGGTTTGACGTAACGCGCGGCACGATCCAGCACCAAGGCCTGATCCTTGATCCGGTCATCGAGACTGACCGGACGCATCCGCCATTTGGCATCGGGGTGGCGACGCCATGTGCCCGTGCCCGAGCACGGCGCATCCACCAGCACCAGATCGGCCTGTTGCTCCAGCCCTTTGAGGGGCTCGTCATCCTTGCCCTTGGGGCCGCGGACATCGGCAATGGTCACGCCTGCACGCTTCAACCGTTCGAAAATCGGGGCCAGACGGCGTTTGTCGCTGTCGGTGGCAATGATGGTGCCGTGATTGTGCATTTGCGCCGCCAGAGCCAGCGTCTTGCCGCCCCCGCCCGCGCACAGGTCGATCACCTCCTGCCCCTGCTTGGCACCCGACAGCAAGGCCACCAGCTGCGAGCCTTCATCCTGGATTTCGATCATGCCCTTCTGGAAAACCGGCTCGGCCTGCACCGACACCGCGCGGCCATCGGCACGCGGCGGAATACGGATGCCGATCGGCGACAGGGCGCTGGGCTGCGCGCCCAGATGCACCAGCTCGGCCAGCGCGGTGGCGCGGTCGCCCAACAGCGTGTTGACGCGGATATCCAGCGGGGCGCGCTTGGTCATGGCCGACAATTCATCGACACGGCCTTCGCCGAAGGCTTCGGAAAAGGCACTGTCGAGCCAGGCGGGGTAATCACCCATCACCGGTTCGGGCACGCCCTTCAGGCTCGGCTGGTCCAGCGTGGCGCGTTCTTTGTCGGTCAAAGGCTCGGGCGCGAAACGTTCGCCGGTGCACAAAGCGGCGATTTGATCGACATCCATGCCCTCGCGCAGGCGCAACGCTCCCAAAACCAGTGCGCGAGGCTTGGTCGAGCCGGTGATATGGGCGGCGGAAGCACGGCGACGCAGCGTATCATAGACCAGCACGGCAATGGCGGCGCGGTCCCCCGATCCGGCAAAGCGGTGCGACAGGCCCCAATCCTTGAGCACATCATTGGCCGGACGCTTGCGCGCTTCGATATCAGCCATGATTTCAATGGCGGCAGACAGGCGGGCGGCTGGTGTCATGGCCTCGAGACCTTTTCAAAGTTTATAAAAGCAGAAAGTCATCAAACAGAAGGGGCCAGACGCATCCGGCCCCGCTCCTTTAGCACAATTATGCCCGATTACCTTGTTTATCCGCGCGTCGGATAATTCGGGCTTTCGCGGGTGATGGTCACGTCATGGACATGGCTTTCGCGCAAGCCCGCCGAGGTGATGCGGACGAATTGCGACTTCTCCCGCAGTTCCGTCAGGGTCTTGGCCCCGACATAGCCCATTGCGGCGCGCAAGCCACCGGCCAGTTGGTGGATGACCGCGCCGACCGGACCTTTGTAAGGCACCTGCCCCTCGATGCCCTCGGGCACCAGTTTCAGCGCATCCTTGATGTCCTGCTGGAAATAGCGATCGGCCGAACCACGCGCCATCGCCCCGACCGAGCCCATGCCGCGATAGGCCTTGAACGAACGGCCCTGATAAAGGAACACTTCGCCGGGGCTTTCGTCTGTGCCTGCCAGCAACGAACCGACCATGGCCACTTCGGCCCCTGCCGCCAGAGCTTTGGCCAGATCGCCCGAAAACTTGATGCCGCCATCGGCAATCACCGGCACATCGAGCTTATGGGCGGCTTCTGCCGAGTCCATGATCGCCGTCAATTGCGGCACACCGACCCCCGCCACGATGCGGGTGGTGCAGATCGAGCCCGGACCAATGCCGATCTTGACCGCATCGGCCCCTGAATCGATCAAAGCCCTGGTGCCGTCGGCGGTCGCGACATTGCCCGCGATGACCTGCACATTGTTGGAGATTTTCTTGATCCGCAGCACCGATTCCAATACGCGCTGGGAATGGCCATGCGCAGTATCGACCACCAGCACATCCACGCCTGCATCCATCAGCGCTTCGGCGCGGGCAAAGCCCAGATCGCCGACTGTCGTGGCCGCAGCCACCCGCAAGCGGCCTTGCTCGTCCTTGGAGGCCATCGGATGGGTCACCTGATTTTCCATATCCTTGACGGTGATCAGGCCGACACAACGATAGTCATCATCGACCACCAGCAGCTTTTCGATGCGGTATTGGTGCAGCAGCTTTTTGGCTTCTTCCTGCGATACGCCGTCACGCACAGTGATCAGACGTTCCCTTGTCATCAATTCCGAGATTTTTTGCTGCGGATTGGTGGCAAAACGCACATCGCGATTGGTCAAAATGCCAAGCAATTTGCCCGGCGCACCCGGTGCGGCCTCGCCCACCACCGGAATGCCCGAAATTCCGTGATTTTTCATCAGTTCAAACGCATCGGCCAGCGTGGCATCCGGTCCGATGGTGACGGGATTGATCACCATGCCGCTTTCGTATTTTTTGACGCGGCGCACTTCGGCAGCCTGCTCGTGCGGTTCCAGATTGCGGTGGATCACCCCGATCCCGCCCAATTGCGCCATGGCAATCGCCAGCCGTGATTCGGTCACCGTATCCATCGCGGCGGAAATGATCGGGAGATTGAGGTAGAGCGAGCGCGTCAGGCGGGTGCGGACAGTCACCTCGCTCGGCATCACTTCGGAATGGCCGGGCTGCAACAGCACATCGTCAAAAGTCAGGGCTTCACGGATGGGAGAGCGATAGGCTGGCATGACCAACTCCTGCGTTAAGAGAGAGGCACGCTGTCACAAACACAGCATGTGGGGTTGGCGCGTGCTGTTAGCACGTTCTTGGCGGATTCGGAAATGATCAGGCCAAAAACCGGGAGAAACCTGCCTGTTCAGCTCTGTCTTTCCACAGGCTCGGGCACCGGATCATTGAGCGAACGGCCGCGAAAACCGGTCGCCAGCACGTAAAGCTCGGAGGAATCGGCACGGCTGGCCGAGGGTTTGACATGGCGGACAGTGGCGAAATCGCGCTTCAAATCGTTCAAAAGCGCGGTTTCCATGCCGCCCTGAAACACTTTGGCGACAAAAGACCCCTTGGGAGCCAGAACCTGACGGGCAAATTCCACCGCCAGTTCGGCCAGACCGATGATGCGCAGATGATCGGTCTTCTTATGCCCTGTGGTATTGGCAGCCATGTCGGACATGACCACATCGGCCTCGCCGCCCAGCATGGCCATCAACCGTTCGGGCGCATCGAGATCGTTGAAGTCCATCACCTGAAACTGCACACCGGGGATTGTGTCGATATCGAGCAGATCAATGCCGATGACTTTGCCCTGTCCCTCTTCGGACTTGACGCGTTTGGCCGCAACCTGCGCCCAACCGCCCGGTGCCGCCCCCAGATCGACTATCCGCCCACCCGGTTTGAACAGGTGATATCGGTCGTCGATCTCCAGAATTTTGAAAGCGGCGCGCGAGCGGAAGCCCTCGCGCTTGGCACGCGCCACATAGGGATCATTCAGCTGGCGTTCCAGCCAACGGGTCTGCGATGTCGTGCGCTTTCTTGACGATTTGACGCGCTGCTTGAGCGACCGCCCACCCTCGCGTCCCGAACCTTCAGTGCTCACGCGCTCGTCCTCTGTTTCGGCCACACCCCGTCGGCCATCATCATGCCGATCAGCAGGCCTTCTCTCAAGCCACGATCGGCAATCCGCAAGCGCTCAGACGGGAAAAGGCCGCGAATGGCATCCAGAATGGCACAGCCCGCCAAAACCAGATCGGCCCGCTGGTGGCCGATGCAGGGATTGGCGGCGCGCTGGCGATAGGTCATATCGACCAGCGAATTGATGGTGGCGCTGATGGCTTCGTCCGACAGCCACAAGCCGTCGATCCGGCGGCGGTCATAGCGGCGCAGGCCCAGATGCACGCCACCCAGCGTGGTCACCGTGCCCGAGGTGCCCAGCAGATGGAAACGGCCCTCGGCCCGCTGCGAGGCCAGCCCTTGTGCAAATCCGCTCAAATGCCCGGTGACCTCGGCCACCATCTTGTCATAAACGGCGCGCGACACCTCGATCCCGCCATGGCGCTCGGACAGCGTAACAACTCCCCACGGAATCGAAATCCATGCACGGATGCGCGACGCGACATCCCGCTCTCCGCTGGCATCCGATTCCAGCCAGACAACTTCCGACGAGCCGCCGCCGATATCGAACAATACAACGCCGTCATCGCGCGGGTCGGCCAGTTCGAGACAACCGGCTGCGGCAAGCTGCGCCTCGGTCTCTCGGGTGACAATTTCCAGCGCCAGACGGGTTTCGCGTTCAACCCGATCCAGAAATTCGACGCCGTTGACCGCCGTCCGGCAGGCCTCGGTGGCAATCAGGCGCGAGCGTTCGACGGTGCGCGACGCCATACGCTCCGCACAGATCTTCAAGGCTTCGATGGTCCGGCGGATCGCCTGTTCGCTCAACCGGTTGGAACGGGTAATCCCCTCGCCCAGCCGCACAATCCGCGAAAAAGCCTCGACAACCCTGATGCCATGGGTGGAGGGCCGCGCAAACAGCAGGCGGCAATTATTGGTGCCCAGATCAAGCGCGGCATAGACCGGACGCTTGCGGCACTCCTCGTAAGGCAGATCATCATGCGGTTCAGATGAAGCCAAGGCCGCGCCACGCCCGGCATCATGCTGGTTGGCGGCAGGAAGTGCCGACTCAACGGCCCTTGGCAAAGTGCTGGTCTGTGTTCCGTGATCCGCCTGTTTTGTTGATCCTGTTTTAGTCCCAAACCTATTCATGGACCCAGTGTAGCACGAAGACGCCCAAGAAAAACCCGCCAAGCAGGTTGACGGGCAATATTTCTTTCAAGGGCTTGCAGCTCCGGCCCTAGACACACAAAAAAGAGGGCGAAGCGCCCTCTTTTCCTCCCGCAAATGGCGGAATATGGCTTAGTGCTGCGATGTGGAAGCCGGAACTCTGGCGGTTGCAGGCACAGCAGCATCCGCAGGATCACGCTCGGCTTCGGCCTCCTCACGGGCGCGTTTGACCTCGCCGCGCTTCAACCACGCCTCGACTTTATCGAGATAATAATAAACCACAGGCGTGATGTAGAGCGTCAGCACTTGCGAGAAGATCAACCCGCCGACCACCGCAATGCCCAAAGGCTGGCGGAGTTCCGCCCCCGCCCCTGCCCCCATGGCAATCGGCAGTGTGCCGAACAGAGCGGCAAAGGTGGTCATCATGATCGGGCGGAAACGCAGCAAAGCCGCATCGCGGATAGCGGTAGCGGCATCGGCCCCCTCGCGCCGTCGTTCCTGTGCGAAATCCACCATCATGATGGCGTTTTTCTTCACAATCCCGATCAGCATCAAAATCCCGATAATGGCGATCACCGACAGATCCATGCCGTAGATCTGCAAGGCAATCAGTGCCCCGAGCCCCGCCGAAGGCAGGCCCGACAGAATCGTGATGGGGTGGATGAAGCTCTCGTAGAGCACTCCCAGCACGATATAGATCACCAGCACCGCCGCCAGAACCAGCAAGCCCTGCCCTTTCAGCGCATCCTGGAACAACTGCGCCGAACCGGTAAAGCCGGTGGTAATCGAGGCGGGCAAACCGACATCGCGCTCGGCCCGACGGATCGAATCAACCGCTTCGCCCAGCGATGTGCCGGGCGGCACGTTGAAGGCAATCGTCACCGCCGGCTGTTGTGACTGGCGGTTGACCGACAAGGGCCCGATCTTGCGACTCAGTGTCGCCACCGCATCCAGCGGCACATTCTGGCCGTTGGCGCCTTTGATGAACATCCGCGACAAGGCAGTCGGATCATTCTGGAAGCCGCGATCAGCCTCCAGAATTACCTGATAATCGTTGGATGGCGTATAGATCGTCGAAATTTGGCGCGATCCGAACGCACTATAGAGCTGCTGGCGGATCTGATCGGCGGTAATCCCGAAACTCGCCGCCCGTTCGCGGTCGATATCGACAAAAACCTGCGGATTGGCGATTTCGAGATCGCTCACCACATCGCGCAATTCGGGCAATTTCGACAAAGTGGCCTGCATGGTCGGCGCAGCTTGGTAAAGCGCATTGATATCGGGGCTTTGCAGCGTGTACTGATATTGGGCACGCGATTGCCGTCCGGCATTCAGATTGATGTTCTGGACCGACTGGAACACGATCGACACATTGGGTATCCCCGCCGTGGCGCGGCGCAACCGGCCGATCACCACAGGGGCAGGATCACGCTGCTCGATCGGCTTGAGCTGGATGAACATGAAGCCCTGATTGGTGGTGCCGAACGCGCCGACATTGCCGTTGAGATATTCCACCGCCGGATCCTTGCGGATGATCTCCATCAGCGCGGTCTGGCGGGCGGCAAAGGCATCAATCGAAGTGTCGGGCGGGCCCAAAGTCGCCGCGCGCAACAGGCCGGTATCCTCTTGCGGAAAAAAGCCTTTCGGGATGTTGCTATAGAGGTAACCACTGGCGACGATCGAGGCCAGCGTGAAAGCGACAACCCACAACCGACGGACCAACAGAAAATCGAGCGACACCCGATAGGCTGTGAGCATACCCTCAAAGCCGCGATCGACGATGCGGCCAAAGGCGGTTTCTTTCTTGTGGTCATGGCTGGTCAGAATACGCGCGCACAGCATCGGGGTCAGTGTCAGCGAAACGAAGCCCGACACCAGAATGGCAACCGAAATACACACCGCAAATTCACGGAACACGCGGCCGACAACGCCGCTCATGAAAAACACCGGAATGAACACCGCCACCAGCGACAAAGTAATCGACACGATGGTGAAGGAGATTTCCCGCGAGCCGATCAACGAGGCCTTGAACGGGCGTTCGCCCAATTCGATATGGCGCACGATATTTTCGAGCATCACGATGGCGTCATCGACCACGAAGCCGACCGAAAGTGTCAGTGCCAGCAGCGAAATATTGTCGATGGAATAGCCGAACAGATACATCGCCGCAAAGGTGCCGACCAGCGACACAGGCAGAGCCAGCGTCGGAATGATGGTGGCGGTGAACGACTTCAGGAAGATGAAAATCACCGCGATCACCAGCACAACCGACAGCGCCAAAGTCAGCTTCACATCATGCACGGCCTCGCGGATCGGGATCGAGCGGTCGTTGAGCACATGCAGATTGATGGAGGCGGGCAACTGGTCGCGATAGAGCGGGATACGCGAGCGGATCGCATCCACCACTTCCACCGTATTGGCATCGGACTGGCGGAACACCGCGAGAATCAGCGAGCGGTCATTGTTGTACCAACTGGCTGTCTGGTCGTTTTCGACCGAATCCTTCACTGTCGCAATGTCTTCGAGCCGGACAGGCACGCCGTTTTTGGAGGAGACGATCAGCGGCCGATAATCGGCAGCCGCCGTCAACTGCCCCGAGGCTTCGATGGTCACGCGCTGGTTTTGACCCAACAAAGAGCCGGTCGGCTGGTT
>Ga0214921_10007784_pt1 | contig 14149 bp, 8 predicted proteins | sample LL1505_MetaG_FD_177992 | JGI IMG/M metagenome (GOLD analysis project Ga0214921, IMG submission 177992) | Freshwater microbial communities from Lake Lanier, Atlanta, Georgia, United States - LL-1505 | ecosystem: Environmental > Aquatic > Freshwater > Lake | place: USA: Georgia | collected 2015-05-28 | reverse complement strand
CCACTACAACAATTTCGATCACAATTAATGACGTCACTCCTTCACTGGACGCGCTCACGGCCATCACTTTGACCAAGGGAACTGCCATGACAGCAGTTTCAGCGCCATCTAACTCAGGTGGTGCAGTCGTAACCTGGTCGTCAACTGACTTACCTGCTGGACTTACGATTAATTCGTTAACTGGTCAAATAACTGGAACACCTACAAGTTTGCAGGCAGCAACAAACTCAACTATCACGGCAACCAACTCTGGTGGAACTGGGTCAACAATCATCTCAATCACCGTTAATGACGTGGCACCTGTACTTGGATCCTTGTCAGCAGTTACTTTGCGAAAGGGAACAACGATTTCAGCGGTAGCTGCTCCAAGTAATTCAGGTGGTGCAGTCGTAACCTGGTCGTCAACTGACTTACCTGCTGGACTTACGATTAATTCGTTAACTGGTCAAATAACCGGAACGCCAACTGCAATTCAAGGTGCGACTGATTCAACAATCAAAGCTGAAAATACCGGCGGTTCTGCAACATCAAGAATTTCCATAACCGTTATTGATATAGCTCCTGTGTTGGGAACATTGTCAGCGATTACTTTAGATCGCAATACTGCAATTACGACTGTTGACGCACCGGCAAACTCGGGTGGTCCAGTAGTAACGTGGTCTTCAAGTGATCTGCCATCTGGATTATCGATCGATGCGGTTACTGGCAAAATCTCAGGAACACCTACAGGATTCCAATCATCAACTGATTCTCATATTGTCGGAACAAACTCTGGTGGTTCTGCGACATCAACTATTTCGATAACTATCAAAGATGAACGTCCAGAGTTAGCACCCTTTACCTATCTTTTCTACTTCACAAACGGTGTTGCTATTACTCCGTTTACACCGACAAATAATGGTGGATCTGCAACTTCATGGTCCGCCGTGAACTTGCCCAATGGACTGTCTATAAATACTTCAACCGGAGAAGTAAGCGGTACACCAATTGGGTTAGACGATGGCCACAGTGGAACTATTTATGCAAAAAATTCTGGCGGAGGTCACGGAGTATCTTTTAGCTACTTTGTTAATGCAGTTATTCCAAACTTAGGCACAATGAATGACGTAACTGTCCATAAGGGCGTGGCTATATCTGCAATTAATGCGCCAACGAATACCGGAGGCGCTGTAGCAACTTGGACTGCTACAGGGTTACCTACTGGACTTTCAATTGATTCAAAAACAGGGCAGATTTCGGGATCTCCAACGACGGTTGCAACGGCAGTTACTGTCACAATCTCTGGAACTAATACAGGTGGATCCGCAACAACAACAATCTCGATAACAGTTGAAGACTCGGCTCCAGGTGCTCCAACAATCACGTCAATTTCATCAACAAATCAAAAACTAACCGTTAACTTCACTGCAGGTTCAAATGTTGGTACTTCGATAACCAAGTATCAATACTCGACAGATGGTGGATTAAGTTGGCGTGATCGAGCGACTGGTACAACAGGATCACCGATTGAAATTACAACAATTTCAGGCTCAGCAAATACCGCTTTGGTAAATGGCACCAGCTACGACATACAAATTCGTGCGGTTAATAGTCTTCAAGGTGCAGCAACTTTCACCACAGCAGCCACTCCAAATGACTTACCGAGTTCACCAACAAATGTGGCTTCGTCGCTCAGTGGCACAACTGTGCAGATCTCATGGACTGCCGCTTCGGGCACTGTGGTTTCGTACGCTGTTACATCAAACGTTGGAAATTACACGTGTAGTGTAAACGCTCCTTCCACTTCATGCTTTATCTATGGATTAACAAATGGTGTCTCATATACATTTACCGTTACAGCTTCAAACAATGCAGGAACCTCATCGCCTTCGAGTGCAACAAGTTCGATAACTCCTGACATTGCGCCAGGCGCCCCATCAATCACTCGGATCACCATAAGTGGGCAACAAATGAGTGTTGCATTCGTAGAAGGCAGCAACCTTGGTTCGAGTATTTCCACCTATCAATACTCAACGGACGGTGGTGCAACTTGGCGTAATCGAGCTACTGGTACTAATGGAACCCCACTTGTCATAACAACAATTTCGGGTGCAGGAAACACATCACTTGTAAACGGAACTAGCTATAACGTCCAAGTTCGAGCCTTCAATACCAAAGAAGGCACCGCGAGTGGCACTACAACTGCAACACCCGACGTAGCACCAAACGCGCCAACAATTGACTCTTTAACTCCAGGTGACGGCACTCTCAGTATTGCGATTACAGCCGGGGCCAACAATGGCTCCGCAGTTACTAAGTATCAGTACACGACAGATGGCTCGAGTTACAAAGACTTGGTTGGCACAATATCACCATTCACCATTTCCACAACATCTGGAATAGCAAATACAGCTTTATCAAATGGTTCGGAATACACGATTCGAGTCCGCGCTATAAATACGCTCACCGGGTCTTCATCAATTACAGCAACAGGAATACCTGATGTTATGCCAAGAGATCCGGGTATCTATCGCATCACGACAAGTGATAGTCAACTCACCGTTTGGTTCCAGCCGTCTGTCAATACAGGTTCGGCAATTACTAAGTATCAGTATTCAACAGATGGTGGCACAACTTGGCGCGATCGCGCGAGTGGCACTGGGTCACCACTAGTTATATCTCGTCGCAGTGATGTAAATGTGCCATTAGTCAATAGCACCACTTATTACATCGCAATACGCGCGGTTAACACTCTCAATGGATATGCAAGCGTGCCGGTGTACGCGACACCTGACATGGTTCCACAAACGGTTCAAGGCTTAATCGCAAGCAGTGCTGATGGAAAAATCAATCTGTCCTGGATTGCGCCAAGTGGAGCCCCAATTAGCGACTATCTCATTGAATATTCATCCGATAACGGCACAACATATGCGACGTTTTCTCACTCTCCGAGCACAGCAACTTCTGCCTATGTAACTGGCCTGACAAATGGAACTTCATATTTGTTCCGGGTCTCAGTTGTAAACGGAACTTCGGTCAGTGAGTCTGTAACTTCCACAAGCGTGACACCGCGAGCAAATCAGGCGGCGCTCAACTGGGGAATGTCAGATACAACAATGCCGTATTTGAGTACATTGACGCTTTCAACTACAGGTGGATCTGGTACAGGATCCGTCACTTATTCCGTAACCGGTTCGGCATCTTGCGCAATTGCAAGCAACATTCTGACTGCTGGTGATGTTGGAAGTTCCTGTGAAATCACAGCAACTAAAGAAATGGCTGGACCGTACAACGCAGCTTCAACTTCTTCTCGAACTATTACCGTAACTAAGATTGCGCAGGCCGAGACGATTTCGTTTACGAATGCAAACACAGTTCAATATGGAAATACTCTTAATGTAAAAGCAATTGGAGGCTCAGGATCCGGATCAATCGAATACTCAGTAGACAATGCTGGAAACACAGGCTGTTCTATTAACTCGAGTACCGGAGAGTTGACCGTGTCTGCTGCAGGCACTTGTCGCGTTGGTGCCAAGCGAGATACTTCGAATAATTACCGTGACTACGTTGATGATTTCTTATTGCCGACCCAAGACATTACGGTGACAACCGCAAATCAAATCATAGCTTTTACGTCGATAATTCCGACGCATCCACTTGCTGGAGATACATACTCGCTTGCTGGAACATCCACGGCAAATCTTCCAGTGTCATTCGCGATTGATTCTGGAGCCTGCACAGTTTCCAACAATGTAGTCACTTTTACTGCATCGGGTTATTGTGTGATTAGAGGAAGCCAAGCTGGCGATAATCAATACTCTCCTGCAACTGACATTTTCCAAACAGTGGCGGTCGGACAACGAAATCAAATTTTGACTTACTCTGCTTCAACTCTTGCAAAGACAACTGTCACATATGGCGATCCAACCTTCTTGGTCACGGCAAACTCGACCGAAGCTACTGCTGTTGTGACATTCACACTAGGTTCTGCGACAACAAATAGTGCGTGCTTAGTTACGCCTGAAGGATTAGTTAGTGTCCTTGCGGTAGGTATTTGTGCTGTTCAAGCAAATGCAATTGGCACAACTGCATTTGCTGCTGCATCACCAATTGTTCAGACAATCTATGTACTCCCAGCAGTAGCGGGCGCTCCATTCATCACATCAATCGCAGGTGGAAATCAGGCGATAACTCTTAACTTCACGGCGCCTTCTTACGATGGCGGAAGTTCAATCTCGGGTTATCAACTTGTAGCCGAACCTCAATCCGTTGGATACGACACTGTCTATGAATCAGGCTGTTCAATCGCCACTGTTAATGACGAAGCCACTTGCACCATTCGTGGCTTGCGTAATGGTGTTCATTACAAGGTAAAGGTAGCTGCTCTAACGTCTGCTGGACTTGGCACATACTCAGAATTGAGTCGCTCACTCCAGGTTGCAACTAATCCTTCAGCGGTTCAATCCCTTCGTGTTACGCAATCAAATGCTCAATTGGTTATTAATTGGAGCGATCCAGAGTCACTGGGTGGCGGCGATTTCATTTCATATCGAATATTTATCAAGTTATCAGCTGCGGCAAACTATGATCTTTCCAAATATTTCGAACAGACCAACGACACACTTCAAACATTTACCGCGTCAAAGATTTCGCCAGACGGCGCAAACCTTGTTAATGGAGTTGCTTACGATATCAAGATCGTCACTGTCACGACGGCTAACTCACTTGAGTTATCCGCAAACACGGCCGTCGTTAATCAGATCCCTCGGACAGTTCCAGACTCTCCAAGATTTAACGATGCCATCATCATGGGTAATAAAGTTGTACTTATTTGGCAGAGTCCTGTTTCCGATGGTGGTGCTGAAATCTCGGCATATTCCGCCCAAGTCGCATCTAATGCCTGTGTCCTTGATAATCCTGCTGACACATTCTGTACTGCACCAAAACCTGCAATTGGGGGAAATTACGGATATCAAATTAGGGCATTCAACGTTGCTGGTTCAAGTAATCCTGCTACTGGAACGGTGCAATTAGGAACACCACCTATCGTTGTTCCAACAGTTACACCAACACCAGTTACACCAACACCAGTTCCGCCAGCCCCCGTAGTCCCGGTCGATCCAGATGATGTTGTTTCTGGTTCCATTACTGAAGAAAAAGTAATCTCTGGAATTTCAGGTAACGCCAAGATGGCTGATGGTTCAGAAATTTCAATCTCTTCTAAGGGTGTAATCACTCCAAAAGTTCGGACCGGATACATCGGAACAATCACTGGCACGATGACGATTACATACTTAGACAAAGCAAAAAAGAAGCAAGTCATGTTTAAGTGTCCTAAGCCATTTAATTTTGGTACAACAAAGAAGAATCCAAAAGCAAAGATTGATCCAAAAACGAAAAAGTACGTAAAGGTTCTTTACGTATCTAAAGTGAGTTGCACTATGCCAGCGCCAGCAATGGCTGCCGCAAAAATTGGTAAGGTCAAGATTGTTACAAATTTGAATTTTGTTCGATTGTGGCCAACAACAGGTAAACCTCTCACCCCAGATAAAAAGAAGATCTTGCCAATTAAGCGCACGATTACAATTACTCTCGGTAAGTAGTTACCTATACTTATAGACTCTTACAGCGCGTCATCAATTGTTTGATGCCAGCCACCTTAGCTCAGGGGTAGAGCAACGCACTCGTAATGCGTAGGCCCAGGGTTCAAATCCCTGAGGTGGCTCAGAAGAATTACTTTCTTTAGATTCCGCGACAAACTCGAGCTGCATCCAAAATTGCGGAGTGAATGCCGCGACTAGAGATTGCATCGCCAATTCGAAATACTTGAAACTTTCCATTTGGATTTCGGATTGAAGTTTGCGGCCCGCCATTGATCAGTGTTTCAATTTCCACTTCACCACCATTGGATGAAAGGGGAACTAATTCGTCGTAAACATCGGAAATAGCAGTGGTACCCGTTTCTGCAACTACCGCACTAACAATTCGAGGCTCTTCCCAAGCTTCATCTTCCATCCCGAGAAAAGCAGTGAAAGTGCCATCAGAATTCTTTTCAACTCGCTTTAACTCTCGCAGGATTGTGAACTTAACGCCTTTTGCAGACAATGATTTGAAGTAAGTAGAGGCAACCATGCCACCTACATCAACTGACATATTTCGTTCCGGCGTTACGATCTCAACCATCGCGCCTGCCTGTGCCAAGTTCTCAGCCAAATCCAAAGCCTGATTTCCACCATGATCGTCATAGACCAACACATCGCCTGATAATCGCTTTGATCCGGAAATTACATCCCAGCTTTCGATGACGTGCTGGCCTCCAGGGATTTCAACTGACTTTGGCATACCTCCAGTGGCAACCACAATTGCATCAAAGCCAGCATCAACAAGTTCGGTTGCCTCAATGTAAGAATTCAGTTTGATCTCAACACCAAGTCGCTTTAACTCTTGCACCCGCCAATCTGTGATCCCTTGTAGATCTCGGCGGCGAGGGGAGCGGATGGCTATGTTGATCTGGCCGCCCAATGAATCGTTGGCTTCAAACAAAGTCACAGTGTGACCCTTTTCTGCCAGAGTGCGGGCGGCCTCAAGCCCAGCTGGACCACCACCGACAACAGCAACATTACGTTTTGCTTTTGCTGCATCAATTGTTTGAGGCAGTTCAAGTTCCCGACCTGTTGATGGATTATGAATGCAAAATGCTGCGCCGGCTGTGTAAATACCATCAATACACATACTCGCGCCAACACATGGACGAATCTGATCTTCAGTCTTTTTGGCGATTTTGGTAGGTAAGTATGGATCTGCGATTAATGCTCTTGTCATGCCTACAAGATCCAGTAATCCAGCTTCAATTGCGTAACGTGCTGTTGCTACGTCAGCAATTTTCCCAGCGTGCATAACTGGCACATTTAGTTTTTGCTTTATCTCACCAATTAGTTCTAAGTGTGGAGCTGAAGCCATTCCCATAACTGGAATCATTCGAGTTAAGCGCGAGTCAGAGTCGATAGAACCACCCAGCGCGCTAATTACATCAACACCTCCATCAACAATGTCTTGCGCAACTGTGAGAAGTTCGCCTGGACCAAGTCCGTTTTCGCGGAGTTCGTCAAAACTCATTCTTGCACTGATGATGAAGTCTTCTGGGACTGCAGCCCTAATGGCTTGAATCACTTCAAGGGGATACCGCATGCGATTTTCATGTGAACCACCGAACTCATCAGTGCGATGATTCCAAAATGGAGTCATAAAGGAATCTAGATAGTGTCCATGAATCATCAAGTCGATGCCGTCCATGCCAGCCTCAACACACTTCTGTGCGGCACTTACATAGTCAGCCTTGATGCGATCTAAATCCCAATCTTCTGCAGCTTTAGTGAATGATCTGTGCGCCTTTTCTCGAACTGCGCTAACTGAAATCGTAGGTAACCAGTCACCGGAATAACTACTACTCCTATGACCTAAGTGAGTAAGTTGAATCATGACCGCCGCACCATTGTCATGTACTTCGTCCGTAAGTAGTCGCAACCAGTGAACAGTTTCATCTTTCCATAGCTGTAAGTTTCCAAAAGCTGGCGCGCTCTCGCGACTGACTATCGAGCTGCCACCGATCATGGTGAGGCCAACGCCACCTTTAGCTTTTGCTACGTGATAGGCCCGGTAGCGATCTTTGGGCAAGCCATCTTCACTATATGAAGGTTCATGTGAGGTGCTTACTATGCGATTACGCAGGGTTAGGTTCTTTATTGTGTAAGGCGTAAGCAGTGGATCGGTTGACATTTTTCCTCATATCTATATGAGAAAACCTTACAAGTGAGCGAAATTTATGTCTTTGCTTTTGGCTACTTGCAGGCGTAGCCTGAAAATATGAGCAATCAAAGAGCTAATCGGGTACTCGGAATTGTTGTCGCATCGATTTCAATCGTGGCATTAATTGCAGTGTTGGCAGTAAAAGGAAAAACGCCACAGCTAGATGCAAATACGCCAGAAGGTACTGTGCAGCAGTATTTACAGGCCGCAACTGCACGAGACTTTGAAAAGGCAATCACATACCTAGCAGCGGATACCAAGTGCAAAGTTGCAGACTTTGATCAGGCATACATTCAAAGTTCAATTCGAATTTCACTTTCCGATTCATCAATCACTGGTGATTCAGCCACAGTAAAAGTAAATATTGATAACTCAAACGGTGGCCCTTTTGGCGGAAGCTATACCGAATCTCAATCATTCCGATTAACCAAGTCTGACAATGGATGGAAAATTGCTGGGATACCGTGGCCGACTTATCAATGCGGTGGAGTGACACCGTAATGTCAATCATCTTGTCGTTTGTTCCACTGTTGATGTTGATCGCAGTTGTAGTTTTAGTGGTCCGAAAGTTTGCCAACAAGAGCAACAAAACAAATTCATCTACACAGCCAGTACGGTTATTTTTCCAATATTCATTTGCTCTTGGTCTGTTCATTACCTTTACTGCGGGTCTTTCAGGATTAGTCGGAAAAGTAATTGGCACAACACAAGACTTAGTTGCAAATCAAAGTTCGCTTGCCAGCAATTTATCTTTTGTAGTTGTAAGTGGTCCGCTACTCATTTGGGTGCTGCTTTGGCTAAAGAAATCCATTGCTCGCAATCCTCTAGATGCGGCTGGATTTATTCCAACTTTCTTCGCAACTTTGGCTGCGATTATTTCGCTTTTAGTTTTTCTAAGTTCGGCAATATCAACATCAAATAACTTTATTAATGGCGTAACTTCCACCGGATCAAGTAGCGCACAAGCAATTGTTTGGGGCTTAGCTTTAATTGCGGTATTACGAATCTCAAATGTGGTAATTCCCAAGAACGATTTTCGGATTCAGTACTTTGTTGGATCACTTATTACTTCAATCGCAGCAATTGTTGGACTTATTAAGATTCTTAGTAGTTTGTTTGCACTAATTCTTTCGCAACCAGTTTTTGCTGGCGCTCTGCCAGCAGCAATGGTATCGATCGGAGATAACACGTTCGAGGGCTTTGTAATTCTGGTTATTTCCGGAACTCTTTGGTTCTATTACTGGATCAAAAATGCAAATACCAAAACAAGTGACACTATGTGGCTTACATATGTTTTAGTAGCTGGCGTTGGTGGCAGCTTAGTTCTTGGACTAACTTCGCTGACAATTACGAGTTATCAAATTTTGGTTTGGTTCGTCGGTGATCCAGGTTCACAAAGTTTGGCTGAGCATTTCCATAGCGCTCCAACTGCCGCAGCAAGTGCAGTTGTTGGCTTACTTGCATGGTGGTACCACAAATCACTTCTCCCAGTTGAAAATGTACGCTCTGAAACTCAAAGAATTTATGAGTACATAGTTTCTGCACTTGGTTTGGTTGCCAGCACTGTCGGATTAGCCATAATTATTGTGGCAATTATTGAGGCAGTAACTAAATCAGTAATTGTTGGCGATAGTGCAGCAAACACCCTATTGGGTGCTGTGACTGTGATCCTGGTGAGTGGGCCTGTGTGGCTGCGCTACTGGAGCAGAATTCAAAAATTTGCAAAGGATTCTCCGGATCAAGAACTAGCTAGTCCAGTTAGAAGAATCTACTTATTTCTCCTATTTGGCATAGGTGGAATTGCTGCAATCATTTCTTTGATCACAGTAGTATTCCAAATCTTTAATGGAATTCTTAGCTCAACATTCGGAAACACCACATTAAATGAAATGCGATATGCACTTGGTATTTTGATCAGCACCGGAATTGTGGCGGCTTATCACTGGGAGATATATCGTCATGAAAAAGATATTGATGTGTCATTCGGTACTCCAGCAAAATCAGTACTACTTGTTGGTCCAAGCGATAACGATTTAATTGACAAATTAAAGTTGGCTACGGGTGCGCAAGTAGCCCTTTGGCAACGAAACGATGTTGCTGACCTTACTTGGCCAAGCGATCGTGTAATTGAATTAGTTCAACAAACAAATGGTGATCAGTTACTGGTGATTTTAAGTTCAACCGGAGTTAGTGCAATTCCCGTTACTCACTAGCCGATTTTGTAGGTGTGACCGTTCTTTTTACCATTAACGGACTTGGCATAAGCCTTGCCACATGCCTTGAGAGTTACTTGCTCAAAGCCAACAAAGTATGGATGGTATCCCGGAGCTTCGACCAAAACACTTGGGCTAACAACGTTAATGCGCATACCACGTGGCATTTCAATAGCCGCTGCTAGAACGAAAGATTCCAAAGCGCCGTTAGCAAGTGAAGCAACTACTCCGGTTGGGATTGGCGCACGTTCGGTAATACCGGTGGTAAGTGTGAATGAACCGCCATCAGTTACGTAATCTAAACCCTGGCGAACAAGTTCAACTTGTCCTAAAACTTTGTCGTCAATACCTGCGTGATAGTCCGCAAGCGTTAGTTCGGTAAGAGTCTTGAACGGCACGACGCCTGTGGCTGCAATAACAGCATCAATTTTGCCAACTTTTTCATACATGGCAGCAATTGATTTTGGATCAGTTAAGTCAACTGAAATCTCACCACTTCGAGAAGCTTGAATGATCTCATTGCCTTCAGATAGGGCAGCAACTGCGCCAGATCCAAGTAGTCCGTTAGCGCCAACAATAAGAATCTTCATGATATCTCCCGAAAGTAGTTGAAGTCCTTCGAGTCTAGGGCAGGGTTGTGGATAAATATTCAGCTTTCAAAATCGAATCGAATATCGTTTGGGAATGCACAATCTCTTGCCGTTACTGGTTTTGGCTGGGTTTGGACTTTGGCTCTCGGCAGTAGATCTAACGGTTCATCGGCTACCGAACTACTTGGTTGCGTGGTTCGCAGTAACACAGGTTGTGACTCTTATTGGGCTAAGTCTTGGTGACTTAGAGCGATTAAAGGTGCCCATACTGGTAGCCACTGGATCACTTGCCATCTACTCAATCCTTTTAGTACTTAGTCGGGGTGCTCTGGGAATGGGAGATGTGAAGTTCGCATTCCCGTTGGGTCTAACGGTCGGTTGGTTTGCCCCAGACTTATGGCTGATTGCAATCTTCACCTCCTTCTTATTGGCTGGGGTAGTTGCCGTGATTGGGATAGCGACAAAAAGAATAGACCGAACTTCTCATATTGCGTTTGGGCCATATATGTTCCTGGGCTCATTCTTGATCTGTGCATTTTCAGTTTTGTCACGCTAAGTGCGAATTCCTGAAACAATGTGAGCGGGACAATTCAGGAGATTTGGTAATGACAAGTAAATGCGACGCCGTGGTAATTGGTGCTGGAGTTATCGGATCCTCAGTTGCATTCGAATTGGCCCGAAAAGGACTTTCGGTAATAGTTGTCGACAAAGCTGCCGCGCCTGGTCTTGGTTCAACAAGTTCTTCCAGTGCCGTAATTCGGTTCAACTATTCGACGTACGACGCCGTTGCCCTTTCTTGGGAAGCTTTTCAATGTTGGAAGAATTGGCGCACGCACTTGAATGCACCAACTGATGAAGTTATCGCAGAAGTTCGAAACATCGGTGTCATGATGATGAAAGTTCCAGTTGTTTCGATTCCACTAACTCAAAAGCTTTTTACCGAAGTGGGCATTGAACATGAAGTCGTGAATGCCAAGCGAATGCAAGAAATTGTTCCAGGAATTGATACTGGAATGTATTGGCCACCAAAGAAAATCGATGATGATGAGTTTTGGGAAGATGCCACTGATTCAATCGAGGCAATGTATACACCAGAAGGTGGTTACATCAATGACCCATTGCTGGCCACCGTTAATTTAGCTAATGCTGCGATGCGTCTTGGTGTGGAATTTAAATTCAAGCTTGAAGTAACTGAGGTCCTCAAATCTGATGGTCGTGTTTGTGGCGTCGAACTAAATGATGGTGAACAAATCGAGAGTCCAGTCGTAGTTAATGTTGCGGGACCTTGGGCTAGTCGAATAAACGATCTAGCTGGTGTGGGTTCAGATTTCACAGTCTCGGTCCGTCCTATGCGACAAGAGGTTCATCATGTTGCTGCGCCCGAACAATTCGATAGAAATCCAATCATTGGCGACTTAGATTTAGGTGTCTACATTCGGCCTGAATCTGGCCATGCATTTCTAGTAGGTGGCACTGAACCTGAGTGTGATGAATTCCAATGGGTTGAAAACCCAGATGACGTAAACATGGTTCGTACCCAAGAACTATTCGATGCCCAAGTTACTCGCGCAGCTCGTAGATTGCCCGACCTTAAGGTGCCATCGAGTGCCAGCGGCGTTGTTGGCGTTTACGATGTTTCATCAGACTGGACGCCGATTTACGACAAGAGTGAATTGCCCGGCTACTACATGGCAATTGGTTCTAGTGGTAATCAATTTAAGAATGCGCCAACCGCCGGTCGATTAATGGCTGAGTTAATAACTGCAGTCGAGGCAGGTCACGATCATGATGCTGCTCCAGTGATCTATCGAACTGAACACACCAATCAGGAAATCAATCTAGGGACCTTTTCCCGTAAACGTGCCTTGAATGAAAATTCTTCCGGCACCGTAATGGGTTAGGTATTTAACGCTTCGATCGCACCTTGGCGAGTAACCGCCAAGCCAAGTTCAGTTAGTGCGACTGTGGCTTCACCCATTGTGCTTTGCGCACCAGCCGCGGCGCCAAGTTGCTGTCCACTTAAATTGCGATGATGAATAGATTCCATAATCACCGCAAGCTAGAAGCATGCCAGGGCAACGCATTCATCTAAGTGAGAAATGTCTAGGCCAGTTTGGGAAACATAGCGATCTAAAACTTGTTGGCGGGACCAAAAGCCCAGACCACTTGTTACATCCTCAGCAACTGGGATCTTCTTACGCAAAGTGTCAGTTGCTTGGCTCCAATAAACCAACGAAATTGCAAGATCTGAAATTGGATCCCCAAGGGTCGACATTTCCCAATCCAGCACCGCAACGATCTGGCTCTTATCACTAGCCAGAATGACATTGTCGATTCGATAGTCACCATGCACGATGGATGCTGGAAGTGAATCTGGAACTTTTGAAATCGCAGTTTCTAGCCAGGCATGCAGTGCTTCAATCTCAGGTAACTCGCGAGTCTTTGTGATCTGCCATTGTTCGCCCCAACGCTTAACTTGACGCTGCAAGTAACCAGCTGGTTTTCCTAATTGATCTAAGCCAGCAGCGGCGGGATCAACCGCATGCAACCTTGCCAAAGTGTCGACAAGCTCCTGTGAAATTTCATTAGCTTGCGTTGCAGAAAGACTTAATGCAGTTTGGGCAGATTCAACCACTCGGCCGTCGACAAAATCCATCATCATGAACTTGGCACCAATCACAGATTCATCCTCACAATGGCCGCGAGTTGTTGGTGTTGGAAATGAAACCGAGTTTAAGCCGGATAGCACTCGAAATTCTCGACCCATGTCATGCGCTGACGGCATGATGTGTCCAAGCGGCGGCCTTCGCAGCACCCAACTAGATCCACTTGCATCTGTGAGTCTGTACGAAATGTTGGAGCGGCCACCTGCAAGGAGTGTGGCCTGTAATGGTGCACTGGCATCAAAGTTAGGAACATTTTCTTCCATCCAAGAACGAAGCGGTTCGAGTCGCAATCCTGGCGGATCGGTAACTTCGTTTGTCACGCCCAGTCTCCAGGCAATTTGCCTGCCTGTGAATGGCGAACGGAACGACGCGAGATTGACCAACGATGAACTTCGGATGGGCCGTCATAGATACGGAATGGTCTGATGTCCCGGAAAATTTGTGCAATTGGTAATTCACTCGATGTTCCCTTTGCGCCACAAAGTTGCATCGATCGATCCACAATCCTAAAAGTCGCCTCTGCAACAAATGTCTTTGCAATTGAAGTCTCTGCGCGCGCAGGCAGATCTTGATCCAAAACCCAAGCTGCACGGTGAATTAATGCACGACAAGCAGCAATATCAATTTCGTTGTCTGCAATCATTTGCTGCGCCATACCCAAGGAGGCTAACTCGGTGCCAAACATTGGACGGGCTGCAGCGTAAGCAACAGCAGATTCATGTGCTCGGCGAGCAGCACCTAACCAACGCATGCAATGAGTTAGGCGAGCTGGTCCAAGGCGAACTTGGGCATTAACGAAACCTTCATCAATTTGGCCAAGCACTGCATCGTCAGGGACTTCACAATCATTAAAGTCCACAACGCCATGACCACCAGTGAATGCGCTATCGAGAGT
>Ga0214921_10007781_pt1 | contig 14151 bp, 8 predicted proteins | sample LL1505_MetaG_FD_177992 | JGI IMG/M metagenome (GOLD analysis project Ga0214921, IMG submission 177992) | Freshwater microbial communities from Lake Lanier, Atlanta, Georgia, United States - LL-1505 | ecosystem: Environmental > Aquatic > Freshwater > Lake | place: USA: Georgia | collected 2015-05-28 | reverse complement strand
GGGATTAAGTGTATCTACCATTATAATACACTTAAGAAAGCCCATTATTTAGAATTTAGAAACTCTTTAATGAGTAAAGCGATAAATATTTTTTTTGTCATTAAAACCGGCATTTAAAATACGCACCGCTCTAAATTATATAATCCAACCCTAGGCTCATACCTAACCAAACTACCATCAGCAGTTGTACGAGAACTACCATCAGCAGTTGTACGAGAACTATCAGCAGTTGTACGAGAACTACCATCAGCAGTTTGAGATGTATAAAAATCAGCAATTTGACTAGATAAATGTTTAATTTGTTTTGGTATAATATTTGTTAAAATTATACCAAATCTTGGATCATTCATACTCTTATTATAAGTATGTTCTTTACAATCTGAATCATATACATATAAATTATTACCTTTTTTTAAACCCATAACGGAATAACTTATTTTAGGTGAAGAATATTTACCACATACTTTCATTATTGATTCTATTATACTTATTATTAAATTTTTATAATTTACATGTATTATATGATATATATATAAATATATATATAATAGTAAATCAGCTATAAAATTATCATCTGTTATTGTATTTTCTAATAAATTATTTCTAAAAAAAGAATATTCCTTATCAATCATCCATTCATCACTATTTATTAATTCGTTAAATCCAGGACGATTATATATGTATAGTTTAAATATAAATATAAATATAAGATTAATTTCATTTATAAAATAATTAAATTTAGATGATGTGCGGTTATTATTAGTCATATTTAGTAAAAATTCATCTTTAAACTCATCAAATTCTTTAAAAAATTCTGTAATAATATCTTTTATTGACTTCTGTATATAATCATCTTGTGTATAATTACTAAACTCTAATGTTAAGTTTGTATGCATTACTATATTTTTCTTTATAACTACAATTAATCTTGTTAATAAAATAGTTTGATCTAATAAATGTTGGCATTGATTATTAATAATTTCATAAATTATTGTTAATTCTTGTTTTTCGCATTTCTCATTATATAATTGTAGTGGTGGTGTAAATTCTTCGAGTTCATATATTAATGTATTACATTCTGGAATTAATTCTAGACCACTTATTGTTAATAATGATTGTAATATTGTTTTTATTAAATTTCTATAATAAGAAAATATAGTAGAATATATATATATATATATAAATATTAATAAATATTTTATTATTTCTTCATCTGATGTTGATTCGAATATTTTATCTACAAATATTTTATATTTATTTAATTGCCAAAATTTATCATATAATAATTCTCTAAATAACTCTATATTATATAATTTAAGCTTAAATAAAGATATTACTACACAATTAATATAATACATAAAATCTTTAAAAGATGTTGGATCACATTTTTCATCCTTTTGTGTAAGTATTTCACGTTCAATATTAAAATTGTCATTAAAAATAATTTCTTTTATTCTAGTAAGATCTAATTTTTTATAGTCATCTTCTGTTAATCTAAAAATTGCAGGTTTTGTTGATTTATATTTATTATCATAATTGCTTATAACTATTTCAATATTAGGCATATATATACTAAATATATATTAATTTTTTAAAGTATTTATAGAATATTTATAATACTCAAAACCATTATTTAACATATTTTTTGTAATTTTAATAATTATTAAAATAATTTTTAATATAAAAATTATTTTAATTAATTATTATAAATGGATATTACTATAATGGATATTGATAACTTACAAATAGAAAATATACAATTCTCAAAATCATTTTCTATAAATACCACTAATAAAAAAATATCAATTGGATATAATAATCAATTAGATCTACATATATTAACACCTATTTTTACTTCAGGAATGAATTATCTACCATTGATTAATTATCAATCATTGAAATGTAATTTTGAACCAATGCTGGGTCCAATGTTTAAATTCTATAATATAATATACCAAATAGAACAACGTATTAAACAACATATATTAAAACATAATAATGATTATATTTTATCTACGATTATTAAAAATGATAAAGTAGATTTATTTGATGACTCTATAGAGGATTACACAAAATATATGTCATTACATATTAATAATGATTTAAAATATTATAATAATAATAATGAGGAAACAACATTAAATGATCTACGGATAAATTTTAAATTTAAAGCACTATTAAAAATAGATTCAATATGGATAAATACCCAAACTAAAAAATTTGGACTAAAAATAGAACCAATACAAATAAAAATAATTAAACCAATTTCTATGTCTAAGTGTTTAATTGATAATAATCAAACACAAATAAATGAATATATACATAAAAAACAAATTCAAGTAGTAGATAATCAACCATTAGTAATTAATAAACAAACCAACAATATAGTAGTTCAATCACAAATAAATATTAATAAATCAATATTTATACCACCAGAACCTAGTCAATTATTACAATTAAAAAATTCTTTAAAAAAAATAATTGAGTAAATAATAGTTGTTTTTAATTTCGTCCTAATTATTAAAAAATTGAAACTTCGTTATTAATATTTTATTTCGTCCTAATTATTAAAAAATTGAAACTTCATAAAATATTAATAACGAAGTTATTAATATTTTATTTCGTCCTAATTATTAAAAAATTGAAATGTCCCATCCTAACTTTTTATTTAGTTATTATGCTTTCGCATAATAACTAAATAAAAAATTGAAATGTCCCATCCTAACTTTTTATTTAGTTATTATGCTTTCGCATAATAACTAAATAAAAAATTGAAACTTCATAAAATATTAATAACTTCGTTATTAATATTTTATTTCGTCCTAATTTTTTAATAATTATGTTTGGTTTCACCAAACATAATTATTAAAAAATTGAATATATTAATTAATACACACATTCACAAAAATTAATAATAAATAAAAATGACAACATCTAAATTGCATCAAGGTAATTATTTTGGTAAAGAAACATTTAATAAAGAATATAAATTAATATGTTTAGAATATATTGAATTATTCTTTACGCCATTAGAAATTAATGATTTTCTATTCTATAATACTAAATTAGATTATTCTAAATTTAATTGTATGATCCGTAAAACGTTAGATAATGCTATTTATAAATATTTACCAAAATATATTGGTAATTTTTCTAAAGCGGGTATATCTGGTAATATTTATTTTGGTATTTCTGATAATGGTATTATTGAAGGTGTTCCATGGTATGGTAAATTAACTAAAAAAATTATTAAAAGAATGATTAATAATGTATTTTGTTCTAATAGATCAAAAGGCGTACAAATTATTAATGATATTGATGTTGATAATGATGATATTTTGGATTGGTATTTTAAAAATTTAACAATTAGCATTATAAAATTAGATATTGATTATTCAAAGGTAGTAGATAAACATATTAAAAGTATGGATAATTTACATTTAATAATATCTGAAAATGAAAAAATAGAAAACGAATGGACTAATTATAAACATTCATATACTGATTGGCATTCATTAATATTTAGATATTCCGATAAATTAAATAATTTTATATTAAAAAGTGAGTTATATTATGAGTTGATTGATTTTATTAAAACTTCTATTGCCGATGAAGACGAATTAAAAACGGTTTTAGACTTTTATTCTAATAAATCTAATTTTGATGAATTTATTTCTAATAATGATAAAAAAGTTAGATCATTATACGATAATCCTTCAAATCCTATTATCTGGATTATTAAATTCAAAGATATGAAAACCTCATATTATAAACATTTAAAACCGACTAAACCTAGAAATAATATTAACAAAAATATTAATATGATATTTTCAAAACATACCCCAAATATTATACCACATCTATTAAAAAATTCTGATGTTAATCTATATGTTGTAATTATAACAACGCCATATTTAAAAGATTCATATATAAAATATAGAGATTGTATCGCTTCAGAATGGAAATCTATGTTAAGGTCTCTATTATCCGATGGATCCCCGACATGTTCTTACTCATAATATATAATATTATTTACTAAATAAAATTATATATTATTATATTATAATGAAATATTTAGATGATAATATAATACCAATATTATATAAAATTTATTTTAAAATAAATATTAATAATATTGTTTTTAATGGTTCTAATAATATACAATTTCAAATTATTAAGCCAACAAATCAAATACAATTTCACGCTAAAAATTTAATAATTAATAATAAAACATTAACATTAGATAAAGCTAATGTTAATGATATTCTATTTGATACAATTAATGATATATATATAATTAAATTAGATAGAATTTTACAAATTGGATATTATAATTTATTTATAGAATTTAGTGGTAAAACAACATCTGACGATGGATTAATAAAATATCTACATAAATTAACTAATCGTTTGTGTATTTATTCTAGATTTGAACCAATTTCAGCACGTAAATGTTATCCATGTTGGGATGAACCAAAATATAGAGTAAAATATCAAACATCAATAGAAATAAACGACCAATCATATACAGTATTATTTAATACTGATCCCGAAAAAATACAATTATTAGATAATAACTGTGTTCTATATCAGTTTTTTGAAACAATTCCAATGTCTACTTATGTTAATTCATTTATTATATCTAAATTTACCTATTTAGAATCAATTTCAAAACATAATATTAGATTAAGAGTATATATTCCTACTGATATTATAGATAAGACATGTGGAGATTTTGCATTAGAATGTGGTATTAAAATGTTAGATTATATGATAGATTACTGTGGAATATCTTTCCCCTATAATAAAATTGATTTTATCCCCATCAATGATACAACAGCACAAGGTATGGAAAATTATGGATTAATTTTCTATAATTTAGAATATTTGCTATTTGATATAAAAACTACTACATTAAAACAACGTATCAGTATAGCACATGTTATAGCACATGAAATAGCTCATCAATGGTTTGGTAATTTAATATCAATTAATGAATGGAATAATATATGGTTAAAGGAGTCATTTGCTAGATTTTTTCAATATATTATTGTAGATAACATATTTCCACAATGGGACACTACATCATTAAATATTGAAAATATTTGTAAAACTTTAGATTATGATTCATTTTGTTTAAAATCAGTTCATGTAAAACATATACATAAAGAAGATATTAGAAATATATATAGTAAATTAACATATGATAAAGGGGGATTATTATTAAATATTTTATTAAAATATATTGGTGAAAAACAATTTAAAACAAATATTCAAAAATATTTACAAAATTATAAACACAATATCGTTAATAATAATTCTTTTATTGATTCTATATGTGATAATCTAAATCAACAAATGCAAGAATATATTAGACAATTAATTACACAATATATAACTATTAATGGGTTTCCAATTATTAAATGTATAAATAATAAAATAGATTTTGAATCATTTAATTGTATAAATATTATTAAAAATCATATTACAAATAATTCCTATTATAAATCTGAGTTAATTGATTGGTATATACCATTAAATACTATTGATAATGAATATTTAATATTAAATAATATTAATATTAATCAATATCAAAATTATTCTAAAATTATTAATAATAAAAATTATAGTTATTTTAGAATAAATTATAATGAAGAACAATTTAAATCTATTATAAACAATATTCATAATGATACATCACATCAACATTTATCAATAATTAATGATCTATATACGTTAGGAATATATTTAATATGTCCTTTTGAATATTATCTATTATATGTTAATAAATTAATTAATCTATTGTTAAAGATTGATGATAAGAAATTATATAACTTTTATCTAATTGATATGATATATTCTAATATAAAACATATTAATAAATTTAATAAATTTAATAACAAAATAATAGAACGTTTATTAACAATACCTATTGACAAATTAATTAATAGATTAAATAAATTATTTGATATATACAATATAGAACTTTATACAAATAAAAATAAATTATTAACAACTGATATTAATCATAGTTTAATTATATTCTTTTTATTGAATATAGAATCAACAGAATCAACTAAATTTATTAATGAGATGTTTGATAGAAAATTATTTAATCTATATGGAGATCTTAATAAAATAATTATTAATAGAATAATATCAAATAATGATGTAAGTAGATTAAATCAATTTAATCAGATTATTATAGATTATCAGCATATGTATAGTATTATAAAAGATTTATTACCAAAAACAACAAATAATAAAATAATTGATATTATTTTTCATGATATAATTAGTAAAAAATCATTTATTGATTATTCATACATAATTGATATGATAGATAACAAATACTTTTTAAAAATATTTACTGAATATTTTATTAATAATATTGAAACAAATATGTCTATTTATTCTAATAATATGATGGAATTTCATAAGTTATTAAAAGAACTATTTATTAATCAAACTAATTATGATCTAATAATTAAATTATTAAATTTGTTTAAAAAAATAAAAAATATTAATATAGTTGAATACAAATATACATTATTTAATAAATTATATACAAATTTTAATATAACAAAATTAATTAATAATCTAAAATAATATGTTTATTAAAAAATTCGTTATAAATATTTTATTTCGTCCGAATCATTTAATAAACATATATGGCAAAGCCATATATGTTTATTAAAAAATTGAAATGTCCCATCCTAATTTTTTATTATATATCTTACAACTTATTATTAATTAACAATTTATCCAAAAATGAGTGACACAACCCATCAAAAACGCAAAAGACACAATTACGATGATCTACAACAATTGAAAGATATTTTAAAATCAAAAAAATGGATTGAATTTCAAATATCAGAAAAACGTGCCAAATTAATTTCTGATATAAAATCAATTCATCCTACTCGACTTTATTATATGTATATAGAAGCTGAAAATGAATTTATTCAAACTCATACATTATTAGTGAATGCTAGATCTAATAAATCAACACATTTATTAGATCAATATCAAGAAACTTATTGGAAAGCATTTATTGCTAAAAATAATGCTAGTTCTAAATATTATAAAGCTAAAATTAAAAAATATGAACTAAAAAAGTATTTAACGCAAACTGAAATTGATCTAGATGTTGCTACAATTGATGTAGCATTAGCACAAGAAGAATTAGACTGGTTTACATTAAATCATTTTTAATTTTTATCAAATTATTGATATTTTTTATTTTTATTATAAAATTTTATAATAAAAATAAAAAATAAGATTAAAATTAATATTGATATCAATATTAATCTTTTAATACACGGAGTGGGGGTCGAACCCACGCGTATTTCTACACCAGATCTTAAGTCTGGCCCCTTAGACCACTCGGGCATCCGTGTTTAATTGGATAATATCGGGATCGAACCGATGACCTTTGGCTCATAAGACCAATGCTCTAACCAACTGAGCTAATCATCCATACACCCCTAGTAGGACTCGAACCTACAATCTTCCGCTTAGAAGGCGGACGCGTTATCCATTGCGCCATAGGGGTTATATATTATTATATAATAATATATCTTTATATAATATATTTTTTAATATTTTTTTAATTAAATTAAATTAATTTTTTTATTTTGTCCGAATTATTAAATATATGTTTATTAAAAAATTGAAACTTCATAAAAATAGTTAATAACTTTGTTATTAACTATTTTTATTTCGTCCGAATCATTTAATAAACATATATGGCATAGCCATATATGTTTATTAAAAAATTGAAACGTCCCGTTCTAACTTTTTATTTATATTCGGTTTCACCGAATATAAATAAAAAATTGAATAAAATTTTATATATATTTTATATATTAATTATATTTAATCTCGCCATGTCAACATTTTTGAATAAACTGGTTGAACTTAATTCCAAAGGGGGTTTCTGTTGGTCTGCTTGTGGTAATTATTTCAAAATTAATGAAGAAATAATATCCAAATATTCTAACATTATTACATTCTGCCGTCGTCTAAATGAATATAATTTTAAGCAATATGATGGATATTATCATAATCCACATTTTACAGAAAAAGCACAAAACATTCAATTTATCTATTCTAATAGAAACCGCGAAAATGAATTAATTAAACATGATAATTGTAAAAGAAAATTTCCGATTGATTCAGACTCTGAATATAATCCAGAATCACGATCTAAAACTGAACCTGGACCTGAACCTGAACCTGAACCTGAACCTGAACCTGAACCAATAAGACAAATCAATATTAATAATCAATATTGCACTCGTTCAACTACTAAAAAGGCTCGTGATGGAATACATTACTGTAATTTATGTCGTGATGACGATCGACATATAATAAAGATACATCAATGGATTGGGACAAAGTTGATTGATATTAAAGATGTATTTAATAGTGAAGAAATAAATTAATTTATTGATTTATTTTTTATTAATTAATTTATTATAATATCTATAATATATAGTTATTTATGCAAATTTTATTAATAATATTAATAGTTATTATATATACAATTAGAACTAATATTCAATCAAATCCTATTATAGCAATAGCAAATATTAAAGATATGAATGGAATTAATGGAAATGTATTATTTTATACGCAATCAGATGATACTGTTCTAATTGATATTGATCTATATGGTTTACCATTAAACGCTAGATTAGGTTTTCATATTCATGAGGCCGGCGATATTACTGATGGATGTAAATCAGCATGCGCTCATTTTAATCCATTTAATACTATTCATGGTGGTCCTAATTCAAAACATAGACATGTTGGAGATTTAGGAAATATTATTACAGATAAAAATGGTGTATGTAAAATGAAGATTATAGATCATATGATAAAACTAGAAGGAACAACATCTAATATAATTGGACGTTCTATAGTAATTCATGAGAAAACAGATGATTTAGGAAAAGGTAATAATGCTGAATCATTAAAGACGGGTAATGCAGGGAATAGAATTGCTTGTAGTGTAATTGGATATTCTAAAAAAATGTTTATTTAATTATAAATAATAACTATATAAACAAATTAATATATTATTTTAATAATAATATATTAATATGGAGATATCAAAAACAAAACTAAAGAATGAATCAAAAAAGATACAAAAAGAAGCGGATAAACTTATTAAAGAATCTACGTTATTAAATACTATGTGTGATCTAATAAATAAACAATCAATAGAAAATAAATATACACCAATATGTACTAAAATTATATATTCTGGTAGGACTATTAATAAAATAATTCATATTGCTGATATTCATATTCGGTTATCTAGTAGACATACAGAGTATGAAGAAGTGTTTGAAGAATTTTATAATGAATTAGTTTATATAAAATTTTCAGAACCAAACTGCGTTGTATGTTTATGTGGGGATTTATTAGAATCAAAGGATGAGTTAAAACCGGATACAATATTACAGACATGGAATTTTTTAAAAAATATATCTAGTATATTCCCGTTAATAATGATATCTGGTAATCATGACAGGATAGAACAGAATGATAATAAAATAGATTCTATTCAATCAATTATAAATGAAAGGCCAATAGAAAATATACATTATTTGAAAGATTCGGGTGTATATATTTATGAAAATTTAATATTTGGTGTTAGTTCTATTGTAGATAAATATATCTTAAATATTGATAAATTAAATAGTCTATTAAAAATAACTTATCCAGATATATATGAATTAAAACATATTAAAAAAATAGGATTATATCATGGAGGTGTTGAAAATGCTACTAATAATTTTAATTTTATATTGCCAAATTGTAGAAATATTTCGGACTTTGGCTCATATGACTATATATTATTAGGGGATATACATAAATTCCAATATTTAAATAAGGAAAAAACAATAGCTTATTCGTCTAGTATGATTTCACAAAATTTTGGAGAAACAGATGACAATCACGGATATTTAGAATGGGATTTATTAAATAATTGGTCTAAATTTCATATATTATTTAATAGATTTGCATTTAATAAAATAAATTTAAATAAGATAATAAATTTAAATAATATAATAGATATTAATTTATTAAAAAGATTATTACCAAGATTAGATAGTGGTTATTTAAAAATAGAATATAATACAGATAATGAATCTATTAAAATATTTGAATTAAAAAAACAAATTAATATGTATTATCCAAAGTTATCTATTATATTTAACCAAATTTATGATAAAAATAATATAATATCCGATAAAATAATATTAGAACAACCTAATAATGAAATTATTACAAATAATATTAGTATTAAGGAGTATTTACAACAAAAAGAAAAAATATCAGACCCGTTATTAGTTGATAAGATATTAGAATATTTTAATAAGATAATTAATAAATCAACAAATAATAAGATAGAATATATCGGGAATGAATGGAAAATATTATTTTTAAGTTTTGATTATATGTTTGGGTATGGTGCAAATAATGTAATAGATTTTACAAATTATCCAAATAATGAAATAATTGGAATATTTGGTGATAATGCAATTGGTAAATCATCTTTAATAGATATAATTAGTTTTATGCTATTTTCAAAAACAACTAGAGAAGATACATTAAAGGATATAATAAATATAAATTCTGATACATCAAAAGGATTAATTATAATAGAATCTGGTAAAAAAAAGTATATGATACAAAAATCATGTTATAAGCATTCTAATACAAAAACAACAAAATCAAATTCACAAATACAAACAAAAATGTATATGTATAAATTAATACCTACAGTAGATAAAACAGGTTATAAATATAATAATGAATTTTATATATTAGAATCATTAACAGAAGAAAATAGATATAAAACAACATCTATTTTAGAATCTATAATTGGTGATCTACAAAACTTTATATTAACATCAGTCTTATTACAAGGAACAAATGAAACATTTAAAAATAAAGATAATAAACAAAAGAAAGAATTTTTATGTAAGATATTAAATATAGATCATTATTCAACATATGAAAAAGAAATAGTAGAAGAATATAAAAAAATTAAACAACAAATAATTTATCAACAGAAATTAATAGAATCTATATCTAATGAATCTATAGAATCAATTGTTGAAACAAATTCTGATATTAATTCTAATATATTAAAACAACTAAATATAGAAAAGGATGAACTAACTATAATTATCAGACAAGATGAAGAAACAAAATCATTATTGTATATGGATTTAATAAATATACAATATAATATGAATACAATAAAGGATGAAAAAGAGAAAAAGCAATTATCAATAGATATATCTAAAAATGCTATTATTATGGATACTATTGAGAAAGGGATTATAATAGATGAATGTAATATAACAGAGAATGAAAGATTAATTAATGAATTAAAATTAATTAATAATGAGACTATAATAAATGATACTTATAATAAGGATATGTTAGATATTGAGACAAAACGAAAGAATATTAATAAACAGATAGAAGATATTAATAGATTATTGTATGAAAATCAATTAATAAAGTTAAATAAAGATATTGATAGTAATAAATTAGATGATTATAAACAGAAATTAACAGAGAATAAAAAAATAGAAAATAAATTGATAAATGATAAATTATTAAATGAGGAGTTAATAGATAAATTACATTTAATAAAGGATAAAGAATCTATTAATAATAATAATAAGATATATCAAGAGAATAACAAGAAGGCATTAATAAATTTAAATGATTTAATAAGGAATGAAATACAATCAAAGGCTAAATTAGTTTTTAGACCGGTAAATGATAATCGGTCATTAGGAGAATTAAATAATAAATTAATAGAATTAAATGAATATTTGACAGATCCAGATATTTATGAGGTTATGAGTAAGAGATCTAAAATATTTAGAGATTATGAAAGATTTAGATTAGATAAGAAGGAGTTATTGTATGAGAAATTAAATGATTTAAAATCAAATTTATCAAATATAAAAACATCTATAGATGATATAATTAGATTATTAGATATGGTATTAAATCCAACATTAATAACAGAAAATATTATTGTAGATCGTTATAATGAGTATATAAAGTTTGAAATAACGTATAACGAACAAATGGCACAAAAAGAGAATATATTAAATTTAATAATTGATAAAGATTACAATAAACAGATTCAGGAACAGATTTTAGAAAAGAATAATATAATTAAAGAACTAGAAAATACAATGAATGAAATTAATAATAAAAAGATAAATACAATATTGTATGATAGATTATTAGAGGAGTTTAAAGAGGAAATAGTATATAGACAAAATATTAATGATATTAATAGTAGATTATTAAAGATAGTAGCAGAGAATAATAAATTAGAAAAAATAATAGCTGATATTAATTTTAATAAAGAGAAACAGATTATTATTGATGGATTAGGTGTGAATAAGAGAAATTTAGAGAAAGAACTATTATTATATAATAGTTTAGTAGATAATATGGAGTCATATAGACAATTATTATTATTAAAAGAAGAGTTAAAAAATAAAAATGTGTATATGAATAATATAATAATATGTAGACAGGATATTTTAGATAAAAAAGAAAGATATAATAAGTTAGAAATTTCTAATAGAGATTTTAATAAAATAATTGATGAATATAATAGAAATAAGGAATCAATAGAAACAAATATACAGACAAAGAATAAAATAGATATAATAAACAATAAATTAATAGATAATATAGCAAGGATGAAAGAAATAGACAAACAAATAATTATTAATACTAATATATTAAAAATAAATATTGATAAAATTACAAAAATAAATTTAAATAATAAGGAATTAGATAGATTAAAAAGTGAATCAACAATATATGGATATTTAACAACAATGGTTGGTGTTAATGGGCTACAATTATTTTTACTAAATAAATATTTAGATAAGATATCAACACGAATTAATAATATATTAGAACCATTTATACGTAAGAATATAATATTAGATTTAGTAAATGATAAGATAGAGATGAAAATTATTCAGGATAATAAACAAATTTATACATTATCGGGAATGGAAAGTTTTATGCTAGATTTGAGTTTAATAATAATAATAAATGAGATATCACAGATACCAAAATCAAATATAATGTTTATAGATGAATCAATTAGCGTATTAGATAAGAATCGTATAGACAATATTAATGATTTATTATTATTTATGAAGGAATATTTTAATCAAGTATTTATGATAACACACATGAAACAGGTTAAATCGTCTATAAATTATAGTTTAGATATAAAAAAGAATACTAAATTTTCAAAAATATATAATTTAGAAAAGACAATAGATATTAGAGATTAATCAATATATGATAAATAACATAAAATAACAATAATACTAGTTTACTCGCTAATATAATAATTTATATTGTAAATTATAAATTATTATATTATTTTTAAAAATAATATAATAATTATTATATTATTTTTATATATAATGAATACTAATTATACAAATTTTATTTTAAAAAAAATTAATGATATTGAATATAAACTAAATAGACAAACAGGAATAAACAATATAGTATTAGAATCAAACGCCATAACTGGTATTATTGGAAATACTGGTATAAAAGGTGATACTGGTCCAAAAGGTAATACTGGTCCAAAAGGTAATACTGGTCCAAAAGGTAATACTGGTCCAAAAGGTGATACTGGTCCAAAAGGTGATACTGGTCCTTCTGGTGGACCTATGGGACAAAAAGGTGATACTGGTTTGAAAGGTGATACTGGACCAAAAGGTAATACTGGAATTAAAGGTGATACTGGCCCAAAAGGTAATACCGGTATAAAAGGCGATACTGGTCCAAAAGGTAATACTGGTTTAAAAGGTGATACTGGTCCTTCTGGTGGACCTATGGGACAAAAAGGTGATACTGGTTTAGCAGGTATTAAAGGTGATACTGGTTTAGCAGGTATTAAAGGTGATAAAGGAGATACTGGTTTAGCAGGTATTAAAGGTGATAAAGGAGATACTGGTTTAGCAGGTATTAAAGGTGATAAAGGAGATACTGGTTTAGCAGGTATTAAAGGTAATACTGGTTTAGCAGGTATTAAAGGAGATACTGGGTTAGCAGGTATTA
>Ga0214921_10007780_pt1 | contig 14154 bp, 11 predicted proteins | sample LL1505_MetaG_FD_177992 | JGI IMG/M metagenome (GOLD analysis project Ga0214921, IMG submission 177992) | Freshwater microbial communities from Lake Lanier, Atlanta, Georgia, United States - LL-1505 | ecosystem: Environmental > Aquatic > Freshwater > Lake | place: USA: Georgia | collected... | reverse complement strand
GAACCCGGGCCGCGATCTATAAATTGCGAATCGACTGAAAAACCTAAATTTAAAAGAAAATCACGAAGCTCGCTATTATCATCCTCATCCGGCCAGCCGATAAAAAGCGAAGGGATTAATCTCAACTTTCTAATAGTATCAGCCAGAGATTTGCGCTCGCTGATGATAGCTTCAACCCATCTTGGGAGATTACTGCTAAGGCCGTCTTCTGGGTCTATCACATGATAGGAAGGATTATCATAGATAGGATGGGATTCAGTGTCGTCGCCATCGTCGTTCGAATCAGAGAATATATTCATGATTCACTGAAACTATTTCCCTAACTCCCAATCCGCAATTCATGCGAATGTCATAAGTGTCATACCTTAATTAGCTTTCATCATTTTCCGAGCTATCTTCAACATGACCAGTGATTTGGTTTTCATCTTCTTCCGTTGCAGTACGATTTAAAAACTTACGTAACGACTCAACATATCGTTTGTTAGCTGGTGTCAAAAAAGAGCCACCTCTAAACCTCCTACTTTCCATATCATCTATACAATCAATTATTTGTTCATACCTGTAGTCTTCTTCGGATAGAAAAGATTTACTGTACCTGCGTCTTTTTAATAAAAAAAGAATAGATTGATAACAGTTGGAAGCAATATTTCGTTTCCCATCAGTAATTGCAGCTCTTAATTTATCCAGTAGTGCATCAACAATAGATTCAAGTATACCATTATCTATATCACGGAGAGCATGTTCGTTGAGTTTTACTATATTCCTAAATGCTCTTAGCCAATTATTAGGCGCTTTTAATGCAGGTAGAACGCTATCAAGTATTTCAATATAACTGGAGATAAATTTCGAATTATCACCGAACATTACTTGCCCGACAATGTGTAGATCTATCTGACTTAAATTAGTATCCAACGATTCAATCTTTTCTAAAACTCCTATTGAAATTTCTTCTGGGCAGCCCAGATAATACCAGCCACCTAATCGTTGAGCCATTTTTGCTATTGTAGGCCTAGAATCATCTTGGGCTAAATCTACAAGATGACGCCTTAAGACATTAAGTAATTTTTGACTAGATCTATATTCAGATGGAACTTTTCCGTTTAAATCGACTGGTCCGTAGTAGATGTGATTATCAACCTTTAGCTTATTATCATAGCCCCTTGGTTTGAAAGATTTGGAAGGTAAAGACTTGTTAAATGTATTTAAGAAAGCCCGCATTTTATCTATAGCAATATCACTTCTAAACTGACCACCTTCAAGATACTCTAACAAATTAACTAATTCAATTTCAGCGGCACCCCAGATTTGCGGATGTGCGAATAATTGAACTGTCATCGTGTATCCACGTGTTACAACAGGCTCTTTACAATCTTTCATCGAATTCCAATCTAGTTTTCCTGAGAAATATCCAGGCTCGATAGATTTAATTATAACTGTTGCGAATCCCTGGCCTGGTTTAGCAGTCACATCTATTCGTATGGGGGTAGTCTTTATGCAAACTTTCGACTGCATGACTGATGTAGTACGATAATTTTTAGAGCTTTCATCCGATGGGCTATGTCGCAATGTAAGAGCTATTTCATTCATTCCAACTGGAACACTGAGACCTAATATAGGTTCTTCTCTTACATAATCTCTTCCGGCATCCATTACAGTTCCTGGTAATAAGCTAGCCCATTTTGCAATTGGATCACCGAGTTCATTTTCCCCCCGGTAGAATAGATTTATATCTTCAAGTGTCTCAAACCAGGTTGGGTTCCCACTTGCCCTACCAGCAAGAGCTAATGCTGCACCAGCAACAATGTCCGTATCTTTAATATTAAGCAGGTTAAATCCAGATATACCTTTGATAGTATCGCGTAATCTATCTCCCGATATCTTAACATCTGACATCACACCTATTACATCAACACCGATAATTTGTCCTTTTAGCTCACTACACAATAAACTTACTGCATCAATAAGTTGCACGGAATCATTATCCCAATTCTCACCAGGGTCTAGTCCTGGAATTGTCGGCAAAAGTTTTTGAGCAGGCATCCTCTTAGAGATGTCCTTGATCTCCAACCCAACTTTGCCATCAAGCAGACTCAGTACCCATTTGGGATCATTCAGTACAGTCATCGGTGGCCTGCTATTATCAGATACAGCCTGACGAGCTAGTAGACCCCATCCTGTTATTCCCTCGATAATTCGTCGTAACTTAGGAACACGCTTTGGGACCAACCAATTTCGACCACCTTTTTTAACACGATATATAGGAACTGCGGAAAATGCCCAAGTTCCAAGACCAGCTTCAAATAAAATAATATAACCTATTTCTTTCTCATCATCGTGATTACCACTTTTGTATTTAATAGCATCTTGAGACCGACACCATGAAATTGCTCCTGCCATTGTTTGTGGTACCAGCCAAACATTTCCATAAGGTGTACATGAATCAATGATTGATTGGCGATTAGACTCTTCCATCCCATCCGGCACAACCAAGCCCACTTCAGTATTCTTTGACAACAAACCTTTCAATGACTCACCAAGAAGTACATCTGCTGAAACTGAGCTTTCGGTTTCACCATCAGGACGCCACCGGAAAACTCTATCGGTAGATCCAAATGAATTTAAAACAGCTTCTGAATAAATCCGTCCATTACCATTGGCAACATCACCAGCCGGTGGTGACTGCGCCTCTGGAGGCCAAACCATAGCACGCCCTCGACGGTGAGATTCAGTCGGCTCGCCAATAGTAAAATAATCTCCCCTTGCGGTTGGAAGAAGCATTGAGCTATGCACCTCTGATTTTCTCCTAAAATTTATATCCTCGAGTGCTAATACAGAATCATCACACGACAGTATTTGTGTTCTTTTACTAAGTAAATTAACAGCACTTATTTTACCCATTAGCGTAATCCATTGTCATTTTTATACCGGCATGAAAATCTTTAACAATTTTCTCAAATTGTGGTTGATCTGCTTTATCAACTTCTTGCGGTAAAGATAGTCCCACAACACAAACGTCTTTGAGTGTAACAGTTTCAATATCAACACCAGGATTACCTCCCCCGCTTCTAGCCGTTTGGATAACAAGACCAGAGAGTTTAACATCAGATATATTATCAGCGTTAAGTTTACCCCTGAATATATTAAGTGCAGATACAGCGCGGTTGAGACTATCCCTCCAGTCAATATCATTACCTTTTGGGCCTACATTTGACCACACGACTGAAGCAGAATTCTTTGTGGGCCACCATATAATCATTTCACATCCTAAAACTCCTGCATACTTCAACCATGTAGCCGGCGCAGATTTAATCCAATGAGTTGAATGAGTCTCGCGGGCGTCAAGTAGTACCATCTCGCCGAACTTAGGGTGTAAAAATGGTCCCGGGGTTGGATTATTCCCTGTCCATGTACCCCGATCAGGCTCAACACGATAATATGGATAAGATTTAATACCCGAGTCCCAATCTCGACTATTATTAAAAGAACAAATAATTAACTGCTTAACGGTTTCAGACCATAAAACCCTACGCCAAGTCCAAGCATCATCTTCTACACGATGATACTTAAGAAGCTCGAGGTAGGTAGAATATATACTTTTATATCTGATATCGAGCAACAGCGGATAATTAGCCTGAACAGGGTGATTTAAGGCACTTGAAACAACCTCATTAAGGGCCTCCCCCAACCTCCATTCATTAGTCTTTTTTCCAAATCGTTTTACAGCTAAAGCACGTCTGCTCCCGCTGTTAATACGTTTTATATGAGTGTTCACCCACTTAGCAGCACGTGCACTGATTGCTTCAAGCACCCAAACTGCTACGCGATTTTCAAGCGTGTCATGAGAAGTTCGACGTTGTACCGCTAACAAGCTCTGTCTTGGTCCTGCTTTTTCTAGGTATGTTTTACCGGGTCGTTGAGCTAAATTACGTATACAGATTGAATCGAGTTCTTGAACATTTGAGACAGGAGACTCTGTGCGTATTCTTTTCAGAATCCTACGCGGACTTATTGAAATAGACTCAAGCTTACCCCGAAGCGCCATGTCTTGAGATAATCGCACGATTAATTCCATGCGCGGCTCTGTTAAGTCAGGTTTTAACCATACTTTGTCGACATCTTCCCATGTACGACGCACCTGACCTGGCAACTTAGCATGCAAATCAGTTAGCTTTTCATGTGCGAGTTCTTGAAATCCATGACTCATCCAGCGAATCAACAAATCTAAACTTTCACTTTGTGGCAACGGATGTAACACCGAGGGACGCGGAGTAATACCTTCCTGAGTAATTAAATAAGACTGTCTATCGACTTTAACGGTAACGCTGAATTCAGATATAACCTGTGTTTTTTTATTGGATGTTGGTAAATGCCAAGCTTGGTATAAATTATCATTCCATAAAAACGGGAAACCTAATCGTACGGGCTGCCCATAGGGTGCTTCGAATTCTGGAATTAAATCAAGACTACAGAACAATGCAGGTGTACCATCCCCTTTCTTAACATTGGAATTAAATGCCGCCCCCTTATTTAATAGGAGAAACCCCCATGGCTCCTCAGTAAGTTGCATACTATTCTCCTGAACGATCAACGCCTCTCCAAATGAAAGTATTAGCCTCCTTATTACTAGAGGCATCAAATGCCTTTAATAAGGATGCATCCTTAAGTTCATCAACCAAAGTGCGAATCTCCGCAATATGACCACTTTGTTCCTCTAGATCGATACCGCGTAGTTTAGGTAGAATTCTTTGCTCAATCTGGTCAGCCATAGCAAAATTAAGACGCTTAGTTAGGTCACTACCGGTATCCCTCGGATAGTTTGCAATATACTGCGCAATAGCCTGCCCCACACGATGACCAAATGGACGGTTAAGCTTTTCCATAATATCATTCAGTCGTTTTATCCATTTCTGAATTTTTTCTAACTCATCAGAACTTAATTTACAGTTACACCATTCTTCCCACTGACGGTATGTAAGTCCTTCTAAATTAACTGATGGACGGGCACGCGAAGCTTCGGGTCTGATTGTGAGATCACGAGGACGTCCGAAGCGCATTACGCAAGCTCGATCGAGAACCTTATCAGACAAGCTTTGTGTAGATTCATCTTCATTCATTGTACCAGCAAATAGAACGTTTTTATCAGGATAAATTTTGATAGCTTTTTCGTCTAACTTTAAACTGCCCATATCTAAAGCTATCTCAGCCTTTGCACGATCAGAATCCTTAGTCACATTTACGCCACGACGTGTCTCTAGCTTACTTAAAAACTCCGAGAAATAGTATTCAACTCGTGCCAGATTCATTTCATCTAGCAGAACCAAAAGCATACCTTCTGATTTATTATTTTTTTCCTGCCACTTTTCAGGCAGCGGCCAATCTTTTTGGTTATGACGCTCAAACTGAATCATTGCACGTGCAAGTTCAGTAGCCTTATAGCGTTTTTCTAAATGATTATAGAAGCCGAATAAATCATTGGGGCTATCCCATCGTGGCTGTACGGCTAAACTTACAAGGTGAATGCCCATACCCTCAGCATAGCGCATAGGTAGTTCGGACTTACCTGTACCACTGATACCCGCCAAAACCACCAAGGGAGACATATCTGCGGTTTTTAAAGAAGCATGAAATGCGTTAATCACACGATCCGGGAAAGTGAGACCACAGTCCGCTATATACTTCTTTGCTTTCTTTAGTGCATCAGCTTCAGCAATCTTTCTAGTTTCTAATTTAATAGGCTGAAACTGTGCAGTCTTCCAAAGATCCTCATAACGATTAGAACTCGATTCTTCACCGCCAGCAGTCAGAGTTGCAGTAGACACTTCACCTCTTAATTCTGAGATCCTTTTACGTAATTCTTCCTCTTGTCTTTTAAGACGCAGAATCTCTTCTTCTGCTTCTTTTTGTTGTTTTAGAATATCTTTTAATTTCTTCTCAGCATCTTCGGTCTTTTTCTCGATTAATGCCAGTTTATCACTTACCTCACGGAGTTGTTTCTCTGCTAATATTGTGGCATTTTTCGCGTTCAATGTCTGAAGCTCAGCTTGGCGTAATTGGAGTTCGGCCTGAGTTTTTCTCTGAGCTAAGTCTGCGAGAATCGCCTGGAACTCAGCTGACTTAATTCCGAATTCATCTTTTAAGCGCTGCAACTCGGCCTGGGCGGATGCTAACTGGGTTTCAGCTGCTGCTTGTTTGCCGGTTAAAGCACCAATCTCCTTATTTAATTCAATTATTTTAGCATCTAGAGCCTTTTTGCTTTCTTCTAGCGCAACTAGCTCCTGTTTGGCTATTTCGACAAGACCGCGCAGAGCCTCTTGCTCCTTCCGGTCTGCCTCAAGTTTAAGCAATTCAGCACATAATGCTTCATAGCGCTCCTTAGCATCAGTGATTTTCGCCTCTGCAACAGTGGATTCAGCTATAATTTTTTGAGCCGCATCAAGTTGATTCCGAATATCATCAAGCTCCTGCTGCTTTTGCTCAACGATAGTCTCTAGATTAAGTAGTTTTGTTGCAGCAGGTAATTTGCGCTGTTGTTGAATTGCAGAATTGAAGCGATATGCAGCAAAAGCCGACAACGCTAATGCACTTCCCCAGGATATAAATTGCGTGATAAATGGATCCATAATTAGTTATTAATCTTAGGTGTTAGCAGACTTTTCTGCGCTTCGATTGTTTTAGTTAATTCAGCCTTTTGTGATTTAAGGTCGGCAACCCACTTCTGGAGTTGGCTTTCCTGACCTTTAAGCTGAGCAATCGTCTCGCGAAGACGCTTAACTTCATCAGCATTAGCATTGATAGTTTCAATTTCTGCCAGGAACTTATCACGTTGAATTTTAAGTGCATCAATAGATTGCCTTGCAATTTGTATTCCCTGCTCAGTACGCACCAGCTCGTCCTTAGCAGACTGGGTAGCAATCTTAGCCTGACGGCTAATCTCCTGATCACTCCTTGCCGCTTCAGCCTTACCCTGTGAACTAATTAGTTCCGATTCAATTTTCTTAAGCTGGGATTCAGCAGTCTTTAATTGTGAATCAAGCGTAGCCAACATTCTGGCCTTACCCTCCAAATTACCGATTTCCAAATTAAGACTAGTTAATTTTCTCTGAGAGTCGTTGAGTTGAGCCTGAGCAGACTCTATAGAAGATCTAAGCTTGGCATCTTTTTCAATCAACGCCGGATAGTCTTTTCTCAGAGTCTCGATATCGGCCGCTAATTTAAGTTTGTCCAAGTTGAGAGTTTTGACACTTGCATTAAAATTATCTGTCTGTGCACGGATTTCAGAAAGCTCGGCCTCTCTTTTACTCAAATCAGATTTAAGTTGTGAACTCTGCTTTTTAATAAAGTCCAATTCAGAATTTGCGGATGCTAGTTCTGAACGCCTAGGTATAAGTTCCTTCTCAGTTCGATCCTTCTCAATTACAAGCGCAGCAATGGACGTAGTGAGCGTTTCAACTTTCAACCTAAGTCTGTCTTCTTCTTTGGTAAGTGATTCAATTGCACGATTATGATCGGCTTTAATACTCGTTGCTACCGCAGCTGCATTCTTTGCCTCTTCAAATCCATGGAGAGCGAGCGTAAGATAACCCAAGAGCGCGACATTGATAACAAGTACAACTGTAAAAATATAGGGTGTATACTCACCTGGAATTCCCTTGAATTCTTCCTTAACTGGGTTAATTGGGGTAGGCATAATTCAGATAAATTCAATAAATAGCCTTTTATTATTGGGCAAACATTCTTTCAAAGGCTTAAAGCTTTATAGAACAATAACATGTAAAATTGAACAATTACTGAATACTTTTGCCGCTAAACCATGATTACTATAAAAATATTCAGAATTTATAGCAACTTAGTACTGGTATCAGCATTCACAGGCATTGTCTCACTGCCCAGCCTAGCAGCCGTACTTTCTATTAGTTAATTATCAATTCCCTTTAGGTATGAATCCTTGCTCGGTTCTTTTGAACTTTTCTTCATTCACCTCAATAATGCTTCCGATTTTAGTATGGTTTAAACAAAGATTTAAAAGGAATTCAGTTTCAATTTTGCCAAAACTATCGATACAAGGAACGTAATTATTAGGGAAAAAGTAGTCCTTACTATTACACAATTTAAGATCATAAAAAATATCTTCAATTAAAAGTTTTAAATCATCTTGTGGATAACCGACAGTATAAGATCCATCAAAACAGCTATAGCCAAACACATCGTAAAGCCTCTCACAGAGATGGAAATAATTTCCTAAAAAAAGATAAACTGTGACATCAGTCAGTGGAGAAGATTTTTTTTCGACCATAAAAGAGAATGACATTTCACCTCTTTCTTCAATCATTTCGCCAAGGACAAAGTCCATGTCCAATCCGTATCCCATAGCTAAACCAGGATACTCTCGATCCAATTCCATATTCTCAGCGTGGCTCCCACGCTCGTAACCTTTCTCGGTGATATATTTATCTACTTCTTCTCTCATACCCTCTACAGCCAATATTGCTTCGATGCGGTGAGTGTGGTCCATAGTTTCAAGTCTATGGATTTTACTCTCTGTGCAATATATTTGAGTAATTTATAGTACTTTTATTAAACTAATCATTTAAAATAAACCTCTCGTAGTACCGATAGGAATTACGCAAATGGTTAGTGTTCTTAATTTCCTCAGCCCAGCTCTCAATTGAGTCATTTGCAGTAAGTGAAGTAATAAATCGAATCACAACTGACTCTCTAAGATCGAAGCCGCAACCATAGTTAATAATTACGTCTTTGGTGTGTATCTTAATATCACCGCTTTCCCTGAGACTCGGGATTGATATATCTTTAATTGCGCCAGCTATAATATTATTCTGGGAATTAAGGCGTCTAGGTGAATTCCTTAGGTGGCTGGCATTGTATAGGAAGCCAATCGCGATACCGTCAGGGCCAGACTCCAGAAAGCAATATCCTGAGAGATCATTCGTCTGGCGCTTGTACGCAACCCATCCGCCAAAAATCGTCGGCTCAATCTTGCTGCCAAGGAAGACCAACTTAAACCCCTCTACAGCATTCGCCGGTAATTGATAAATTCGTTTAGACATTTACTAATCGTAATACCAATTACCCGCCCGTAAACCTACCCCAGTGTCATAATTGTCATACCTTTATTGGAGTTTTAATTATGTATTGTATAATCCTGACAAAAAACTCGACGTGCAAAAGATTCTGGTTCGGGTATTTCAGGGAAATATGTTCTTAAAAATTGAGGAAAGTCTTTTAGAAAATAAACTATTCCCTCTTCTACTATAGGTTTAAGAATGGCCTGACTTCGTTCAATGGTCTCACTTCTCGAACTGATATACTCAGAGGGATCGCTGTTGAAGAGGTTCGAACACTTAAGGGCAATAGAGGGATGTGCCATGTACATACACGCACCTGGACAAGCCCCAGTGAGCTTAGGATAATTAGTTAAACGTCTGAATTTTTCGTAAGAATTTTGAAAATGATAATGCATAGCCTGATCTACCAAAGCCGTAAAATAGAGACATACTGCAAAATTAGGACGGTCTTCTAACGGAATGACTTTTAACGCTAAGTCAGGTTCGACCAAAAAATTCATCGATATCGAATACGATTCAGGTGACCTTGGAAAATGTTTACGCATTCCCTCCGGCATTGTCGCGTAGAATTTTCTTAAGTCCTGCTCAAATTTTTTCGTATAATAATCTACGAAGTTCATAAAACGAAAAATTACTTTGTAATCCTTGATTCAAAAAATTTACGAGTTTCGTCGTCCATGAAGTAAACATAACACCCCTTCATTCCGCGAGTGAGTAAAACACGGTAGGTGTTCTTTACTAAATCCACGAATTTATCTTTGGAGCGTTTTACCATCGTGTCGTAAGACTCTTCTTTGACACCTATCCACCCTTTATCAGAGCGATAGATTAAGTCCTTTCCGATAATTACGCCAATATAATCAAATTCAAATCCCTGTGCCGTATAAACACATCCAACCTGCCCTATGCCATTAGGGTCATAGGCCCAAAGAGCTGCGGGCGGGATTCCTTTAGCTAAGCGACCCGCACCCGGCTTAGCATCCCAGGGTCTACGCCAATCGCCTACTACGACATCATCTAGCAAGTTGCCTGTGGAGTCTGGATCCGACCACTTCCAGCAAAAGCCGGCCGACATACGTGCTGTTGCACCTTCTTTTACTTTAGCATGAATAGCATTTTCTAATTCAGTCGGGCTGTTGAAAACTTTGAATTCGTAAGGATTAGAAGCTTCCCAGAAAGGATTAGCAGTAACATCAATTTGTAAGGTGTGATTTACCCAGTTAATAAATGCATCAGAGCCATTACACCTGAACTGTGCAGTTAAATCACACTCGTAGAGTCTAATACCGCGACTCTGTGCAAACTCTTTAATTAAAACAGAAGATCCGATTTCATCAGGCCGCACAACTTGTCGGTCATCTATGAAAAAGACAGCGACCTTGGATGCATCAAATAATTCCTCTAACTGAGTCTTATTAGAACGTTTATCCTTCTTGGTATACATATTATTACTGGTCTTTCTGATTCGGTGAGCCTCATCACAAACCATAACATCGATAGCACCAGCTTCAGCTGCCATATAACTATTAAAGAATTTAACCTGTTGTGCTCCGCGTGTTCCGAGAATTTTACGAATGGTTTCAGTGAACGCCTTCGATCCTGTAACATAATGAGTGTTATGACCTAGTCTCGAAAGTTCACCCATTACATTAAGTGCAATCACTGACTTGCCGGTACCAGGACCGCCACGAATAATAACAGCCGCCTTCTCGCCGGTCTTAGCGGATCTCTTAACCTCTGCTACAATACGATTATAAGCCACTATCTGCTCATCTAATAAAACATACCTAGAGTCATCTTTAACGACACGGTGAATCTCATCTAATAATTTCTTACTAGGCTTGGCTTTGCTTTTAACAATCTCATCTAAAACTTCTCCATTATCAGACTGAGGTACGAAATTGTTTAAGTAAGTAACTAACTTATCTACGTCATCCTTACTGAAAACGGGATTTTTCTGCACTACTGCTTTAAATTTTTCTTCTAACAAAGGATCGTCCTTCTCGAGTGAGTAATTATGCAGATATGAACAAGCACTGAGTCGGATTGAAGTTTCACCCTCATGTAACGCGACTAGCTGATCTGACAAATACTGTCTGTAATTCCCGACTTGTACAGATGGGTGAAGAACGTCCCGCTCGCGTTGACCAACGAAAGTAACGACTTTATCACCATCACCTGGTTCAGTTTTTTCCCACTGCTTAAGTTCGATAATTACTGCTTCCTTCTTTTTATCGACCGAGAGACCAGTAATCATGAAGTCCAGACGCTTAGACGATCCAGGAAGTTGATATTCAATACCTACCCCATGCTTTTTGAGCCCCGAAGAAGCAACCACAAGAGCCATAGCTCTAAGCGAGTTTTGCCATGATCGGCGCTCAGGTTCAGATGGATTATAACCCATCTGTCGCTTAAATGAGCCTTCTAATTTATCAACAATAGCGTTCTTGGTAGTTTCTGAAACAAACTCATCCGATGTTCCTTGATACAATAACATAGAGTTCATATTTATCTTATTAAACAATTCTTCAACCCCTTTAATTTATAAACTATGTCTGATATTATAAATCTACAAAAAGAAGCCCTAGCCTTCCGAGACGCCCGTGATTGGGCTCAATTCCATAATCCCAAAGATCTTGCACTAGGACTAAGCATCGAAGCCAGCGAGCTACTGGAATGCTTTCTATGGAAAGATGCCAAAGCTGCTGACCCAGCTAAGATTAAAGAGGAAATTGCAGATGTTCTAATTTATACCCTACTTCTCGCTCATGAATCAAAAATCGACCTAACTGATGCAGTTAGAGCTAAATTAAAAAGAAATTCTGAGAAGTACCCAGTGGATAAAGCCAAGGGTCGTTCGGACAAATACGATCAGCTTTAAATAAGACAGTGGACGTAGATATATTTAAATCCTCAAAACTCGGACAAGCGTTTGATAACACATCCGCGAGTTACAAGTTTTACTGGTTACTTGGAATTCTTGATTTACTCGCAGAGAAACGGTCAGACATTCTTCCCATTAAAGACATCCAGGCACGAATGGTTGCCAAAGCTTTTACCTCTGTAGCCTACTTCCAGTTGTCACTTGGAAAACAAGATAACCTTCAAGATATCATTAAAACGATGACCCAAAGGGGTCTTAAAACCAACGAAAAATCACCCACGGTCATTAATGCAGCAAAACAAGAAAAAGACCTATTAAATCAACTTGATGATCTTGTACCAACAAGATTTCTAAGCCCATGGATTACTAAAACCAAAGGGCTAAAAAACGCTAAATTGACCCGAGAAATGGAGGAATTTGCAAAACATTCACAAAAAACAAATTCTCCAACCCCCTACTACATAGATTCAGTAAATCAATTGATTCATATGAATCCGGCTTGGTCTGCATTTCTACTAGAAAATAAAGTAGCTATAGAGGATTTCACTAAACTTAGATTAGTAAGATTTCTAGAGTCAAGAAATCCTCATTCATTAAATATCTCGATGAAATTACAATTTGAGATTAAGCGTAGTAGTTTGACTGATGCTAAAAAGTATTGGGATAATGCTATAGAAAAAGCCCAAGGTGAATTAATAAATATCTATACATCACAGCATTTAAATAAGCCATTTGCTATCGACCACTTTATACCTTTCTCATTTGTAGCACATGATTTAGCCTGGAATCTAATACCGACAGATCAATCATCCAACTCAAAGAAATCAGATAAGCTGCCAGATTTAAAAGCTTTTCTAAAGCCATTTTCAAAAGCCCACTATATCGCAATACAAGTGAACAGTTCTAGTAACTCGAAATGCATAGATGATTACCTTATAGCAATGTCACTTGAACGCGCTCAATTAATACAACTTTCAAGTGATGATTTAAGTTCCAAACTGAGGGAACTATTAGAGCCCAGAATCATGCAGGCAAGAGCCTGTGGCTTTAATTAGAACATCTATCAAACCACCTACTAGAAATTAGACGGGAGGTGACTGATTATCGGCTGAGCCAGTCTGAGGTAATGTGTCAGGATCTCCCGGCATTCGAGATGGTTTTTTTACATCCTTTGCATTAATTATCCCCATCATTAGTTTAAAAGCTTTTTCCTCAGCTGAAAGTTTTTTACCATCATGTAAAATACCACGAATAGAAAAATCTGGTGGTTTCACACCTTGAACATTTAGTAAATCTGGATTTCGTTTCGACGCAAACATTATCAATTCGTCTTCAACTTCATCTATGATTCTCCTAGAGACTTTTTTCTTTGTGCCCTCGGGACAAACAAAGAACATAACAGGGGTGCCCTTATGGCCATTAGCGAAAACTGTCTGATACTTATTAATTTGATGACTTCCCATGCATTCTTTTGCCAAAGGACGTGCTGCTTGGCCTACATACCAAGGAATATATCCTCCTGAACTTCGGAGCGCAAAAATATAACATCCATGTTTTTCCGCTACTCCGCGTTTTTCTAATTCCTCGATAAAAGCTTTTTTGTCTTCAGCATCAATAAATCGTGCTTTCTTTTGCGAAAACACTACATCAAATGGACCCTCTACGACTAGTTCTGTTATTGGCATGAAAAATTTTTTATTTAAGTAAAAATTTATTACAAGTTAATTATAGAATGTTATAAAAATGGGGTCAGGCACCCTTAAGGGTGTCTGACCCTTCTCATTTTATACCTATGTCACCTTGTCACTCAGATTTAATGAGACGGCGGCAACTGGATCTACGCCTCTCCCCTTGTCACCATGTCACCTTGCCCACGTGTCCCCTCGCGTGCAATGCACGCGTTCACCTTGCCAACTTGTCCCCTGGGTCGTAACATTCTAACTATGACGAATACAAACAAGCGAAGTTCTATCACGATGCATGCAGGGCGGTCGTTGTTGGTTGCTGCGTTGGCCACATTGTTTAGCGGATGCGAGACGTGGTCGAAGTATTTTGGGTCGGATTCTAAACCGCCATTACGCGCCATCGACCGACGGGTTGATCTGAATCGTTTCATGGGCGACTATTAAAAAAGGGGTCAGACTACCTTAAGAGGGTCAGACTACCCTAGGGTAGTCTGACCCTTCT
>Ga0214921_10007779_pt1 | contig 14154 bp, 9 predicted proteins | sample LL1505_MetaG_FD_177992 | JGI IMG/M metagenome (GOLD analysis project Ga0214921, IMG submission 177992) | Freshwater microbial communities from Lake Lanier, Atlanta, Georgia, United States - LL-1505 | ecosystem: Environmental > Aquatic > Freshwater > Lake | place: USA: Georgia | collected 2015-05-28 | reverse complement strand
TTAATGATTGATAATAGAACTGTAATTAATAATCATCTAAAACGTGGTCGTGGTGGAAAGGTTTCATTTACGCACTTAATCGGTTATGCAATGGTTAAAGCTGCCCGTGCAATGCCAGAGATGAACTCTTTTTTCACAGAATTAGATGGTAAACCAGCAGTAGGTCACCCAGAACATCTAAATTTAGGAATTGCAATTGATTTAGCAAAACCAGATGGTTCTAGACAATTGTTAGTTCCGTCAATTAAAGGTTGTGAAAATTTAGATTTTGCCCAGTTTTGGTCGGCATATGAAGATATGGTCCGTAAGGCAAGAAGTGGTGCTCTAACTGTTGAGGATTTTGCCGGCACAACTCTTTCACTAACAAACCCAGGCACGATTGGAACTGTTCACTCAGTTCCTCGATTAGTACAAGGTCAAGGCATGATTCTTGGTGTTGGTGCCCTGGATTACCCTGCTGAATTCCATGGTGCAAATGAACAAACTTTGGCAGATCTTGCGATTAGCAAAGTTGTAACGATAACTAGTACATATGACCACCGAATTATTCAAGGTGCACAATCTGGTGATTTCCTGCGAAGAATTCATGAAATTTTACTTGGCGAAGAAAACTTTTATGATGAAATTTTTGAAGCATTACGCATTCCGTATGTTCCAATTCGCTGGGTTATTGATATGCAGTTTGCAAAAGACGATGATGTTAGTAAGACTGCAAGAGTTCAGAAGTTAATTGATGCATACCGCACTACTGGTCATTTAATGGCAGATGTTGAACCATTGGCGTATGTACAAAGATCACACCCAGATCTAGATGTTGTAACCCACGGTTTATCGCTTTGGGATTTAGATCGCGAATTTGCAACTGGTGGCTTTGGTGGAAAATCCTCTATGAAACTTCGTAGAATTTTAGGGGTTCTACGAGATTCATACTGCCGCACTATTGGTGTTGAATATATGTACATTGCTAATCCAGATGAACGTAAATGGATGCAAGAGCGAATTGAAGTTGGAGCTCCTAGAACACCTCGAGAAGAGCAACTTAGAATTCTTCGTAAGTTAAATAGTGCAGAGGCATTTGAATCCTTCTTGCAAACTAAATATGTTGGGCAAAAAAGATTCTCACTTGAAGGTGGCGAATCGGTAATACCAATGCTCGATGCAATGATCTCCTCTGCAGCAGAATCTGGTTTAGATGAAGTATGTATCGGTATGCCGCACAGAGGTAGATTAAATGTTTTGGCAAATATTGCCGGAAAATCTTATGGACAAATATTTCAGGAGTTTGAAGGAAATTATCACGATAATGAGGTGCACGGTTCAGGTGATGTTAAGTACCACCTAGGAACTAAGGGAACTTTCACGGCTGAATCTGGTGCTACTACAAAAATTTATCTGGCAGCTAACCCATCACATCTAGAAGCAGTTAACCCCGTACTTGAGGGAATTGTTAGAGCTAAACAAGACAAGTTAAGAGCTGCCGCTGGTGATACCTCAGTAGATGAACAAATCTCCTATCCAGTAATGCCAATCTTGCTTCATGGTGATGCTGCTTTTGCCGGCCAAGGAGTTGTATCAGAGACTCTCTCACTTTCACTACTTAAGGGATACAGAACTGGTGGCACTATCCATATAGTTGTTAATAACCAAGTTGGTTTTACAACTTCACCACATGCAGCTAGATCATCAACCTACTCAACTGATATCGCAAAAATGATCCAATCACCAGTTTTTCACGTTAATGGTGATGACCCAGAGGCTTGCGTACGAGTTGCTCGATTAGCTTTTGAGTACCGCCAAACTTTTAACAAAGATGTTGTAATTGACATGATTTGTTATAGAAGACGTGGTCATAATGAAGGTGATGAGCCAAGCTTTACACAGCCACTTATGTACAAACTGATAGATGCAAAGCGATCAACTAGAAAACTTTATACTGAAGCATTAATTGGTCGTGGTGACATCACGGTAGAAGAAGCAGAAGAAGTTTTACGCGATTACCAGCAACAGTTGGAGGGTGTATTTACCTCTGTTCACAATACCGAACCTGCAAGTGACCCAAACTGGAAGCCTCCAGTAGTGCCCGCACCAGATTCTGTTAATACATCTGTCCTAGAGGCAGATTTGCGTAAGATCGTTGCAACTCAATCTGCAATTCCATCTGACTTTACAGTGCATCCAAAATTGTTACCTCAATTATTGAAACGAGTTGAAATGCTAGATGAATCAACAGTTGATTGGGCAACTGGTGAAATGTTTGCTTTTGGTTCACTACTTTTAGAGGGTTATCCAATTCGAATGAGCGGACAGGATGTTCGTCGAGGAACATTTAGTAACCGCCATGCTGTAATTGTTGATAAAGAGAATGGCAAAGATTTATTCCCACTTCGCTCTTTGGTTAAAGATCCTAATCAATTCCATATATATGATTCTTTGCTTTCTGAGTATGCAGTTATGGGATTTGAGTACGGATACTCTGTAGAGCGTGATAACGCCCTAGTTCTCTGGGAAGCTCAGTTTGGCGACTTCGCCAATGGCGCACAAACAGTTGTTGATGAATTTATCTCTTCTGCTCTACAAAAGTGGGGCGAGCGATCATCGATTGTTTTATTGCTGCCACATGGGTATGAAGGTCAGGGACCAGATCACTCCTCCGGAAGAATTGAAAGGTTTCTTGCATTATGCGCTGAGCAAAATATGACTGTTGCTCAGCCATCTACGCCCGCCTCTTATTTCCATCTCCTTCGCTGGCATATGAAAAATCCTGCTCGTAGACCACTAATAGTTTTTGAACCAAAATCTATGCTTAGATTAAAAGCTGCTGCCAGTGGACTCAAAGATTTTACAACTGGAACATTTAAGCCATTTATTCCTGATGATAAGGTTATTAACACCACTCGATTAATATTTACCTCTGGCAAGGTTTACTACGATTTAATTGCAGAACGAGAAAAACTAGGTGAGTACTCAACTGCAATTGCAAGAGTTGAACAGATTTATCCACTTCCAATTGATGAAATTATTACTGAAGCAAAAAAGCATCCAAATGCAACTTTATTGTGGGTTCAAGATGAACCAGCTAATCAAGGTCCTTGGCCATTTATTGCTCTTGCAACCTCAGAAGCCTTCGTTGCTCATGAGGAGTTAAATGGCAGAACTCTTCGTAGAGTTTCAAGAAGAGCAACTGCAAGCCCTGCTACTGGAAATCATCACTTGCATGAAGAGGAAGAAAAAGCATTAATGACCGAGGCATTTACTCGTTAATTACCTTTTCTATACTTTAGAACTACTTTTCCTAAAAACTGATCTCTAGTAAGCCATCCCCAACTTCTTGAGTCTGTGCTTTCTTTATTTTCTCCCTCTAGCCAATATCTAGTCTCGCCCTGCTCGGTTCGGGCTTGAGTAAGTCGCTTGATTAACTTAACGCCTTCTCTATTTGGGTCTTGGATTAGGTATACCTCACCAACTTTTAAGGTGTGCCGTTGGCCACTTACCGAGCGGACAAGTAACCAATCTCCTTGATTGTAAGCAGGAGACATTGAACTTCCAGAAACTGAAACCGTGCTAAAACCGAACATGCAGAGTATTCTCCCACTAATAAATAGTATTAATTTAACCTAGGAGAGAAAATGTTTGATTCATTACTTAAGTTAATTGCTCCAAAGGAGCGCGTATTTGCCCATTGCGATCTACCATGCGGTGTTTATGATCCAGCGCAAGCAAAAATAGAAGCTCAATCTGTTAAGGCATGCATGGAAAAATATGCTGCAAGTAGCGATGCGGATTTTAAATCCCGTGCTGTAGCAATTAAAGAAGAGAGATCTGAGTTAGTAAAGCATCACCTTTGGGTTCTTTGGACCGATTATTTTAAACCAAATCATTTTGAAGCTTACCCACAACTTCACTCGCTGTTTAATGAAGCAACTAAACTTGCTGGTGCTGGTGGAAGTAAGGGAACAAATGATGTAGCTGTTGCAAACAAATTAATTAGCAAGATAGATGAAATTGCAGAGATTTTTTGGGCGACTAAAAAATAATAATCTAAAATAGCCAGTAGCTAAAAGTTTAAGCTGCTGGCTATCTTATTTTCTTTAAGTGGTGTGCCTTTTTCTGCCATCATAGTTTCAGCAGCAACTCTTGCCATAAATGAAACTCTTTCAACAAATTTACGGGTAATCAGTCCGGAAGCAATTAATCGAGCGCTTTGATGCACTTCAACCTCAAATTTTAAAATATTTTCATCAAGCCCAAGGCACCTAGATGTGGCATGAATTTCTATACCAACTCCAGCAGCACCGCATATTTCGATTTGAGAATTAGAGGTTATTGTTGTTTCACCAAAATCTAAAAATTCAATTATCGCGGTACTACATGCGCTTTCCATCAAAGATAGTAATTGATTAGAACCAACAACTGGTAAATCGTTAACACCCTGCGCCACTGATGTATCACCAGGACGAATTGTCATGGTTGCCATTCCAATAGCACCAACGACCTGTTCGGGTTTCATAATCACAAGGTTAGTGATTAAATAATTACTCCAGCGGGAACTGCCTGCGAATTTCGCTAGTTATTTCTATTTGTGTCGCCCCATCAGAGGTAAATTCCGTATAGGTGGTTTGAGTATAGGTAATTTCAGTAATCTGATCAGAATCACCTTCTTGCAACATTTGATTATACAAATCCTCAGTTTGCTGAGTTATGCGTTGGTTTAATTCCTCTGGGGCAGATTCATTCATTGCATTGCACAGAAGATTTCTCATTAATTTCAAGGTTGCATTCTCTTTTTCCATTTGACTTCGACAAGGGTCGCACTCGCCAAAATGAATCTCTACTTCACTTAATTCTTGATTATCAAAAATCTCATGGTCTATGTAGAGAACAATATTAGGTAAGACCCTCTCGCAAGGAATCAAATTATTTTCATTAAAACTCATTTTTTATCACCAGCTTTTTCACTCCCGAAACCCCTAGATTTTGCATAGTCGGCTAGCGAAGCTCTAAGCAATTTACGCCCACGATGTAAGCGTGACATAACTGTTCCAGTAGGCACTCCTGTAATTTCTGCAACTTCTTTATATGAAAAACCTTCGACATCAGATAGATAAACCGCCATTCGAAACTCTTCGGGCATTGCTGCAAGTGCTTCCTTAACATCTTTGTCCGCAATATTTTCAAGTACCTCATCCTCGGCGGATTTTCCTTGATCGCTAGTATGCGAAGAGGCATCAGCAATCTGCCAATCCTCTATTTCACCTGCTGAGATTTTTGGCCTACGTTGATCTTTTCGGTAATTATTTATAAATGTTGTAGTAAGTATTCGGTATAACCACGCCTTTAAATTTGTACCCGGCTCGAATTGGTGAAAACTAGTAAATGCTTTTGCATAAGTATCCTGAACTAGATCTTGGGCATCATGAGTATTTTTTGTATAGCGAAGTGCTGCGCCATAAAGTTGAGAAGTAAAAACTAACGCATCTTTTTCAAACCTTGCTTTTCGCGCAGCTAAAGTTTCTTTTTCTCGGTCAACTACCGCTGGTAATAAATCCTCATTACTCATTTGGGTCAAGGCTACCTCGAATAGGGTTTTAGGAATGGGATCATATTTTTTATTTTGGCCAATTCGTGACCGAACTGTATTCATGGAAGTAAAACCCGCAAATACGCGCCTTTATTCCCCGGCTGCGCAGGTTAATCCCGCTTAAGTAGGCGGAAGGTAGACTGGGACATATGACAAATTGGAATGCGCCATTTAGGAGCAAATTAGCCTCGGCTGCAGCGAATCCACTTAATTCCAAGATATCAATTCCCGGTTCAAAATCGGTAACAAATAGGGCATTAATCCTTGCCGCAATTGCTAAAACTCCTTCGACCTTGCGCAAACCTCTCTCATCTCGAGATACAGACTTAATGGTAAAAGGTTTGCGTAGCTTGGGTTGTGGAATTGAAGAAATCAAGACAGAAAACGGTTTTGATTACCAACTAGCTCCGGTAAAGCTAATTGGCCCAACTCAAATTGATGTAGGTAATGCTGGAACTGTCATGCGCTTTTTGCCACCAATTGCTTCACTCGCAAATGGTTTAGTTTATTTTGATGGTGATGCACGATCACATGAGCGACCGCTCGCCCCAGTTATATCTGCTCTTGAGCAGTTAGGTATCTCGATTGAACATAGCAATAAGTATCGACTTCCAATAACTATTAATGGATCCGGAAAAGTAAAAGGTGGCGTAGTTGAAGTTGATGCAAGTGCATCTAGTCAGTTCATATCTGCTCTGCTTCTACTTGGCCCGGCAACTGAAGAGGGAATTACAGTCAAACATATAGGTAGCTCACTTCCATCGATGCCACATATAGAAATGACAATTCAAATGATAAGAGCATTTGGTGGGCAGGTTGAAGTTGGTGAAAATAGCTGGAGTGTTAAATCAAAAGACCTTATTGGTCAAGACTTAACGATTGAACCAGATTTATCTAATGCTGCACCATTTATGGCCGCTGCAATGATCTGTGGGGGTAGTGTAGAAATATTAGATTGGCCAAAGTCAACAACACAGCCAGGGGATCAATTGCGAAGTATCTTTGCCAAAATGGGAGCACAGATTGAGATTGGTAATACCGGTTTAAAAGTTAGCGGGACTGGAAAAATTTCTGGAATAGATATTGACCTTCATGATGTTGGTGAATTAACCCCATCTATTGCGGCAGTAGCTGCACTTGCAGATTCACCATCAACGCTTCGAGGAATCGCACACCTTCGCTTACACGAAACAGATCGGCTTGCCGCACTTGCAACAGAAATAAATAAATTAGGTGGATCAGTTACAGAAGGTCCGGGTGAATTGATAATCAAACCAGCAACACTTAAATCTTCTGCACTATTTAAAAGTTATGAGGACCACCGAATGGCAACGGCTGGCGCCATTATTGGTTTAGCGGTAGCGGGTGTAATTGTAGAAAACATTGAAACTACCAAGAAAACATTGCCTGATTTCCCTGGTTTATGGCAAGGCATGCTTAATGGTTAGATCTAAAAAAAATTGGGATGAAGATGATGTTCGTATAAACAAGTCAAGACAATTTGGCTCCAGCAATAAAGCTAGACCAAGAACTAAAGATCGACCAGATTATTCAAGTGCACAAACTGCCACAATTATCGAAGTAGACCGAGGTCGAGTTCAGTGTTTAATCCAATCTGGTGGTACTAAATCAATCATTACAGCTATGAAGGCACGTGAGCTTGGAAAAAAATCTGTTGTAGTTGGAGATTTAGTATCAGTTGTTGGAGATTTATCTGGCTCAGAAGGATCACTAGCTAGGGTTGTTACCGTACTGGACCGTAAGAATTCATTAACTCGCACTATTGATGACCACGCTAATGATGAAAGAATAATCGTGGCTAATGTAGACCAAATGGCAATTGTAATAGCTACCACAAATCCAGAACCAAGAGAGGGGTTTGTAGACCGGGCATTAGTTGTGGCGTATGACCAAGGTATTAAGCCAATAATTATTATGACTAAGCAGGATCTAGCTAGCGGTAATAGTTTTTTAGAAACTTATAAAGATTTAGAGATTAAAATATTTAAGATTGATAAATCATCTGACCTAAGTAAATTACAACATGCTTTATCCAACAAAGTTACTGTCTTGCTTGGTCATTCTGGAGTTGGTAAATCTACACTTGTAAATAACTTACTTGAAAGTTCAGAATATAAAGTATCAGATATGAATAACGAATCTAAACTTCGCGCAACTGGTGACGTTAATGAAGTAACCGGAAGAGGCAGACATACCTCTTCCAGCGCGATCGCACTATCCCTGTCATCATCATTTAAAGGTGAAAACTATGGCTGGATAATTGATACGCCAGGTGTTCGGTCATTTGGAATTGCTCATGTGCAACCCTCAAGAGTTATCTCAGCATTTCCAGAATTTACCAAGGCTATTTCGCTTTGCCCTAAAAACTGTTCCCATAATGAAGAAGCATGCGCACTTAATGATTGGTCTGACTTTTCAGAGAAGGATCTAGCAAGGCTTGCTAGCTTGCGCAGAGTGCTGTCAGTTAAATGAGAAAAAGAGTAATCTGAAGGTATGAGTTCGATTGCTAAGCAAAATGAGATTAAAACTAGACAGGTAGATTTACGCCTTACTGGAATGACTTGCTCCTCTTGCGTTAACACAATTGAACGTGAGCTAAATAAATTACCTGGTGTTAGAGCAGCAGTAAATCTAGCTATGGAATCAGCTCATGTTATTGCACCAGTAAATGTTTCTGAAAAAGATTTAATTGATGCGGTCAAAAATGCTGGATATCAGGCAAGTCCATTCAATGGTGAACGAGAATCCTTTGAAAAATCTAATCGACTAGGTCTAAGGCTATTCGTAACTCTAATTCTTACACTACCGGTAATACTTATTTCCATGTTCCATAGTTGGCATGAAAAAGTAGATGAAAAACTTATTTCTTTAATAGATCAAAGTAATAAAATGTTAAAGAACTCATCATTCTCATTTGCTATTGCATACCCAATCGCACCAATTTCATACTGGTTGTTAATTGGACTATCGGTTTTAGTTGTAATTTTCTTAGCGTGGCCAATTCACCGGGCGGCAATTAAGAATTTAACCCACCCGACAATGGATACATTGGTTTCGCTTGGCTCTTTGATATCACTCATCTGGAGTATCTACTCATTAGCAACATATAAGTCATTAGATGCTCAGATGCCACAGATTTATGCAGAGGTTTCCTCTGCAGTTATTTTCTTTGTCATGCTAGGTAGATACCTTGAACATCGCGCAAAGAGAAGAGCGGGTTCAGCACTGGCCCAACTATTTAAACTCTCATCAGGTGAGGTAGAGGTTAGTCGTGGAGATAAAACTGAAGTAATCCCAATTGACCAATTGATAGTTGGTGATTTATTTGTAGTAAAACCAGGTGATGCAATAGCTACTGATGGTCAGGTGGTATCAGGGTATAGCACCATAAATAATGCATTCTTGTCTGGCGAAGTTACACCAATCGAAATCGCAATAAATGATTTAGTTTATGCCGGATCAATTAATAATAATGGAAATCTACTAGTTAAAGCGACTCGAGTTGGATCTGATACTGAACTGGCCCGAATTACAAGAATGGTTCTAGCAGCCCAATCAGAGAGGGCACCAGCTCAACAACTAGCAGATCGTGTCAGTAGAGTTTTTGTACCGATAGTTCTTGCACTTGCTGTTATAACTTTTCTATCTTGGTACTTAGCTCAAGCCCAACTAGCACAGGCTATTGCAACTGCAGTTTCAGTCTTAGTTATTGCTTGCCCATGTGCATTGGGATTGGCTACTCCAATAGCGCTATTGGTTGCATCCGGAAAAGCTGCAAAGTTAGGAATTGTAATTAGATCTCCAAAATCTATTGAGAAAGTCGTTGGTATCACCGATGTTGTTTTTGATAAAACTGGCACAATTACAAGTGGCCAAATGAAATTGCAGGAGATGGCACTGATAGATAATCCATTAAATACCCCAAGCACTGCTATCTCAACCTCTGACTTAATGAGCTATGCACTAAGCCTGGAAAGTATGGATTCACATCCAATTGCTGCAGCGATTTCAACTGCGCTTATAAAACAAGGTGTGCAAAAGTTTGAAACTACAGAGTTTGAACATACTTCAGGCGCCGGTGTGGCAGCAAGAATAAAATTACCTAATTCAACAACGGCTAAGGCAGTCTTAATTGGATCACCAATTTCAATCGCCCGGAGTACAACTGAGTTTTCACCCCCATTGCTAGCTGCTATTGAGGCAGCGCAATTACGAGCAAACTCTGTTGCAGTGTTAGCAATAGATGGATTGGCATATGGAGTATTTGAAGTTGGCGATCAGATAAAACCAGATGCAAAGAGTGCTATATCTAAAATTCAGGCCTCTGGCATGAACACTTGGCTGGTTACTGGCGATGGAGAATCTGCTGCGATATCAATTGGCTCCCAAGTTGGTATTCCAATTGACCATATTTTTGCCGTAGCGACTCCAGAGGACAAATTAGAGTTTGTTACGAACTTGCAGGTGAAGGGTAAGGTTTTAATGATTGGTGACGGTATTAATGATGCTGCGGCGATCACAAAGGCGGATTTAAGTATCGCAATGGGCTCTGGAACAGATACTGCAATTGCTGCTGCGGATATCACATTAATTAGGCCATCATTGCTAGCGGCATTAGATGCTATGGCAATTTCAAAAAAGACTGTACGAATAATTAAATCAAATCTTGGTTGGGCATTTATTTATAATCTAATATGCATTCCAATTGCTGCAAGTGGGAATTTATCCCCAATGTATGCAGCGGCAGCAATGTCGCTATCTTCACTATTTGTAGTTATGAATAGCTTACGTATTAATTAATTGGTAGCGGGGGCAGGATTTGAACCTACGACCTCTGGGTTATGAGCCCAGCGAGCTACCGAGCTGCTCCACCCCGCGTCGGTGAATAAATCTTAGAGCAGTAAGGTAATTAACCCAAATGGGTTGAATTATTTATCTATTTTGCGCGGAGATTAATGCTGCAATTGCTGCTTTAACTCTTGCTCTTGCTCTATCTTCAGCAGCACCATCTAATCGCTTTTGTGCGGCTTCTAGATCTGCAAATGCTGATTGCAAAGAGGCAACTGCAGATCTAATCGCTTGACTACTTCCACCGCTACTGCCAGATGGAATATTAGATTGGTTACCGGCACCTGTTGTGCCCGAGTTTCCACCAAATACTTGATCTAATGCACCTTGTAGAGTTTCGCTAAAGCCAATTTGATCACCAAATGACACTAAAACTTTTTGTAGTAGTGGATATGCCGCGGTATTTCCAGTTGCTTTAACATATACCGGTTGAACATAAAGTAAGCCATTACCGACTGGCAGTGTTAACAAATTACCTAGCACTACATCAGACCCACCTTGGCGAAGTAATGAGAGCGAGGTTGCAACCTCAGGTTTTGCTTCAAAGTTAGATGAAACCTGTGATGGTCCGGCAATGTTTGTAGAGCGAGGCAGTTGCAGCACAGTTATCTTTCCGTACTCATCCCCCGCATCAGAGTTAACAACTGCAAGTGCAGTTAAATTCTCACGGCCACCACGTGGCACAAATGGTGTGTAGAGAGAGAAGGTTGGTTTCTTCTGCCCTGGTATCTGCATCGTTAAATAATATGGTGGTTGATTACCTGAGTTTGAACCAAAGCTAGATGGATCAAGTGGTACTCGCCAGAAGTCTTGACCACCGTAGAAAGCATCAGCAGTTGTTACGTGATAGGCACTTAAAATATCTCTCTGAACTCGGAACATATCCTCTGGATAACGAATATGAGATAGTAAATCGGCTGAAATTTCACTCTTTGGTTTAACGCTGCCAGGAAATGCCTTACTCCAAGTTGCTAATACTGGATCTTTCTCATCCCACTGATACAAAGTAACTGTTCCATCATAAGCATCTACCGTAGCCTTTACTGAGTTTCGAATGTAATTGACATTCTTATTGTCCAAAGAAGATACTGCATTTGATCTTGTAGTTAATGCATCTGCCGTGTTAGCAAGATTAACCTTACGAGAGTTTGGATAACCAGCACTTGTTGTGTATCCATCAACAATCCAAAGTATTTTGCCATCAATAATTGCTGGATATGGATCCCCATCTAAAGTTAGCCACGGCGCGACCTTTGCTACTCGATCACGTGGATGGCGTTCAAACAAAATCTTTGAATCAGAGTTGATCAGATTAGATAAAACAATTCGCTGTTCCTGATACTTAATTGCGAACAGTAACCTGGAGAAAATTGAACCCATCGGCACGCCACCTTTACCGGTGTATGTGTAATTCTTCTGCCCATTCGGTGACTTATCATCGGGATAATCAAGCTCAACTGGATTACTCGCTGCTGGGCCACCAATAATTGAGTAATCAGGAACATTCTCGCCAAAGTAGATTCGTGGTTCAAACTCACCTAATCCCTTTGTTGGTGGAATATCGCCAACAGTAAATGATGGTTTACCATCAGCGTCAACGGTATTACCAAATGCTCCAACCATGCCAAATCCGTGGGTATAAACCAGGTGATCATTAATCCAATTTCTAGATGGGTTGCCATCAATATTTAACTCACGAACTGCAACAACTACATCACGCTCTTTGCCATTAATCTTGTACCTGTCAATATCTAATGAATCAGCAAAACTGTAATAAGGCTTTATTTGCTGAAGTTGCCTAAAGGTTGCAGACAAAACATTTGGATCCATTAACCGAATATTTGCAATAGTTGCCGCATCGTTTGCAAGCTGGCCGGCAGAGGTTGTTACGGTTGCTTGGTAATCCACTACCTCAACTGAATTCAATCCATATGCGGCTCTAGTTGCATCGATATTTTTCTGAATAAATGGTGCTTCTTTTGTTGACTCAGATGGTTTAACTTGGAATTGTTGAATTGTTGCTGGATAAACTCCAGCGATTAATACTGAAGCAGCAACCATAAGGGCAACGCCGGCTGTTGGTAGTAGCCATGATTTGCGCACAATATTGGCAAAAAATAAAAGGGCGCATACAACTGCAATTGCTGCCAAAATCGATTTAGCTGGAAGAAGGGCGTTTACATCGGTATATGTAAGGCCAGTAATTAATCTGCCCTCTTTTAAAGTTAATGCATAGCGATCAAACCAGTAAGCGACTGCCTTAAGCAGCACTAACAAGCCAAGCAGAATTGAAAGTTGGACTCGGGCAGCTACAGTGGTTCTATCCTCTTTAACCTGAGTTCGAATACCGCCATATATATAGTGAACTGCAGCAGAGGCTAGTAACGCCAAAATAATTGTTGAGATACCCCAGCCAATTAATGATTGCCACATCGGCAATTTGAAAGCAAAAAATGAGATGTCTTTGCCAAATTGTGGATCAACTGTGCCAAAATTTGTTGAATTAGTAAAAAGTAACCATTCTTGCCAAAGTCTAGTCGCTGAAGTTCCGGCAAAATAAAAGAGTGCTAAAAAGATTCCAATACCAGCAAATTTACGAATAGGTTCTAGTTGAGCTCGATACCGCTCTAGGTTATCTGCTTCAACTGCAACTGGAACATAAATTGGCCGGCGGCGAAAAGCTATAAAAATATTTGCAGTTACAAAAGTTGCAGTAATTAATCCAAAGCCGATAAATAAAAATATTTTTGTGAATAAGGTTGTTTGCCAAACATTTACATAATCAACTGATCGAAACCAAAGTAGGTCCGCATAAAAACCACTTAAAGAGACTAAAACACTAGCAAGTATAAATAAGACAACGAAAGTTATTGTTAGTGGGCTTACTCGCCTGCGGCCACCGCCGCGATTTGAAAATGGATTTGGAAAACTTCCACCAAAACCTGAGCCACCAAAGGGATTGTTGTTTCGGTTAAAGCCTCCGCCACCAAAGCCTGAATTACTCATGCGCAGATCTTATCTATTATTGGAAGGTAGCCAAACAGCTTGGGAAATTGCCACCAGTTGGCAGTTTTAGAACAGATACCGCCTCGGCAAGTGTGGCGACCGGCACAATCTTAAACTTATCCTTTTTATTCACGTTTTTATACTCAGGTAGATTTTGTATATCTCTGCAATTTTCAATTGGTGTTAAAAACAACTCAACACCAGCCTTTTTAGCTCCAATAATTTTCTCAGCAATTCCTCCGATTGGTCCAACCAAGCCATCTGTTGAAATAGTGCCGGTGCCAGCGATATTTCTAGAGTTTACAAAATCTTGCTCAGTCAACTTTTCAATAATTCCTAGTGCAAATATAAGTCCTCCGCTTGGTCCACCAGTCTCCTCTAACTGAATTTTTACATCAAATGGAAAATCAAATTTAGATTGAATACTTATTCCGATAAATGCTGAACCATCATCACGGGCTGAAAGCTTTATAGAATTGCTTAACACCTCTGAGCCTGCTCTTAATACCTTTACTACTACAAACTCTCCTGGTTTTTTCTTATCCAGGTAATCCATTAGTTGAGTAGAGGAGTGAAAGTTTTGATCATCAATTGAGAGTATTTGATCATCAAACTCAAGTACATTGTTGGCATTACTTTTTTTATTTACCTCAGTGATAATTAACTTTGGCTTATTTTTATAGCCAAGATAATCAAGTGCG
>Ga0214921_10007778_pt1 | contig 14155 bp, 11 predicted proteins | sample LL1505_MetaG_FD_177992 | JGI IMG/M metagenome (GOLD analysis project Ga0214921, IMG submission 177992) | Freshwater microbial communities from Lake Lanier, Atlanta, Georgia, United States - LL-1505 | ecosystem: Environmental > Aquatic > Freshwater > Lake | place: USA: Georgia | collected... | reverse complement strand
AGTATTTTCAGACAAATATTTCAAATTGAGTATTCAGAACATATAGTTGTTATGATTACAAATATATTTATGAAATATTACGGTAAATACTATAAGAAGTTAAATTATGATTTAAATAAAGTGATATCTAATAATAATATGCAAAACATTTATAATGTATTTAATAATTTCAACTATTTTGTATTTAATTATTTAATAATTGAGCTTTGTATTGGTAATTTAACGGATGTTATTATGGAACTTTTTGAATTACCAACATTTGTATCTATTTTGAATAGTTATCTAGATAAACCATATTATGAACAGGTTATGCATGATTCAACAGGTAATGGCTTATCTGTAAGCAACTATATTACTGAAGCAACAAGAAATAATAATTTGAATTTGATAATATTCTTTACAAATCGTATAATTTTATATAATAATAATTATAATAATTTTCGGTTGAAACAGTTGTATAAAATTATTATTAGAGAAGCAATTAGTTTTAACGAAAGCTTTGTATCCGAATATTATAATGATAATGATGATGATGATGAACTACACGGGTATTATTATTGCTTAATTTATACAGATAAAAATAATATTTTCTATGAGCAAATTATAAGATGGATTTATAATAATTATGATTTGTATGAACCAAATAAGAGTAGAATGACAATAATTAATGAATATGGATTTACTAAATTTGTGCTAAAGAAAGCATTGAAATGTTGTAGTTTTGAAGTAATTAAATGGTTAATCAATATTGGTTGTGATTATGATAATAATGATTTATTGATAGATGCAGGTTTATATGAGCGTATTGATGTGATTAATTGGATTGCAATGGAAAAACCTGATATTACTATTAATTTGCGTAGTATTCATTATTGCAATCATATTAACAAGGTACTTAACCCTGAAACATTTAAATATTTATTGGATAAATATAACTATACAATTGATATTAATTTTTGGGATGAAGTTTTCAGATTTTATGATGTTGAAAAGTATAATACTCTTCGAACTCTATATAATATGCCTAGTGATGATCTTGTTGATGACCTATAAATTATCAAGTTAAAAATACAATGTATTAATTTAATTTAAAAATATTTTTTTTTGTATATCCAGAATAATAATTAATAATAAGTTAATAAAAATAAAATGGAGGAATATAAATGTACTACGTGTCAGAAAGTATTTAAGACCGCTGCAGGATTAAAAGCCCATACTACAAATAAAAAAGTACCTTGTACTCCACCACAGTCAAAACCTACACCACCTCCGCCGACACAACCGATACCACAACCGCAAGCAAAGCAACCCCAACAATCAAAACCTCTACCACCTACAGCAACAACCGTAAAACCGCAGAAATCTAATCAAGAAGTACAAGCTAAGCAAAAGCAAATTGACGGCCAGTTGAAAGATTTACCGAAAACATTTCAAGATTTAATGGCAAAGTTATCTGCGGATGCTAATCAATCTTCATCACAAGGGAATCGTCCAGTACAGAATAAGCAACAGCAACAGCAACATCAAACCACTGGGACTGCAAAGGGTTTTGATGTTAAAAGTTTCAGTGAGGGTATGATGTCATTACAAAATCAAATGGTATCGCAACAGGGGCAACCTAAACAACAATCTTCTAATAAGCAACCAGTACCACAGCAACAGGTACCGCAGCAACAGAATCAAATTGCAAATCCGAGTGGTATAGTAAATAATAATACTAAGACATTTTTGAATGGGAAGGAGATACAACCGTTTAGGGAAGATTATAATCCGATGTTTGATTATTCAATTCCGTATGAGGAACGATATCAGCGGATGGTTGCGAAGATAGTTAATGATGTTACGACAGAAGAGAATGGTAAGTATGCAAATTTAGGTGATCCTGTAAGTTTAGGGCGTTTAACTGACCGTTTAAATAAGGCGTCTGGTACTATGTGTATGGTTAATGCAAATAATAATGGTGTTCCTATAATACCGCAAATTCCGAAGCATAGTCAGGATGAGTATATGTATGATTTGTTTTTACGTAAGGCATTTAGTGAGGCATTGGAAGATAAGCGTAAAAGGGAACGGGAACGTATGGATGAAGAAGAAAGGAGACTAAGAAAGCAAAAGATTCGTGCGGAGTATAAGGAGTCGGAGATTGTGAGGGCATTAATGTCATCTACAATTGAAGAAGAAAGAAAAATTACTGGTGATATGTTGTATAATTTGGTATGTCATCAGTTGGCTGAGTTTAAGTTGCCAGATATTCAGGAAATGGATACAAAATCGCAACAGGTTTATTTGGATAAGAAGGTATTGTTTATGAAACGTAAGTATTTTTATGTAAATAATGTGCAAGATGTTGTTAATAAGATTTTGTTATATGAATTGGAATATGAATTAAAGAATACAAAACCAGGTACTTTAAAGTATGAGGAAATAAAGGGTAAATATGAAAAAGAAAAGGCTATATTTGAAAATATAATGGAAAATGATAATAAATTAGAGGATGTTGTAAGGGAGAGAATGTATAAGAGATTGTTTGATAATTTGTTAAAGATGTTGGTGGATAGTGTTAATAGTAATTCACCGGATGATCATAATGAGTTGTTGATGTATGTTTCTAGAATAAGAAGTGATGTGGAATTTTATCTATTTGATAGACGTAGATCAATAGATGAAATATTAAGAATGTTAATGAGTTATGATAATGAAAAATATAAGCAAATACAAGTTATAATATTTAGTAATTTGCATATGAGTGATAATATAAGTACCACAATGGGAATATTAGATCATGAGAATAATCATTATGCTAAGTTGGAAAAAGAAAATAAATCATTGGAACATGAGTTTCCAAAATTTAGTAAAATATAAAAATAGCAAAAATTGAAAAATAAACAAAAATTGAAAAATAAAATCACTATAATATTTATTGTGTGTGTATTAGTGTCTCTTCGGGGATGCTTAGACTGTTATAGTGTTCATGTAGCCTTCGGGTTGCTGGATAAGCAGTTATTACGCATAATCAACAATAGCTTTGGATAGTACCTAAAACCGTTTACTTTGGATAATATCCTAACACCGTAAACTTTGGTAATCTTTCCTAAAACCGCTATTTGTTGATCATAATTTGAATTCCACCCTGGCTAGAGAATGCTAGGTTTATTTTTTTTTAGTATTTTTTAATTAAATAATACACATATATACATATTTGTATTTATTCTAGGCTTTGTGCGATGTCGTGTATTTCAGAAATAATATAATCAGGTAATGTGGGTGGTGATTTGATAAGGTTGTATTTGAAGGCAAGACATTTAAAATACCAATCGATTATGTTGTTGCAATATTCTAGTGAATCATAGTTTTGTTTTTCCATAATTTTTGTAAATATAATTTGGATATCAGTTTCCATTTTAGTTAGATATGTAGTTCCTAGGTTGTTGTGTTTGATTTTCATAGTAGCAATATAATTATTTAGTATATTTTCTAGTTTGTGATTAGTCCGACGATAGTTTCTACCGGTGGTAGTTAATATGTTAAGTTTAGCAAGTACTTTGGTGGTAAAATCGCTAGACATATTCTGGAAGATAATAATAATAATAATTATGTAAAATAAAATTTCAATTTTTTATATAATTTATTTTATATAATTTAGTTTATTAATAAAATATTAATTTAATATAGAATTAATAAACTAAAAATGGATAAAGTATATTTAGAGTTAAGAAAAAGTTTCAAACCTTGGTCTAATAGTGAAAGAACAAAATTAATTAAGGATTTAGATAATTATTATAAAGAGAGTTTGAGATTAAGAAAAATAATTAAAATTGAGATAATAAATAATAAATTGTATTATGAAAATAAACATTTAGAGGATGTGTATAATAATCTTTTTTTAAATAGGTCAGAAAGTATTATTAAATTATTTATATTAGCACTTACTAAAATAAATAAAAAACGTATTAAATTACGAAATTTTGTATTCTATTTTACGATAAATGATTATACAATATCAAAAACATTGCCCATATTTTCATTCGCAAAACCAATAAATACAGTTGGAATATTAATACCTGATTGGACATTTATTAATTTATATAATAATACAATTAAAAACGATTGGGATGATGTTAAAGATGGGCTTAATGATATTAAAATAAAAGATAAAAATGATGTTATTTTTTTTCAGGGTGCAAATACATCAAAAATAATACGTGATGTTCGTGAATATAAAAGTGATATTAGAGAAAATATAAAATTATTATCAGAAAAGAATAATAAGTTTATTGTTAAAATAGACGAACCACCTACCCCTATTACTGATTGGATAAAATATAAATATTTATTAGATTTGCCTGGCGCGTATCCTTGGTCAGTTAGATTAAAAGAATTATTAATGATGAAATCATTAGTAATTAAAGTAGATGTTGAAAAGCCGTGGGTTAATTTTTATTCTTCATTATTAAAACAGAATGTTGATTATATTCAAATAAAATATAATTATGAAGATGAACCAAAAAAAATAGCAAATAATGTTTATAGAAAAATACTGCAAACTTATAAGTATATGGAACATCATCCATATAAAATGAATAAAATGATTAATAGTGCATATAGAAATATAAATAAATTAACAATGGATAGTGTTATTGATTATCTAGTTTTAGTATTACAATTAACTGAAGAATTATTGTACGATGATGATAATACAACACAAAATACTATAAAAAATACTATAAAAAGTACCAAATCACATAGCAAATTAAAATTACATAGTAAAACTAAAAAAAATATATAATAAAATAAACAATCTTGTTAAATTATTTTATTTGTTATATATTGATTATTTTCATCCCAGTAAGAAATGTTATCACCATTTGTAATGAACATTGAAAAATTAGGTAAACATGTTTTATTTTGTGTTAATGTATCATAATAATAATGCATTGATAATTTACTTAAATATGGACTAATATATCTTTTTAATATAGTTTTATTTATATCTACATTATTAATATTTGTAAATTCTACGTCGGAAGGTTTAGCAAAACTACAAGGTCCCCATTTTTTAAAATATGGATTAAGTATATTTGTACCAAAAAACTCACAAAAAATTGGAGTTATATATAAACCCATATTTATATCATATGTTTTAGACACGAGATAATCAAGTTCTGGTATATATTGTTCCATATTTTCTGTTGGTATTATAATAATATCAAAATCACTTTCATCGTATGAAAACATACTATTTTTTGTTGGATTTGCCGAATAGAATAGGGTAGATGAACCATATATTTTTATAATAAAATTTTTAATTTTAGTACTTATAATTTTTGCAAAATCTGTCATAAATTCTTTATATATTGATTGTGAACTAAATCCTAATGGTTTTATGCTTCTTATCATGTCATTAAAATCATTATAAGATACTTGTGATATTAATAAGTCTTTTTTAAGTTGTTCAATATTACGATATTTTTTAAATATTTCTGCAAATTTAATAATTCTTTCTGGAGAATGCCATAATATTTCTTTGTATAATAAATAAGTAATTAATGTATCATCATAATTTTTATTTAATTCTAAATGGCATTTTGGTATATATAATTCATTAGAAATAATATATTTATTTTTATAATTTAGTTTATGTTCCAGATTAAAATTTAATATTGATGTTAAATATTTTTTATCAATGAATTGGTTTTTATTATTTTTAATAAATTTTTTTAGTTTGTCTATATAATTATTAACTGTAAGTATATGATAATTATTACTAAATAATATTTTAGCTATTTCTAATTTTTTTGTATTTATAACATAATAAATATTATAATAAGATTTATTATTTATATTTACTATTGATACATTATATCCCCATCTATCATTTGATGATTCTTTTATAAATGTTTCTAATGTCTGATTTATTTCTAGAAGATGATAAATAAAATTATTAAGATATAAAAGACTATTAAATGAATTATATTTTGTATATTTTGTATTAAATTTAACACTAATCGGAAAATTTATAGGAAATGTTATATATTTCTCAATTATTGATTTATATTCCCATTCAGTAAAACGCATTAGACAATATAATAAAAAATGTACTATCTGATATTTACCATTATCTAGAATATTATTATATTTTTTAGATATTATCCAATAAAATTCTTTATTATTTTGTAAATCTATTTTATTAACATTTATATTTTTAAATATATCATTTGCTAAAGAAAATACTATAAATTGTTTCTTTGTTTTATAACTATTACTTTTTTTATATTTTTGTGTAGGCATTTATATTATTACTTATTATTAAAAAAGAAAATAATTAAAAATAAAAAAAACCAGCCACATGCTGGAAAAGGCTTTCTAGGATACTCACCTTTTTGGTGGAATTTTGAACTGTTTAATCTACAGCTCACTAAAGATCTCGTGTTGGGGTATAACCCCTTCACCTAAACACCAATTGACGAATACACCTACAACGCTCCCTCAACCGCACACGCGATATCATCGAAAGCAAAGCAAGAACCGGCAACCAATACTTAGTCCAATTTTTTGAGTAGTTTATGGAAAGACTACGTAAACACACATCCATCGTTAGACCCTAAGGCCATTGTCCAGGACATACATTTACTCCGCAGGGAAAGCTGGGACGACGCGGATATCCGCCCCAACTACACGATTCGAAGAATCTACCTCACACAGAAGCAGACGCAAGCAGACCACGTGTGTCTCTAGCTCGCTTGCAAACACGCCCCGAAGGGCGTGCTCACTGGCGGAAAAGCCCGAAAGCCGCAAGGGTGGCCTCTGCTTGTTGCAGTTGAAACAGCAATGCATCGACCTCGCGGTTCGCCGACGCAGCGCAGTTGCGCGCCTCGTCAGCGCCACGCGCAGCAGCTTCAGCGACACGCGCAGCAGCTTGCGCCGCAGCCAACGCAACCTTCAGCTTCTCAACCTCCGCCTTCAGCTTCTCAGCCTCCGCCGCAGCCGCCTCCGCCGCAGCCGCCTCCGCCGCAGCCTTGGCAGTCTTCTCAGCCTCACGCTTTGCAGCGTTGCTCACATACGTGTTCGGCGCCTGATGATAAGCGCTTGGCACGACGTTGAGAGCGTCGAAGACTGCCGAAGCATCCACCTTGGTACCGTCCAGCGTAAGCAGGAGCTGGCCACGATGAAGGCGGTGGGGGCAGATGATGTCGTCAGGTGCGCCAACGAAGTATGTGGCGCACGCCTCAGAGGTGCCGCACGGACAGAGACCCTTGGGAGTACCAAAGTCTGTGCCCATGTTGCGATGCGCCGTGATGTAGTCCTCGAGGGAATGAATGCCGAGGCACCCACCCTTCAAAAACGGGCACGACGCACCGTTGCAATGCACCCGTCCCGGTCCCCGCTGGCCACTGCCAGTGTGGTGGGCTGCGGGCCCACCTGCGTTCTCACCCCGGGGACGGGGATGAGGACGGTCGCTGTTGTTGCGACGATCGCGACCCACTTGAGGCACGCGCACCGATTGTTCCTGAGCTGCAGGAGTACCCGATGAGGTGGCATCAATAGACGGTTGCCCGCCCATAAATTCCTCCTCCTCATCAACCCAGCGACGCGGAACGTTCTCGTTGTTCGAAGCCATAGCTTGGAAGTGTACCTTTTTTGGCGCTAAAGGTAATAAGCTACTTTTTATAAGTTCATAAATAATTATCAATTTTTGTTAAAAAAACTGTTTTTTCTATTTTTATTTAATTTTCCTCGTAATATACAGGTTCGTGCAACAAGAATGCAACAACATGAAATCATCACATAAAAAGAATATTATTGATTACAGGCGTTTGCATATTGTATTTGTGTATAATTTAGTTGACTTTATTTCTTCATCTTCATTATTATCTTCATCTTCATAATGGTCATAATATAAGTTATATACATCTATACCATAATATTCATCATGATCGATATATTTATTATCTATAATAGCTTCATCAAGCATCAAATAAGTATTGTTTTTCGATACAGCATAAGGATATGGTACATCATTATTACCTATAGGAGAATAATACTCAGTAATAACATTATCTTTACCTTTATCAACAGTAAATGAATATATTTCCATACCAATATAGATATATTTACATTTACCTACATAAATTAAAATTGTATTACCTTCTTCATCTTCTTCATCCTCATATGATTCACCAATAAATATTTTTTTATATTTTGTTTCTAGAATAAGTTCCTTGTAGTCTTCTTCTCCTTTATATACATATGCATGAAGCTCCTCTTTTTTCACAACAACCTTAAATGGACGATCACCATTATCATGAATATAATAAGTCTTATCCATTTTTAATTTTATATAGGATAAATAGGATAAATATTTCAATTTTCTATATAAATAAAAATTAAAAAAACATTTTTTAAACAAAAAAATTAATAATTATTAAACTTGAAATGATATTTGTATGCCTTTAGCAGTAATTTTATTTAATGTATATTGAATATATTTTCGAATGATTCTTTTTTTAATCATAGCAATTTCAAGGCTATCATCTAGTTCAGTTTTGTTATTCATAATATACTTAATATACTCAGTACAACGAATTTCATAAAGATATTCAAGATATTCATCATATTCATTATCAGAATTAGCATCATCATTATCATTATCTATGTCTTCGATAGAACGTTTGTTATTTTTGTATAGAAGTTTGTAAAATGTATGTTTGTATTTTGAAAATTCTGGATTAGTATCAATAATTTCTTTCATATATTTTGCAGTAAAGAATATTCCATCAGTCATAGAATTTAAATAGAAATATATTTCAGTTAATGACGGTGGAAGAGTTTCAACATCAATTAAATAAATACATCGCAATTGTATTTCAATATATTGTAGATTAGTTAATGATGGTAGAATAGTATTATACAACATAGTTGAGTTTTCTTCGATATGTAATTTAGTTAAATATTTAGGGAATTTTATAAATTTTTGTTCGTCATCAGTAATTTGTATATCCATAGTATGTATTGTATCAGGTAGTAATTCTATTTGTGCTGGACAAATATCAGACCCGTGTAGACTAAAGTATTCCAATCCATTATGGAAAATAATGGGTTCTAGATTTTGTTCTAGTTCGTATTCAATATCTACTAATAGGAAAAAGCTTTTCATATTGTATGGTACATTGCGTATTTGTTGTAAAGAATGTACGTGTGATGCAAATACGATTATATTAGGTGGAATATCGATAATATGTTGGTGATTATTATATTTGGACAATACTAATATAAGTAAACTTGGAGGGAATGAGTGTATGGGATGTTTAAGTTTATTTTCGATACATAATACTTTTATATTGTTAGGTAGATTTTCAATAGGAAAGATATATTCATTGTACACGTACATATGAAATAGGATTATATGGTTAGGTAAATTATGTATTGAGTGATTGTATTGTTTGCCAGATATTTTAATATGTGTAATATGTTTAGGAATATTTTCAATAGGTAGTTGATAATTATTAAATTCAATCATATGAAAATGTTCTAATTCTGAGGTTAATTCTTGTGTAATTATTGTATTGCCAGTAATTAAGAACCATTTTCCTGTGTTTTTATTTTCTGGTTTGCCCCCTGGAATAGATTCATAGAAATTAATATGATTAAAATATTTGAGGTTTTTTTCAATTTCATAATAATGGAAATTTTCAAAATGAATTTCTGTAGAGAATTCCTTGTTAGGAATAACTATGTTATCCATATCCGCTAATAGTATAATGTAGTTTATTAATTTAGTTTCAATTTTTTGTGTTTAATTATTTTTTTTGCCATTAGTGTATCTAGAATGTAATAAGGTTTAGTTATTAAAGTGTAGTATTATAATATTTCTTTCTAACAATATAATATTTTATAACTTCCTAAAAAAATATTATATTGCTAGAAATATTCTTATGTTATTCTCTAAAATCACATACTAACTCATTATAATCATTATTTATACTTTTTTCAACTGATATTGAATCACGTGCCCATGTCCCACATAATTCAATATTATTTCCGTAATAATCACCACCACCTTGACCATTTCCTTCAGATACTAGTAATGGTAATGGATGAATTATATAATAGTTATTTTGTAAGCAACGTTCTTTATCTACATATAATTTTTTTGAATGATTTACAATATAACGATAATTAGATGTATCTTGTGATTCTGGACATTGTATCATTTCATTATAATTATTATGTGCTATCATATATAAGTTATTTTCAGTTCCATCAGTTTCTGAATTTGCATAATCTCCAGCCCAAACAATACGAGACATATGAAATATTCCTTCTGGGCTTATTAAATGTTCAAATGCTTCAATAAAACTATTTCCAATATAGGAATGTTCCATTAATTTTGCACCATTATTATAGTTATGTGGTTGCATCCACAAACGAATTATATTACCTGTATTAGATAAAATAATTGCAATATAATATTGACCCATTTTACAAATATGCTTTAATTATATAATATTTATAATTTCAATTTTCTATTTTGTTATATTGTGCAAAAAAGCTAAAAAATTATAATAACTGTGTGTGTATTATTCAAATTCGTTTAGGTTAGCGATATCATTATCATGAATATATGTTGAATATACAGAAGGCATTAGTGCGATAAATGTGTCTTCGGTAATTGATGTGTCGTCTGTGTCGTGTATTTGTGTATATGTGTGAGACATTAGTGTAAGTGCTTGTTGTATTGATAATGTGCGTATATCTAAGTCTAGCATATCTCGTACTGTTATCCTTTAACCGACGGATAGGTGTTATAACACCTATCAGTCTTAACTTATTTTTGGCCTATCCTTTTGGAGAACACACTCAAAAACGAACTTGTGAGTTTTTAGTGTGGTCGGTAAAAGGATATTAGGCATATTAAATATTAATTCTTTTTCTTTTTGAATTCTGTTGTTCCAATATTTATAATAAAATGTGTTTTCATAATAATTTAATAAAAAATCATTGTATACAACATCGTCAACTAAATTAGTATTTTCTAATGGGTTTCCTAATTTTGAAATAATAAAACGCAATGATATTTTTGATTTGCATTCAAGGTCGTGTATGTTTTCGATATATTTTACATAATCTAAATATTTAGTACAATATTCTAGGGCGGCAGTTTTGTAATCAGCGTTTGTATTTAGCATAGTTATTTGTGTGTGTATTCTCATAGCGATATCTTGTCCGTTTTTATTTGATGATTTTGTAAATAAATTACGTATTTGGTTATCTATATTAATGTCTGTTGGTTTAATTTTATGAATTTCTTGTATTAATTCAAATATTTGTACTTTTTCTTGAATCTGTAGCATGTTTACGCATTCTGCATACATACCGTAAATTAATTGAATATATTTATCTTGTAATTTCCTAATCATTTCGTTATTTTGGCATATTTCTACTGTATAATTTTGTGATAAATATGATATATTTTTTTTATTACTGTTGCGAAAAAAGAAATTAGCGTTAGCATTATTTTCAAAAGTCATTTTAAATACTTTATCAACTCCATCTTTACCTAATAATAAGTATTTTTTAATATCCTCTGGTGGAATATTTTTTGGTAAAATTTCATATCCTGATGGTACAATTAAACGATTATCAATGTAATTATTAATAACATTATTACTGTTATTATTACTGTTGCTAGTGTTGTTGACACTAATATTAGAACCATTAATATTTTGTAAAATGTTATCATTTCCAGTAATGGCGTTATTACCATTATGCTCTTGTATTATTGTAGTATGTGCTTTACCGCATTGAGATGTTTTAGTATGTTTAATTAATGATGATTTGCTAGAAAATATTTTCCAACAATGTAAGCATGTATTACAATTGCTATCATTATCTGTATTATGTTTGTTTTTGTTAATATCTATAAAATATTTAGTAATATTTTCGTTTGTCATTTTACAATGCGAATTACGTATAAAATGTTTCTTTAATTGATGTGGTAATTTGCATGTATATTCGCATGTTGGACAACTTGTGTCATTATTTTTACTAGTAAATGACATATCTAATTTATTATAAGTTTATATTTAATTTTTATGTTAGAAATAAAATATAAAAATTTATCTGTAATATTATTTTAATAATCTTCTCTCTCCCCCCTCCAGGACAGTTTGGATCAATGCGCTTGTTATGACATGTTTTGCGCAGAGCCGTTTTGGATCAGTGAGTACAGTTTGGATCATATCCCTGTAATTTAATGTTTTTAGGCGCGGGCGTTTTGGATCAGTGAGGTCAGTTTGGATCAGTGATAGTGTTATGCACTCAATTATTTATACTCCGCGCGCGAGCTCTTAATAAATTATGAAAAAGGATATTTAATATTATAGGTGGTAGTAAAATATTTAAGAGTGTCTAGAATGATAGTATGTAGTTTTAATATTTTTTAGAAAGTTGTAATGTTATTCTGGTAGATGTATAATTTTAAGATGGTAGTAAAATATTTAAGAGTGTCTAGAATGATAAGATGTAGTTTTAATAAATGTGTTATTAGTGTAGTGTGGGGGTCTAAGCCCCCATGACCCCCTTATTGGTTTGCAACCAAACCGCGTGGCTAGCTAAAGCTAGCATTTTAGGATATGTTAATCTGGCAGATGTATAATTTTAAGATGGTAGTAAAATATTTAAGAGTGTCTAGAATGATAAGATGTAGTTTTAATAAATGTGTTATTAGTGTAGTAATAAGTTTAATTCTAGAATATGTAAGTTTATAATATGTAAGTAAATATTTTTAAGATTGTCTAGAATGATAGGATGTAGTTTTTATAGTTTTATAAAGTTGTAATGTTATTCTGGTAGATGTATAATTTTAGTATGTTATGTAATTTTTAAGGTTGTCTAGTGGGGGTCTAAGCCCCCATGACCCCTTATTGGTTTGCAACCAAACCGCGTGGCTAGCTAAAGCTAGCATTTTAGGATATGTTATTCTGGGAGATGTATAATTTTAAGATGCTAATAAATATTTATTAGTATGTCTAGAATGATAGTATGTAGTTTTAATATTTTTTAGAAAGTTGTAATGTTATTCTGGTAGATGTATAATTTTAAGATGGTAGTAAAATATTTAAGATTGTCTAGAATAGTATATAGTGGTAGCTGGATAGTTTGACTCGTGCTAGGTCGTGGCTAACAAGCCACTCCAAGGCGGGACTAACAAGTCCCTTGCGCTTCGCGTGGTGTAGTCGAATGTGTTAGCAGTGTAGTTTATTTGCTATATGCTATATATATGTTGTTTACTGGGTGATTGAATGTTTAATACTAGTGCTATGGATGTTTTAATGGTGTAATGCTCGCTCCCTACGGTAGCTCGCGCTGTGTAGGTAGAATAGTTTCTAGTAGTGTATGAAGTATAAATATGTAGTAAAAAAGTTAATATATGCTATAGTAAAAGTATAAGGAATGTGTGGGCGCGCGACTGGTGTCGCTTGCATGCGCGAGTCCGCCCGAAAAAATTAAAACGACACTCATAAAAATGAATGATAATATGATAAAAACAGGCGTGTTGTTAGTTGTTTTAGGATATAGAAAAAGTTAATGTTTTTTGTTTATTTTTTCCCGATTTTATAGTATTTTTGAAAAATTTTGTATAGGTTTTAGTGTAATGAGATGGATGTTTTAGTATAAGCGATGCCATTAGTAGTAGCAAATCTAATAGTGTAGGAACCACGGTAATGAGTTAAGGTAAAAACGTTAAAATGATATGACTGTAAATGTGTTAGCAGTGTAGTGAATGAGTAGAAGATTTGCCTATTAATATAGTGAGATAATAAATTAGGTATTTTAGACGCACAAATCTTGTTTCTCACCCCTTTTAAGTGTTTATCAACCCCTTTTAAATGTATTTATTTTTCTCGATAGGTAGTTGTGTTTTGGAATTTCAGGATTTTTATTTATTTTTCAGGATTTTAGATTTTTTTATTTATTTTTTCGAGAATTTGAAGAATTTGTGAGATGTTGTATTGAGATTTTATCGTTGGAAGTCTGGTTGATTGACCATGATAGGGTGTCTGCATACCCGGCATCAGGAAGGTTTTTGGTTGTATGGAAATGACCGTCGGAAGTATGCATGAAATCGCGTTTTTAGGTTTTATGATATTTGTAG
>Ga0214921_10007777_pt1 | contig 14155 bp, 13 predicted proteins | sample LL1505_MetaG_FD_177992 | JGI IMG/M metagenome (GOLD analysis project Ga0214921, IMG submission 177992) | Freshwater microbial communities from Lake Lanier, Atlanta, Georgia, United States - LL-1505 | ecosystem: Environmental > Aquatic > Freshwater > Lake | place: USA: Georgia | collected... | reverse complement strand
TCTTCTTTTAATTTATCTTCTAAATGTTTATCGATAAGTTCCATTATAACAGGTTTATCTTGTGTTTTATAATATTTGATACCTAATTTAGTAGCAATCATCATAATTTGTTTTTTGTTATATAAATGACTATCTTTTTTCATAGACGTTAGAGTCGGAATAAGTTCGTCAATATTTTTTTCAAACTCGATAAGTTTTTCTTCCGCAATAGTTTTTTTATTTGTTTTACAAACATCACAAACACTAAACTGTTCAGATAAAGTATTTCCGCAATGTCCTAAACATATAAACGGGTTTAAAAGTGATTTAAAGTAATCAATGATATGTACGACAAGTTTATCTTTTATTCTCTCATCACTAGGCATAGATATTTGATAATGTTTAACCGCTAATTTAAGTAAATCAGCTGACATTCCTTTTATAATATTAGTTAATGTAGGTATATCTGTTTTTGCAGATTCGATAGCTACAACACATTTCGTTTCAAATTCTTCTTGATAATTTATTTTCTTCTTCTTTTTACGACATTGAATACATTCTTTACGATAAGCTTCAAATTTATCAAGTGATAAATCAAGTTCGCAAGTTTTACAATTACGAAAAACTGGAATATCTGGTTTTTCTCTTACTACAAGAGATGGATTATTTTTGAATTGTTCAATAGTAATCTGGTTAGCATCAATCATTTTCCGTGCTTTTAAAATTTGATTAAAACAGATTTTACAATTTGCTCTATTTTCGTAAAATTCAGTTTCGTCCATAAATTTTTGACAAAAAGCATTACAATATCTTTGTCCATCAGGGGCATTTTTCAATATCTTGTTATATTCGTTCAAATCCAAACTTTCTTTAACATAATTTCTAAACATAATAACTTTTATTCCTTTATGGATAGATATTATTTCTTTAAATCAATATTTTTACATTTATAAAAAAAATAATATAAAGAATGAAAATAAAGAAAAAAATATGACGACCGAAGAAAAAACTGAAACATCATTTAATGAAATAAGTGAATTACCCACTATAAAAGACGTTTTTGATTTAATTGAGACAAAATATCCGAATTGGATTGTTGATATGGTTGATAGATATTCATATGATTATCCACATCTTCAAAATAATTGGAAGACGATTGCAAACCATTCAAAAAGTAAAATGCAAAAAATTATAATTATAGAAAATTTTGAAAATGAAGAACAATTATCATTTGCTGAATTATTGACACATGCTGGTTTTATTGTTAGAACAAAAACAGAATATATACCATGTTCGGTATGTCGTTCTGCAATTCCTTCTCAAACACTATACAATAAAATGAAAGAACATATTAAACTCGATTTTAGTTGGAATAATAAATGTAGAAATTGTTAAAAAAACTTTTATCTTTTTATTATCTTTTTTATAATAAAAATGAAAAGAAAATCTATAAGACGACCTGTGAGAAAGTCTACGAAAAGGTCTCTGAAAAGGTCTCTGAAAAGGTCTCCAAGAAAGTCTCCAAGAAAGTCTCCGAAAAGGTCTCCGAAAAGGTCTCCGAAAAGGTCTCCGAAAAGGTCTCCGAAAAGGTCTCCGAAAAGGTCTCCGAAAAGGTCTCCGAAAAGGTCTCCAAGAAAGTCTTTGAGAAAAGATAGTGGGCGTAAATTATCAGAAATATTAAAAAATATAAAACAATATTCTAAACTAAAAAAAAAAGACGATAATGAAGAAAATATCGAAGAAGAAAATGAAATGATAAAAATGTTAAAACAAATTTTAAATAAATTAGAAAAAGAAAAAAAACCAAATAAACAAGATATAAAAATAAATAAAGATGTAATGAAATTAATAAAAGAAATGGAGGAAAAAGATGAAATTAAATTTCAAACACCAAAAAAGTCGCCTCGAATTTTTATACCTATGGCACCAAAAAAATCACCAAATCAAAATTTAAGGATATCACCGCGTTTTCCTGAATTAAATTTTGAAGATAAAAATACTGATACTTTTAGATTGAGAAATGTCATATCCCGTTTGCATCCATCGATATCTCAAAATTCATCTAATCAAATGCGTAATTATGAAAATCCATATATTTTTTCACCGTTTTTATATTATGACGAAAAAGAAAATCCAGAAAAAAAATCAGAAAAACTTGAAATAGTGCCAGAACCCGATAATGTTAAACTAGAAAATATAGAAATAAATAAAGATTCCGTTAAATCAGAAAAAGATATTACAACAGAAAATAATAATGCAACACCAACTACACCACTTGGTGGAAAACCGATTCCGCTTACTAATCCACCATCGCCTGTATCCGATATCAGCGATAACGAATAATTTAAAATTGAATTTTTAATTTTGTTTAATTAAAAAAATAGACGAAAGATATGAATAAAGATATTAAACGTAAATTAACTGATATTGAAATTGAAGAATTACTTGATTTTATTAAACCATCTCCGCACATTCCACCGGAAACTGCACAATCTATAATTAAAATAAATAAAAATAAATTAATAAATCAATTAAAAAACCAAGAAATTTATCCAAGTATGATTCCAGAGCTTAAAAAAGAATTATCTAAAAATTATTTTGATTCTCAAATCAACGCGGGAGAATCAATTGGGATACTGTGCGCCCAGTCGATTGGAGAAAAGAATACTCAGTCAACTTTGAACACCTTAATTTCCAAGAGCGGAAAGCAGGGTAAGTTATAAAAAAATATAACTAGTCTGTAAATCACAGGCGACACATTCAAATTGCGGGAAAATCTTGTTTTTCTTTAGTACTAAAATATCGTTGAAAAATGATATTGGGAATAGGTAATTACTATTTTAGTAAAAACCTAAAGAAAAAATACATCAAGACAATCCGCATCCAATTTCCTAAGTCCGTCTCACAGGGGCGGAACCCTGTATGTCAGGATATGGAGAAGGTTCAACGACTAAATGTTTGTGGGTTTGAGGGAATTGACAATTTCCAATGATAACTTAAGATATAGTCTAGCCCAATTTGTGAAAATTGGTATCAGCGTTCATAAGGCAGGTCAAAACGAAAAATCAGTAACAGCAGGTGTTCCACGGTTTCAGGAACTTTTAAATGCTACAAAAAATCCAAGAGTTGTAAATTGCAAGATATATTTAAATGAAGGTAATAAAACGTTGAAAGAATTACGTGAAACTATTAACCACAATATTGTATGTTTGAAGATGAAAGATTTAGCAGAATCTATTGAGATAAAAATGAATAAAGAACAAGAAACATGGTATAATCCGTTTAAAATTTTATACAATAACAAATTCGAGCTACATCAACACTGTTTATCTATTAAATTGAATAAGAAAATGCTTTATAAGTACAGAATAGAGATTAAAGAGATTGCGGATGTGATAGAATCGACATATGAAGATTTACATTGTGTATTTTCATCTCAAGATATATCACAGATAGATATATTTGTTGATACGACTAAAATTAATTTTACGGAGAAACAGTTGTTATTTATAACTGAAGAGAATGCAGATGAAATTTATATAGAGGAATGTGTGCAACCGATAATTGAGAAGATGATAATTTTTGGGATAGAGGGGATAGAAAGTATATATTTTACAAAAGATGATGATACAGATGAATGGTATGTAGAGACGGATGGAACTAATTTCAAAAAATTGCTTGGACATCCGATTATTGATATGACGCGATTGCATTCAAATAATGTATGGGATATATATGAGACATTAGGTATTGAAGCGGCTCGTGAATTTTTAGTCTCTGAATTTGAGTTTATTATGGAAGGAATTAATATATGTCATATAAAATTGTTGGTAGAAAAAATGACATTTACAGGAACTATAAATTCAATTTCTCGATATACGTTAAGAAAAGACGAGTCGGGTGTGCTTTCTAAAAGTTCATTTGAAGAATCGGTGGATGTGATGGTGAAAGCAGGTTTTTCAGGAGAAACGGAGAAGATAAAGGGAATATCGGCGAGTATTATATGTGGAAAGAGAGGAAATATAGGAACAGGGTTTATGGATCTAAAAATAGATGTAAAACAGTTAAAAAACGCAAAGCCATTGTTTAAAGATGAAAAGAATGAGGGAGTAGTATTACAAGAGAAAGGAGGAAATGCGAAGTTTAAAAGTTATCAGAATTTTGAGAAAGACGATAAATGAATTCATAATAATTGTTTCTCTCAAGAGAAGAAACTCAAATATTTTTTTCTCTCAAGAGAAGAAACACAAAAATGTGAAAGTATAGGAAGAAATTCAAAAAGCTTATTTTCTTTTTTCAATAAAAAAGAAATATTAACTTAAAGAAATAAAAATATTAATAAAAAGAATGTCTCAAAATATTAATATTATTAAACTTATGGAGGATAATCCTAATACTAAATTATCTAAGCCTTATCAAGGTAAATTAATTAATAAATTAAAAGATAATTTTTCTACTGAAGAACAACAACTATTTATAACAAGTTTTTATTGTTATTTAAATTATAAAACAGATGATTTTGTCATTGATTTAGATGATATATGGAGTTGGTTAGGTTTCACACGAAAAGATAATACAAAAAGATTACTTGAAAAATATTTTAAACCTGATATCGACTTTAAAATAATTTCCCTCCGTTCGGAGGAAAACGTTTCAATTGGAAGACCAAGTGAAAAAATTATGCTAAACATTAAAACGTTCAAAAAATTTTGCTTGAGAGCAAATACTTCAAAAGCAAATGAAATTCATGAATATTATATTAAATTAGAAGAAACTCTTCATGAAGTAATTGATGAAGAAAGTAATGAATTAAGATTACAATTAGAAATGAAAGAAGAAATAATTCAAAAGAAAGATGAAATAATTGAAATGAAAGATGAACAATTAGAAAAAAAAGATGAAAGAATTAAAAAACTCCAACGTGAAAGTCAAGTTGTAGATGGACGTAATGTTTGTTATCTTTGCACTTCTGATGAAAAAGAGTCAGAAGGTATTTATACTATTGGTAAATCTATTAATTTGAAAAATAGATTAGGTCATTATAATGATAATAAATTATTTAATTTCAAGATCGTATATTATATTTCTTGTAAAACAATTCAAGTTATGAATGCAGTCGAAAAATTACTTTTATCTAAACTAAACAAATACAAAATTATATCAGCGAGAGATGTTTTTCAATTACCAGAAGGAAAAGATGTATCTTTTTTTATACAATCTTTTGAATATTTAAAAAAATTTTGTGATGATATTGAAGAAGATTTGGTTTTAGAAGAAAGAACAGAAGAAGAAAATGAAGAATTCAAAGAAGAAAAAGAAGCCAAATCAGAATATAACAAAGAATACAGAATAGAACATCATGAAGAAATTCTTGAAAGAGAGGCAGTTTTTCGTGAGTTAAATAAAGAACATTTAAGAGAAAGAACATTAGATTATCATTTCAACAATCGTGATGAACTAAATCGAAAACAAAGAGAAAAAGCTGCCGAAAAAACCGAAGAAGAAAAACAAAAGAAAAACGAATATATGAAAATTTACCGCAAAGAAAATGCTAAACAAATTGCAGAATCTAAGAAAAAATATAACGACTCAAGAAAAGAAATTATGGAAGAGCGTGTTGATTGTGTTTGTGGTTCAACTGTAACAAGACAAAATTTGAGATATCATTTAGACACGGATAGACATAAAAACTATCTTGAAACGGGTAAAACAGTGAATGAAACACGTAAAGAAGATTATGTTAATTGTATATGTGGTATGACAATATCTAAAAGAGGTGTAAAACGACATGAAGAATCAAAAATTCATAAAAGTTATGTAGAAGCTATTGAAGTTTAGTTTTTTTAAATTTAATTTAAAAAAACTAAAATTTAAAGACTAAATAGTCAAATTTAAATGGAAAAACGACCAACGTGGACTGAATACTTTATTAACATTGCTGTTCTTGCTTCAAATAGAAGTAATTGTATGAGAAAAAAAGTAGGGTGTATTATTGTAAAAGATAATAGAATTTTAAGCACTGGATATAACGGTACTCCTAAAAAAATCAAAAACTGTTTAGATGGTGGTTGTGATAGATGTAAAAACATTGATAAATATAAAAGTGGTGAAGGACTTGAATTATGTGTCTGTTTGCATGCCGAAGAAAATTCTTTATTATTTGCATCATTTCAAGAAATAAAAGGTTCGACTTTATATTGCACTCATTTTCCGTGTTTAAGTTGCTCAAAGAAAATTATCCAATGTGAGATTAAAGATATAATATATTTAAATGAATATTGCGCGGAAATTGAAGATATAACAAAGAAATTATTCGATGAAGCCGGAATAACATATAGTCAATATAAAGCTAATGTCGACTTATGATTTCAATTCAAATATCTATGTTTTCTTAATTCTCGGATTAAAAAGTCTTCAATTTCGTATTCTTTTACGGTATATGGGACTTCAATTAAAATAATTCCGTTATCTTTACACATTCGTTTTTTCAATTCATCTCTATATTTTTGATTATAGAATGCTTCTTTGTTTTTATGGAAATACGGCACATATTCATAATGTTGTTTTCCATGATATTCTATACCTAATCTTAAATCTTGATTATAACAATCTAATTCTAAATTATATCCACCATCAGTTACAGGGTTATTCAAGAAATTTGGTCTAATTTTGTTAAATGGTCTACCAAATACTTTTTCTAAAACACGTCGACATTCAGTTTCACCTTTACTATCTCCACCGCGACGTTTTGTTTTATTTTCTTGATAAGAATGAGGTAATTTGTAATTATCATAAAAATATGTATTTGACCACGTTCCTTTTTTTCCTGTGATTTTTTGATATAGCGCACCAATTAAGAAAAATAATAAAAGGAGACAAATAATAATTTCAAAGTTGTATTCGTTCCAAAAGTCTTTTATTTTATAAAATATTTCAAACATATTTTATAAATGCTAATAAAAAAAAATTTTACTTTCTTATTTTATTCTTGATGAAAAAATAATACTATTAAAATTATAATAAGAATCATAATTAAAACTATAATCATATCTACAACATTGGGTAGATTGCACGTGTATAAAATATCGTCTATACTTTGCATGAACTTTATAAACCACAATGAATCGTGCGTTATCAATGTCGCTTCCTTTAAATCATTTTTTCGTAAAATAATATTCGAAACAATTTTTCCGCTTTCAACGGCAGATTCCATTGACCAAATATTTATAGATGTTTTTGTATGTGAACCACCTATATATAAATTTTCAAAATCAGTTTTTTGTTCTGATCTATGTTTTTCATTGAAAACATTATTAACCCATTTTTTATTTGTAGATTCTAATTGTCCGTCGTTATAAATCCATTCATCATAAATTTCAGCAGAAATGATATTTTCTTTAAAATTATCTTCTTTGTTTTCTTTTTTCAACATCTCAATTAAACTTTTAGAATCAAAAATTTGTTTTATAATTTCTGTAATAAATTGTTCACGTGTTAATTCGATTCCGGATTGCGGAAAAATACAAGTTCCACTCCATAAACTTTTTACATTCTCGCCTAAATTTACATTTTTAGACCAATGTTCATCTTGTGGATAAAATGTAATATTGAATGGAGAATCGATAATAACAAATGCATTTTTATCTTTTAGAAAATTAATTTTCTTACTAAAAGCGATATAAAATCCGATTTGATTATTGACAGTTTTTAGAGATAAATGTTGATTATATAGATTATCCATTCCGGAATTTTTGAATACATTTATCGCAGAATAAGGATTAATACATAGACAATATTCATCTGATTTTATGATTGTTCCATCGGATAAAACACAAGAAACAATATTTTTATCTTCATAGTTTAATTTTACCAATTCTTTTTCAAATTCAAATTTAACACCTTTAGATTCTAAATATTCTTTCCAAGGGTCAAACCATGCTTCTGATGTAGGTTTCAACATAACTTTCCATTCGATACTTTGTTTATAATTTTGTTCGACAAAATAGACAAAATGTTCGAGACTGATAGTGTTAAAATCGAAACCAAAGCCAGGACCTGAAATTCCATATGTTAAATAATTATAAGTGTCTTTTGATACTTTATCTTTAATATAAGAAACAAAATATTGTTCGAACCAATAGTCTTTTCTTTTATTACTAAATAAACATTTACTGAAAATGTAGAAAAGATAAGGATAATCGTAAAATGATATTCCTAATTGTTGTTGTTTATCATTTTGAAGATATAGAAAATTTAAATTTTTCTCGGATAAATTATCAAGAACAGATAGATTGTTAATGTATTCTTCGGAAGATTTTAATTTACCAATTTTATATTTATCTAAAGTTTTCATTACACGTTTGTTATTATTGTGCCAGTTAACGCTATATTTACTCCACATCTTTTCTAAATTATTACCACCAGCATTCAAAATGATATTTCCTCCGGGGTGAGAAGAGATAAAAGAAGTGATATCATAAACAGAATCTTTGTAATATGTCCATAAACTATCTTTAGATGTATGTTTTTTAATTTCTTCTAAAGAATATTCATTTTCATAATTTTCTTTTATTGGAATTCTTTTCATAATGTCAAAAGTGTTGTGATAAAATTTGCCATATCCGCGCCAAGAATGTTCAGAAGGAATAGAATTATTGTTTCTTTTACTTTTTGCCATTCCGCCTAAAGAATTATCTTTTTCATAAACAGTGACATCAAAACCTTTTTCAACTAATTCGTGAGCAACAGTTAATCCAGCAATTCCGCCACCAAAAATTGAAACAGTTTTTTTCATTTATTTATAACAATATTTTTAACAACTTTGTTAAAAATTATGAATTATTTTTTCGATTTACGTTTACTTCGTCTTTTACTTCGTCTTTTACTTCGTCTTTTACCATCTAATACTGGTACTGCAAGTTCTGTATTAAGAACAAAAGTAACTGTATCATCAATATAGTTCCAGAACTTTCTCGTGTCTAATTTACCAAATATTTTTTTTATTTTATTTTTTATTTCATCATTTATTTCAAAATTATAATATACCTTATTTTCATCTCTTTTAAAGTAAAAATATTGTTTTTCACCTAAAATAACATATTCCAAAGAACTGCAATTACTAAAAGCAAATTTACTAATAATAATTTTAGCATTTGACATTTTTATTGTTTTCAAAGAAGTACAATGAGAGAAAGCACTTTCACTAATATTATTAAGTTCTGGCATATCTATTGATTTTAAAGAAGTACAATTAAAAAAAGCAGATGAACGAATAATTTTAACTTTTGGTGCAACTATTGAATTTAAATTTTTACATTGATGAAAAGCACTTTTTTCAATACTTTTAAGTTTTTTTGCATATAATGAATTTAGAGAAGTACACTCCGAGAAAGCACTTTCTCCAATACTTTCAAGTTTTGGTGCATATATTGAATTTAAATTTTTACATTGATAAAAAGCACTTTCTCCAATACTTTCAAGTTTTGGTGCATATATTAATTCTAAAGAAGTACAGCAGTTAAAAGCATTTTTTCCAATACTTTTAAGGTTTGGTGCATATATTAATTTTAATTTTTCATAATAAACAGAAAAAGCATTTTCTCCAATATTTTCAAGTTTTGGCGCAACTATTAATTCTAAGTTTAACCCTCTTAAAACAAAAAATTCATCTTTTATATTTGTTTCAAATGTTGGGATATATATTGATAATACATATTCTTTATTATCTACTTTCTCTAAGTCTTTAACGTTTTCAAATGTTTTATGATATTTCTGTTTCTTTAAGACTTGAATAATTTTTTCAATATTTTTTTCGATTTCATTTTTTTCGATTTCATTTTTTATTAGCTTTATAATTTCAGGTAAAAATATTTCAGGTTCAGATTCTTTAACACTTTTTCGTTTCAATGTATTTCCCAATTATTATATATAATTTTAAATTTTAACAATTTAAAATTTTAACAATTTTGTTAAAATTATGAAATTATATTTCTTCGCGACAGACCGGACAAGATTGTTTATATTTTCCCCATTCAATCATACAGTCTTTATGAAAAATGTGAGTACATGTTAAAATTGATAATTCACAATCGTCATCAAACTCGTTAAGACATATAGAACATTCTTTATCATCGATTTCATTTTTAATATCTGAATATTTAAATGTTTCAACTTCTACAATGTGGTCAGTTCTTTCCATTTGTGGTTGATTTTCAAAACTTTCATTTAAAACTTGTTCATAACTTCTGTTGTTGTTCATTATAGTATTCAGAAATGTTTCTGAAGAAGAAATAAATAGGTTAGATAAATTAATTGCTTGCATATAATCTAAAATTGCATTTTCTAATACTTCATTAAAAATTTCGTCATATAATTCAACAAATGATGTATCATCTCTTAATTCATTTCTCGTGTCGATTAATTCAGGAATGCTATCATTTTCATCTTGAGAGATTTCATTATTTTCATCACTTTGTTCATTTTCATCCATCTTATATAAATTTATATAATTTCTTTTTAAATTAATTCAATTTTATTTGTTTTGCTTCTTCAAATGCTATTTTATCGACTTTTTCGTTATAATAATTTCCATTATGTGCTTTAACCCATTCAAAATCAATATATTTATCTTTACTAACAATTTCGTATTCATTCCATAAATCGATATTCGCTTTTCTACACCATTTTCCAGAAGCACAATTTATTGTTAATTGACTATCAGAATAAATGATGCATTTTTCTCCTTTTTCTATATATTTTAAACTTTCTATAACCGCTGTTAATTCCATTCGATTGTTTGTCGTTTCTTTTTCTGAACCAGAAATAATTAATTCAAAAATATTATCTAAAATTATAGCACCCCAACCACCTGGTCCATTTGGATTTTTAAGACAAGAACCATCTGTATAAATTGTTTTCATTACACATAATAATTTTATAATTTAAACATATTTTTCATTTTTTTCTTTAGATTTAATAAGAAGTAAAATGAAACGAAAAAGTATGAAAAGACAAAGACGACGAAAAAATGATGGAACAAAAAGACCAAATATTTTATATTTTGATGATTTTGCGCCTAATATACAATATTTTGATGATATTTCATTCAGAAGAACTATAAATTTTTTCACAAGACACAAAGATTCTGGTATTTATTTAAGTAAATTAGCGAGTTCATTATTTCTCGCAGATAATAATGATAATTCAGTTTTATATTTTCAAAAGAAAACAATAATTGGTTTTATGATTATATCTGGATATTTTAATGAATTTTGGAATTTTTTTAATCACATGCTTAAGATAAAAGATATTGATGATATTGATGATATTCCTAATAAATGGTCATCGACAGTAGTTTTACCAAAATTTACAACTTATGTAAATATTTATAATGATGTTAAAAAGTTCGTTAATGAAAATATTAAGATATCGGATATCACTCGTATATACAAAGAATATTTTTGTTTGAATTATAGAACGATGAAAACTAAAGATATTACAGGTATAAAATGCGAAGATAAAAAACCTATTGTAGAGAAACAAATATATGAGGAAATATTAATTAAAATAACATATATAATATATTTATGTATTCATGTTAAGGATAGAAGTAGTATAAAATATATATTAAATCATTATATTTTAAGTTTTTATAAATCTGATCGTGCAACTGAATATGATATTTCTTTAGAACTCAAAAATAAAAGTTATAGTGATGATTTAATGACATTATATAATAAATTTAATAATACTGATGTTAATAACATTTTTGTAATTTTAAAATATTTGTATCAATATAATTACAAAGGAGGTAAACAGTTTTCAACGTGTGGCGAAACGACATTGTTAAACATATTTAATTATTGTTTAATTAATGATAATGGAACATTTAATACCGAAAAAATATTAAACGAAGATGTTGTTAAATTTTATAAAGGAAAAACAATGAGTCAAATTGCTGATAAAGGGGGTAGAAAAATTATGAATGAATGGCTTGATATTGTATCTAATCTTAAATTAACAAATGTATATAATTCAACAGGTGATATTCATAATAATGTTTTGAATGTTGCTTGTGTTTTAAATAAATTAGTTTATGACAAAGAGACATATGATATAGAAGAACCTCATGAATTTATAATTGATACAATAAAATATATTTCTAATAATAGTCGTATTAGAATTGAAATAGAAAAAGACACAAAAGATTCGATTTCTTTAAATATCGATAATAAATATTCTTTATTTTTTAGACCTGGTCATGGTGAAATGAATCAATTAGTAAATGATACATATACTAGGAAAAGAATACCGATAATAGATTTGAATGATATGTATGCAGATTATGATGTTAAATTAAATGATTTTGATATTGTACATACTGTTTTTAGAAATATATTAACAGCACGTAGTGATGATTTTGAAAAATTGGATTATGATGAAGCATTATCAAGGATATTAATAGTATATTTTATCAGACAAATAGAATATTCGAAGGTTAATGAATTATTATTATTAGAAATAAAAAGATTATATATTGATTATGATGAAATAGAAAAATTAGAAGATTTTGATAAAACAATTGTCGTAAATTTTTTAAAAAAAATTATAAATACAGAATCTGTATCAATTTATTGTGATGATGATAAATATGAAATTGTTAATTTAATTATAGAAAAATTACCTAAAAATGTAAATAGATTTGTTTTATCAACAACTGAATATGATAAAGATGAAATAGTTGATAATTTTAATTTAAAACCATTAGAAAAATTAAATTTAGAAACACTTATTCTTGAAAATGTAAATATGCTTTATATAAATTTACCATTGTTAAAATCATTAGATGTGACAAATGGACATACAGAAAATATAAAAAAATATAAAAAATTAGAAAATGTACATATAGTTATAGATAATTCTTTTGATATGAATTCTTTATCTGAATTAGTAAATTTGAAAAAAATTGATTTTAATTGTATAAAAATTGAAGAATTTGATTGTAAATATCTACAAAATTGTGTTAATTTAGAAAAATTAAATTTAATATCACTTGATAGTGATTATATGATGTATTTAAAAAATATTCATATTATATCTAAATATAAAATTACATATTGTATGTTATTAGGTTTCATAATAACAGATGATATTTTAGATGTTATATTTAATAATTTTGAGAATGTTTCGATAAATAATGTTCTTAATGAAATTATTCAGAAAAAAGTTTTAATTTTACATAAAAATGTAAGCAAAGAATCAATTGAAACTTTAAAGAAATGTAAAATTAGATTTTCATTTGACAAAGATGATGTTTCAGATTATACTATTTTATTAAAATATGTTTCTGAATTATTATCAGAAACATTATTCAGATTTAGTGTTTCTAAAAACACTAAAATGGAAAAAATTTTAAAAAAATTTGAAGAACAATATGGTGGAACAGGATATAAATTTTTTATCAATAATAAAAAAGTTAAAGAAACAGATACTATTAAAGATTTCGATATTAGTGGTAATAAAATTGAAATGATAGTAACAGATGAAGAAAATCCATCGCCTAAAAGCTCATCACCTAAAAGAACATCGCCTAAAGGGTCATCACCTAAAAGAACATCGTCATCAAAGAAATCTCCAAAGACATCGTCACCAAAGTCATCGTCATCAAGGAAATCTCCAAAGACATCGTCAAGTAGGAAATCACCAAAGTCATCGTCATCAAGGAAATCTCCAAAGACATTGTCAAGTAGGAAATCACCAAAGTCATCAACAACAAGAAAATCATTTATGTAAATTTATAAAATCCTCCGATGATTAAATACTTATCATTTGACAAAGGATAGTTTTGTTTGTAGGAATATGTCCAAGTAGATGGAAATATTATCAATTTTCCAACTTCTGGTTTTACTATTAAATCTTTGTTTCCAAATTCAATTTCTCCACCTTCGCTAACATCGTTTAGAAACCAAATATAAGTTAATATTCTTACACAATTTTTGATACAAGAACCATCAGTATATATTGTTTTCATCTTAATTTTTGATAGAGTAATGTCCTATAACCTAAATAAGTTTTTAATTATATAAAAATCTATTTAAAGATAAGATTTTTATATATAGATGAACGAAATTAAATATGTTAAACCTAAAGAAGCCTCCAGAGTTATCGGTGTCAACCT
>Ga0214921_10007774_pt1 | contig 14160 bp, 12 predicted proteins | sample LL1505_MetaG_FD_177992 | JGI IMG/M metagenome (GOLD analysis project Ga0214921, IMG submission 177992) | Freshwater microbial communities from Lake Lanier, Atlanta, Georgia, United States - LL-1505 | ecosystem: Environmental > Aquatic > Freshwater > Lake | place: USA: Georgia | collected... | reverse complement strand
AAATAATTACCGACATTGAATAATCAATGTAAGCGGTTTTCATTTCATCTTCTAGGTTGATGGGGATAATATGTCCGCCATTGTGCTCTTTTTCTTGATCTGACATTTTTACTTAAAGATTTTATGTTTTTACAAAAAGTGATTGCTTGATTTCAACAACACTAATTTTAGTAATTTTTCTTTTTATTTATTATTTCTGGATATCCTTCACCAGTTTTAGGATTTTGATTTAAATAATACCAAGGTAATCCTCTAAATTCTACCCCTCTGTGAATATGACGCTGACGCACATGGCAAGCATCTATCTTACATCTTGGAATTGTTAAATAACAAGAACTTAAAATAAAACTACCTAAAAATAAACTAATTATAAATTTAATTTTGCCAATTGTCATAGAAATAATTTTCTGTTCTAAAAAATCTGATTTTACAAATTTTAGTCCGAAAGAAAGCACAATTTAATTATTTTTAATCAAAAAAACAATTAAATCAATAGTAGATTAGTGACAAAATGGAACGAACGATTGAAATAAAAATACTATTCAATTTTAAATATTACTCTTTTGATAAAATCTTTACCAAAACCAAAGCCGTAGCCAAACATTTGAACAAAAAGTGCCTGAATTGTTAAAAATCCAATTTTAAAACTGTTATTTTTTATTGTAGAATCAGTGAAAATAACAATTAGATACAATAAGTATGGTAAAAAGCCAAACATAGCGGTATTTGCATGAATTAAAAAATGAACTCCAAGTAAAATGGTATAAATAGTAAAAACCAAAGGAAAAAAATGGGTAATTTTCAATGAATCAGGAAATAATTTGTAAATATTGATTCTTGATCTGCCAAAGAAATTCATTTGTTTGTAAAATGAACTGAAATCTTTTTTTCTTTGATGATACACATAAGCTTCACTTATTAAGCCCACCTTGTAGCCCAATGACATAATTCTTGCACTAAGTTCAATATCCTCGCCAAAAAATGGAAGTTTGTAACCCTTAGTGGCATTATAAACTTCTCTTGAAAAACCCATATTAAAACTTCTTGGATAAAAAACACCCACATGATTTTTATTGCCCCTTATTCCACCGGTTGTATAAATGGATGTGAGCACATAATTAACCGCTTTTTGAATATCTGTAAAACTAACATGTGCTCTATCTGGCCCACCATAACAATCTAAATAATTAGTTTGCAAATGGTTATAAATATTCTGAACAAAATCAGGATCTAATAAAACATCAGAATCTAAAACAATAAAATAATCGCCTTCTGCTCTCTCAAAACCATAATTTCTAGAAAAACCTTGACCATCGTTTCCCTTAAAAAAATACCTTACCTTAAGTTTGTCATGAAAACTTTCTACCACTTTATCAGATTTGATGGTGGAACCACTTTCCACCACCAAAACTTCAAAGTTCTTATAAAGTTGTTTGTTTAAACAATTTAATAGGGTTTCTATTTCGTCTGGCCTATTGTAAACAGGTACAACAATTGAAAAAAACATAGGCCTATTTTCCTGTAATTTTAAACTCTACCCTACGGTTCGTTGCTTTTCCAGTAGCTGTTTTATTATCAGCCACAGGAAGTGTAGAACCATATCCTTTTGATGTAAGTCTTACAGGGTCAATACCTTTAGAAACCAAATAATCGGTCACTGCTTTTGCTCTAGCTGCAGAAAGTTTTTGATTGGCATCAGGTTTACCCACATTATCAGTATGTCCTTGAATTTCAGCTTTAATGGTTGGATTATCATTCAAAAACGAAACCACTCTATCAAGCTCTACAAAAGAAGGTTGTTTTAAAACCGATTTTCCAGTTTCAAAGAAAATATTATTTATTTTAACAGATGAACCTACTTCAATGGGAGATACAAATAAATCTCTTATCACCACTGCATCTTTATCAGATTCTGGCACAGTAACAGTCTCATAAACTGGCAAATAACCAGCCACTTGAGCATTTACTGAATAACTAACTCCTTGCTGAAGTTCAATCATATATTCACCAGAAGAAGTGTAATAAGTGGCAGTTGATGGAATTCCATTAATTTGAATAACAACAGGAATTGAAGGATTCACTTGTCCGTTCGTTTTTCTATCAATTACTTTACCCGATAATTTTAAAACAACTGGTTTTTTAGGTTCAGCATATAAATTTTGAGTTTGTTCAGTGTAAGTTTCCTCTTTTGTTAAATCAACTGTCATAGGTAAACTTACATATTTATCAGCCATTACTTCTAAATAATATTGTTTTCCATTAGGTAAATTTACACTATAAGCTCCTGTTTCATAATTAATTTTTAAAGAATCTTGTACTTTACCGTTGATTACAATTTTAGGATTACTTGATTTAGGAATTACATTAATTGATTCTTTTTGGTAATAATTTCCTTTAATTTTTGAATAAGGAATAGGTTCTAATTCCAAATCTTGTTTCAATTTCAAAAATTCTTTTTGCTTTATTAAATCTATTTTAGATTGTCTTCCAATATAATTTTTCAAAGTTGGATTTAATGAATAGGCTTTGCCTAGAGGTAGTTTTAAAGTATAAGAAGATGAATCTTTGTTGTATTTAATACTATCAAGTGATTTTCCGTCAACTAAAACAGGAATAAAGTTTTTACTTACAAATGGTTTCTTCGTTTTAGTATTAATAACCTTGCCTGAAACTAATGCATAAGGATTTTCTTCAAATAATTTTACCACAAAAATATCAGCATGTTCATGATGATGTTTTTTATGTGCGGTAATATCCACATTATGATTAGATGAAAAATATGCCCAAGAACCTTTTAAATTTGTTCTAAAATAAGATTCCCAATCTTCGGTATTGATGGTGTCAGACAATGGTACTGGTTGTGACCATTTTCTATAACTATCATCTAAACGTGTAGATTTATAAATATCAAACTTTCCCTTACTTCCACTTCTGTGCACTGCCGAGAAGTATAAAGTCTTTCCATCAGCAGATAAAAAAGGAGCTTCTTCACTATGAAAACGGGTAGAAACATCTTTTAATTTTTTAGGTTTTCTCCATTTACCATCTTTTAGCGTAGATACATATAAATCAAGCACATGACCATTAAATTTACGAGTAAATGACAAAATAATTACATCACTTTTGGCACTCATAAATGCAGAACTACTTATTCCTCTGTTAATTTTTCTATAACGGGGAATTTTAATTTTTCTTGGGTCTGTAAAATCATTTCCTGCTTTTATTGAAACAGAGAAACCTCTTCTTTTAAAATGTCCTCTTTTTGAATTTTGACCATTTAAAAAGAATGTTTTACCATCTTGAGAAATAGATAAAACAGAATTATATTTTCCAATATTTACATTATCAGGTAATCTGTAAGCTAATCCCCACTGACCATTTGGTTGTAAATCAGAACACCAAATATCCTGACTATCATGTTTTCCCCATCTATTTTGTGGATGATTTACTCTACTAAAATACAAATTTTTACCATCAGGACTTATGATAGGATTAAGTTCTGGATGCTCAAGTGTATTTACATTGGGTCCTAAATTTTGAGGAAAAAACAAAGAATTCCCTTTTAATTTATTGATAGAATCTTGTTTCACAGTGTTGGTTTGGCTAAAAACCGACAATGAGGCAAGAGATGTAATTATAATTAATAGTATTTTTTTCATATTTCAGCTTATAAAATGTTTAAACAATGTGAATTAGAAATCCCAATAAGAAAGTTTATCAGGTTGTTTTATTCTACCAAAAACTAAATTCATACCCATTCTAAAGTTAACCGTTTTTAAAGGATCAACATTTTTTTCTGTAAGTTGAAAACCATCAACCATATATTTTACCAAAGGCACCATTAAGTTATCTCCCACAAAATAAAAATCGAAAGGGCCTGGTTTAAATACTAAACCAACACCCACATTATTAAATTGGCCGAATTTTATAGAATAAGTTCCCATCACACTCAACATTCTACCTACTTTTTGATTAATCATGAATGTTAAAGTAGGTCTAATTACTTTGTATTTTTCTAAATAAATAGCAGCACCTGCCGAAGTATTTCTTCTGAAATGGTAATTAGTTTGTAAATAAAAGGAAGGAACTAACCAGGTTGTATATCTTTCTCCTTCAATACTATCGGTAGTAAATTTTCTTCCTAAAGAATCCATCACTTCTCTAAATTTAAAACTTTCGCCATTACTTAAAAATGGTTTTAAAACATCTGCTCCATCAAATTCAGCACCTCCTTTAAAATGATACTTAGATAAATCTGAAGTCCAATTGATAAATCCAATATTTAAAGCAGAAACTATGAAATGAAGTTTGGGTGTGTATTTATAGTTAAATCCAAGATCAATTGCTCCACCTAAGTTTTTCATATTCATTAAATAATCTTCAGCTTTATCAAACGAATTTAAACCTGAAGAATAAAAGTTAGCATCTGCAGTAGCCTTCAATGTATACATACCATCAATATCAGTAACTAATTGTAAATTATCAGTTTGTGAATGAAAATTTGATAAGCCCTGAAGAAATTTTACTCTACCACCGTAAGAAAACTTTTTCGAATCTCTTGTAAAACCTATTCCATATTCTCTGTAATGAATGCCATCTATACCTAAATTTTTCCAGTCATAAACGCTTTGGTTACCATTGCCATTCAAGAAAAAACCAAAAAAGTCTTTTGGATAACTAAATTTAAAATTGGTATTCTCTGTGATATTCATCATAAAATACCAATCTCTTGCTTTAAAACGTAAAGATATTAAATCTATTTTGGTACCAATATTTAAGTAATTGGTAGAATTCATAGCATTTAATGCTTTGTAAAGATCAATTTTACGAGCAGTATCACTTTTTAAATCTGCATAGCTAAAACCTGTGTTAGTAAAATCAAAGTAAATAGATGAAACACCTGGTAATCCAATACTTAATTTATGGTCAGGAATACCTGTAGGGTTTACATAAGAACTTTGGTGCACATTCTCCATAAATGGCAATGTAAGTTCTGTTTGAGAAAAAGCATTTAAACTTAAAAAAAGCAAAAATGCAAATAGTAATTTATTGAATTTCATATATTTATTAATTTCAAAGAAAAATTATTTAATAACGTATTTTCCAGCAACTTTAAGTGCTAATTTTATTCTTACATTTTGGTCGCTAAAAAACTTCACATTTATTCCATTTTTATTAGCATCAAGTGGTGTATAAACTTTTGCACTAACCAATAAATGTTCTGTTTTACCATACACTTTATCATACCAAACTTTATCTCTTTCTATCACAACCATTTTAGGTACAAAAGGAGCAATGGTTCTGCCTGTATTTATATCCACATTTGCAGAATTAATTACATTTCCATTATCACCTGTTTTAAGCACATAAACAGAATCAAATACCGTATAATTTTTATCCATTAAATACATTTGAATTTTTACATTAATTGGTAATTCATTAGTAATTAATGTTTTAAATGTAACAGCGTCTAAACTCATATTTTCAGGAAAAATATAATCAACTGTATCTTGAATTTCTAAATTCTTAATTTGACCATAAACTGGCAATTTAATTTCATAATCAACTTTAATTTTACTTGAGTCTTCAATAAACTGAATTCCAGTAGCATTTCCTAAACTACCACCTGGATTAAGGTTTAATTTAGCAGGTGTAGGTTCAAATAAAAATTGTGGCAAATTACTATTGTCTTTATTTATTTCATATACAGTGGTTTCTGTTTTGCCAAAATGTAAAGTATCTGGTGCATTTAATGACAGAATAGGTGTATTTAATTTCAAAGGACTTTTTACACCTAATGTAGTTTCCGAAGAAATTCCTCCTAAATCTAGATTTAAACCAACACCATAAGAGTTTTGAAATGTAAGATTGATTCGAGGATCTGCAAGTAAAATATTTTTGAAAAGTGGATTATCAAAAGCAGTTAAATCAAAACTATTTCCAAAACTACCATTATTATCAAAATTCAAACTTTTAAACTGCCCTAAAATTCTTTTAAATTTCAAACTTTTAATTTCTACGTTAAAATTGATACTTTCACTAGCATTTATGCCATTTGAAGTAGAAATTAATGAATCAACTCTAATGGTTGCAAAAAACTTAGAATCTGGTTTATTTAAATTTGATAAAACAATTTTGTATCCACTTAAATCTAATGGGGTAGTAACTTTAGTCTTATTCGGAATAATTGAATCACGTAAAGTAAATATATTACCATTTTTATCAATCAAACTATTACTTGAAATTGTATAGTATAACTTATGTTTTAATGTGGTACTTACGTCAAATAAAAAAGTACCTTGTTTTAATAAAATGTAATTAAATGAAATACTATCTGCAAAAGGAACATCAAAAGAAATTGTTTGTTGTCTTCCTCCAGCAGAATCTAAAATAGGTGTAATATTTACATTGGGAAGCAAAAATGCTTTTGGGTTTGGCACAGCAAAATTAATAGCTGCCGGCACTTTTTGGTCATCTAGTTTTACCAATGATTCTGCAATAGGAGATTCGGTAGAACCAGAAATAGTATAAAAATAACTACTATCACTTTCTCTTTTTATGCCAAATTCGTCTGTTTTCTTGTTTATTACTTGTCCTAAAGATAATTTAGAATCAACTAATGGCGAAGCAAAAGCTCCCTCCCAAGTGTCTGGAGCATCGTAAGCTTTAAAATCGCCTTTTTTAATACAAGAATTTAATACTAATATTCCTGATATAATTAAAAAGAATCTTTCTTTATTTATAAACATTTGAGAATGGTGTTTTTATTTTTTTACAAGTAAATCAAAAAAATATAAATTATCAATATTCTTGACAAAATTCTAAGATTTTATCTTCAGCTGGTTGAAATTTTAAAGCTGCTGATTTATGAAAATCATCACAAGCCATGTATTTTTTGTGCCTCTCTACCAAGCACATACCTCTAAAATAGTATAAATTTCCAGTTTGAAACTTATGTTTTTTCAACACAATGTCTAAATCTTGAACTGCATCAAAATATTGCTTTAAATTATACAAACAAATGGCTCTTTTTATGAGAAACTCATGGTTCACAGTATCAGAATATTTGAGTGCCATGGAAAAGTCATATTTTGCCCCAACGAAATCTTGAAATTCGTTTAGTTTTATAATTCCTCTACCATAATAGGCATTTGCATTTTTTTCATTGAATTGTAATGCATTTTCATATTCACCTAAAGCATTGGCATAAAGTTTAAAACCATACAACCTGTCTCCTTCTCTAACATGTTCATTAGAAGCATATTGATTCATAAATCCACCCAATACTAAACCAATTGTACCAATTACCACCAATAATCCAAAACTGATTACATAAAATTTAATATTATCCCACAACTTGTAGGTAGGTTTATAAGCATCATGGAAATTTTCTGAGTTTTGGTTTTGTGAAAAATTGGAATGATAACCTGTACTATAACTAGTTCTGTAACTATATTTAGAATTTGAGTTTTGATATTGTTGCTCAGATTTCTGATAATCAGATGATTGATAATAACTTTGAGTAGCATTTACATTTGAAGAATAATACCATCTATCCCAATCATATTTTGATTTTTTATTTTCATCAATCAAAGTTTGATAAGCTTCATTAATCAACTTAAATTTTTCTTCATAATATTGATTACCAGCATGTTTATCTGGATGATACTCTTTGGCTAATTTTTTGTACGCAGCTTTCACTTCAGCTTTAGAAGCTGTTGAATTTATGCCTAATATTTTATAAAAGTCCTTCACTTTTAAGGTGTTGAAGATTCTCCGTCAAATTGTTCATCAGGTGACAATGCACTTTCTGGCAAACTATCATACATATTTACCATGGTACTATCTGGCATTTTTGGAGGCCTCCAAGTACATTGATATTCCTTGGTGATTTTAATTTTTGGCTTAGGGAAATATCCCATCGTAATACCAATGGTTTTATCACCATAAACTCTTTCCATAAAATGACCATAAATTGGTAGGGCTGTTCTAGCCCCTTCACCCAAAATACCTGTTCTAAAATGGATACTTCTATCGTCTGCTCCTACCCAAGCACCACATACCCAGTCCTTTGTAACGCCCATAAACCAACCATCAGAGTTGTTAGACGAAGTTCCAGTTTTACCACCAAATTCATTTCCTCTAAATAAATCAAATTGAAATAAACCTTGAGAAGTACCCCCAATTTCTTCTAAACCACCTTTCAACATGTGTAGCATTAAAAACGCACTTTCTTGACTTAACGCTTGTCTGCGTTCAGGAATAAATTCTTTAATGATATTTCCATTTCTGTCTTCAATTCTTGTAATAAACACAGGTTCAGTGTATAAGCCTCTGTTTAAGAAAGTACCATAAGCACCTACCATTTCATACAAAGTAACATCGCTTGAGCCCAAACCAACTGAAGGAACTTCTTCAAGAGGACTTTTTACTCCCATTTTTTTAGCGTAAGCAATTACTGTTTTCCCACCATCTACCACAGAGCCATTTCCAATTTTTTGTATCAACTGCGCTGATATTGTGTTAATTGACTTTGCCATTGCACGACGTAATGACATTTCAGAGCCAGAAACTTTCCAGTCGCTATTTCTTGGCGACCATTCAACCACTGTATCTTTACCTGTCCTTTTGCTTTTTTCATGATAGGTGTAAACCATTCTTTGGTCAATCATTTTATCACATGGTGCCATACCAAATGAATCAATTGCTGCACAATAAATAAATGGTTTAAAAGTAGAACCAGGCTGACGCATAGACTGTTTCACATGGTCGTACTTAAAATATTTATAATTAATACCCCCCACCCAAGCTTTTATATGACCACTAAATGGATCCACACATAAAAAACCTGTATGTAAAAATGTTTTGTAATATTTAATAGAATCAATAGAACTTAAAACAGTGTCTTTATCGCCATTCCAAGTAAATACTGTCATTTTTTTAGGCTTTCTTAACTCTGCCCAAATTTTATTTTCATCGTTGCCAATTTCTCTTTTTAACTTCTTGTAAATAGGTGTTTTAGGTACGTAATCTTCAATAAAATGAGGAATCACAACTCCATTTTTATCTCTCCAAGCTTCACCTTGCCCTTCCCAATGTCTATCAAACCTTTTTTGCAATTCTTTCATGTGCACTTGTACGGCATCTTCTGCATGTTTTTGCACACGAGAATCTATGGTGGTATAAACTCTCAAACCATCTGAATATAAGTCATATCCATTATCCTCACACCAATTTTTAAGGAAATTATTCATCACACCTCTAAAATAGGTACCAGGTCCTTCGTATTGTTTTTCAACGGTATAGCGAATTACTAAATTTTCTTTTTTCAAAGAATCTTTTTCTTTTTCAGTAATTACTTTATACTTTGCCATTTGAGCTAAAACAGTGTTTCTTCTTTTAATGGCATTTTTAGGTTTTAATCTCGGACTGTAATAAGTAGGTGCTTTTAACAAACCAACCAACATTGCAATTTCTTGTGTGTCAAGTTGTTCTAGTGATTTATTGAAGAATGTTTTAGAGGCAGCTTTTATGCCAAATGAATTTGAACCAAAATCTACTGTGTTCAAATACATGGTAAGAATTTCATTTTTGGTGTACATTCTTTCAAGTTTGATGGCAGTAATCCATTCTTTTGTTTTGGCAACTATCGTGTTTATTCCAGGAATATGACCAATTAAACCTTTAGAAGCCCCTCTTCTGGTTTTAAATAAATTTTTGGCAAGTTGCTGAGAAATAGTACTTCCGCCCCTATTATCGCCTTTTGCTAATGAAATAAAAATAGATGCAAAAGCTTTAGGATCAACCCCTGAATGCTTGTAAAAACGAACATCTTCAGTTGCTGTAAGAGTTTTAATTACTTTTACTGGAATTAAATTATAGTCAACAGGGCTACGGTTTTCTTTGTAATATTTTCCTATCAAAATCCCATCTGCAGAGTACATTTCTGATGGAGTATCCATTTTAGGATTTTCAAGCTGTTCTAAATCAGGCGATTTTCCAAAAATCCATAAAAAATTATATTGCACTGCAAGCACGTACATATAAATTCCTCCAAAAAAATAAATAAAGTATTTCCATACTTTTGTTACACCATTTGCATTAAAAACCTCTAAGAATAAGGCTCTTATCTCCATCACAAAATTCCAAACTATGATTAGAATTTGTTTGATAGTTAAAAGTATATTTTTTATCATTTATAGAATAGAATGCGAAATATCCTGAACCTACAAAGATATGTTTTATTGCATAAAAAACAAGTTGTGAATCCTAGTATTCTAAAAACAATTCAACACAAAAAATTTAAAAAAAATACTTTATAATTTTCACAACCAAATATGATAAACAAAGTATATAGCTATCCTTTTGAACCAATTAGCATAGAGTTATGAGTTAAATAATCGAAAAAATTGACATTAGTCAATTTTTAAATTTAATGGATAATCTAAATTGCACAAAAAAACAAAATGATATGAAAACATTGACAAATAGTTCAAGAAAAAACAATTCAAGTAATAAAAACTTGTTTGATGATTTTTTTACAATAGAATTTATTGATGTGGTGGAAACAAAATGGCAGTTTCTTAAAAACCAAAATGCAGTTTCTCAACAAACACCCACTAGTTTTCAAAAATTAAGGTTAAGTTAATTACAAATTAGCTATTTTTCCATTTATTGCATTTAATACTCCTTTTGCTTTTAGCAAGCATTCTTCCCATTCTTTTTCTGGTTGCGCCATATAAGTGCATGCACTACCCACTCTAATAGATAATTTTGAAGTTTCTTTGTTAAATTGTACTCCTCTTATTACAACATTTAAAAGTGCTTCTTCACTATTTAGAACATAACCTACTGTTCCTGAATACATTTCTCTTGAAAAATTTTCTACTACATCAGTATAATAAATTGCATTTTTCTTTGGTGCACCAGTCATACTTCCCATAGGAAAAGTGGCTTTAAATATTGCTTCCCAATTAATTGGATTTTCAATTAATTCACCCGAAATGGTAGAAATCATTTGATAAACAGTGGAAAAAGGATAAATACCAAAAAGCTCCTCCACTTTTACATTATTGGCAATCATCGATAAATCATTTCGAACCAAATCTACCACCATCACATTTTCATTTCTTTCTTTTTCGCTGTTATAGAGTTCATTAGCTGCCAATTTATCTAATTCTGGAGATGAATTTCTGGCAATTGTACCTTTTATGGGGCTTGAGAAAATTTTATTTTTCTTTTGTTGTAAATATTTTTCTGGTGAAGCAGATAAAAGATAAGAAGAATGATGTTTTACAAAACACGTAAAAGGAGCTGGCAACTTCTGTTTTAATTTTTCAAATGCTTGAATTGGTTGCCAGTTTTCATGTATGGCTTCAAAAGAAATACAATAGTTGCATAAATATAAATTGCCTTGCTTTATTTGATGTTGCAAATTCAAATAATTTTTGATGTAAGCAGTTCTGTTGGTTGTAGAAATAAACTCAATTTCTTCATTTTCAATATGATTATCAATTGCAATTGAAAGTATTTCTTGAAATAAAACATCGGGAAATGGCGAAAAAATGGTGACAGAATTTTCTGAAAATTTGAACCAAATTTCGGCTTCAAACCAGCAAGCATCCTCGAAAGTGAAGTCTTTGTGATGTGTTTTGAAATCAAACAATAAATGTTTTTTAAAATCATAAGTGGTATAACCAGCTACAGGGCAGTTCTCTGAGAAAAAAGGGAAATTTTGACCCACTTGATTCGACATAAATAGAAATTTTTGAAATCCATCTCCTTCGCAATCAGCATTTGTGGTAAATACAAATTTAGAAAAGTGATTATCTGCCCAAGTGAGAGCTTTGGTTTCAAACGAAGAATCAATATCAAAAACAGCAGAATTCAAAAGAATATTTATTTTATTCAAAGATATAAAAAATAGAATAACTGAGAGGTTTTGTTATTATCATTTTCAAAATATTTAGATATATATACCATTTAAAAATGTACAATTACAACTAAATTTACAGAATTAATTAAAATAATTAATTGCCTTTTTTGTATATTTGAACTAATATTCAAATCTTATAATATTGATTAACAAAATAATATTTTAAAATGAATCATAAAAATTTAGCAAGAATTACTATAAATCCTGAAATTTGTCATGGGAAGCCATGCATTAGAAATATGCGTTGGCCAGTTGAAGTTTTATTAGATTTGCTTTCTTCAGGGATGAATATAGAAGAAATATTAGATGATCACCCAGAACTAGAAAAAGAAGATATTTTAGCTTGTCTTAGTTATGCAAGCATGGTAGTTGGTGGTCAAACTGTTAAGATTGCTGCGTAATGAAGTTTTTATGTGATGTACATATTTCTTTGAAGTTTTCAAAATTTCTTAGTTTAAAAGGTTTTGAAACAATTCATATAAACAACATATTAAATAGTTGGTTTACAAAGGATAAAGATATTTGCAATTTTGCTGACCAGAATAACTATATTCTTATAACAAAAGATTTAGATTTCAAAAACACACATTTCATAAATAACACTCCCCAAAAAGTAATTCGTGTAGTGCTAGGAAATATTTCTAATAATGAATTAATCGAAATATTTGATAAAATTTTAATTCAATTACAAGAATACGAACAAAACAACAAATTTTTCTATCTTGAAATCAAGAAAAATGAAAATGGTGAAACACTTTTAATGTTTATTTAGAAATATTCAGTAACTCAATTATTTTAATTAATTGAATTATTTCCTCCTCATTATTAAATACATGTAAACAAATTCTTAACCTTTCGGAACCTAATTTAACTGTGGGAGAAAGTATTGGTCTTACATCAAAACCTTGATTTTGAATTTCACAGGCTGTTTTTCTGGTTTTTTCATTACCACCAATTATAACTGCTTGAATAGGGCTATTGCTAATGATGGCTGGTAATTGCTGGCTTAAATTTCTAAATAATTGAATGTTTTGATGCAAAGTTTTCTGTAGTACTTCTGCATTTGTTTTTAAAAACTGATATGCACAATTTATAGTTACTACACCATGCAAAGGCATGGCGGTGGTGTAAATAAATGGTCGTGCAAAATTAATTAAATAATTGATTATGATTTTGTTAGCTACCACACTTGCTCCATGGCATCCCATGGCTTTGCCATAAGTATGAATTCTGATTGGTATATCATATTCTAAACCAAGTTCACAAACCAATCCTGAGCCATTTTTACCCATATTCCCTGTGCTATGTGCTTCATCCACAATCAATATAGCTTCATGTTTGGTACAAATAGCTGCTAATTCTCTTAAAGGTGCTTCGTCGCCATCCATTGAATAAATACTTTCCACCACAACAAATTTTTTTCCAGTAGTGTTTGAAAGTTTTTTATCTAATTCACTGATATCGTTGTGCTTAAAAGGAAATCTTGAAGCGTGACTTAAACGTATTCCGTCTTTGATACAAGCATGAGAAAGCTCGTCATAAAAGACTGTATCATGGCGCTGTGGCAAGGTGCTCAACACTGCAAGATTGGCATTGTAACCACTGTTGAACAATAAAGCACCTTCTGTGCTATGAGTTTTGGCAATCAGTTCCTCAGTTTGTAAGGTATATTCATGATTTCCAGAGATTAACCTAGAACCAGTAGAGCCATTTTTAATATTTTCAATTTTCTGAAATTCAACTTGTATTACTTTTGCAAGTTCAGTGCTTTGTGCCAAACCCAAATAATCGTTTGAACAAAAATCGGTAATGTCTCTTGGCAAACTTAGTTTCCTTAAACTATGATTGGATGCACGTTGGTGAAGTTGTTTTTCAAAATCGGCAAAAAGTGAGTTCATAATGAAGGATTTATATAAAATTTATTCAGCAAATGTTTTGAGAAAATTCAATTAACATAACAAACTAATAATCAAAATATTAAATACAATTTCCATCAAACAAAAATATAAAATCAACATTTAGTTTTTAACAAAACAAAATGAATTTATTTATTCTTATCAGCTGCCAATAAATACATCACAGCCATACGAACAGCAACCCCATTTTCTACTTGATCAAGTATAATAGAGTGATGAGAATCAGCCACATCAGAGGTGATTTCTACTCCTCTATTTATAGGACCAGGGTGCATAATTACAATCTCCTTATTTAAAGAATCTAATAAC
>Ga0214921_10007773_pt1 | contig 14161 bp, 12 predicted proteins | sample LL1505_MetaG_FD_177992 | JGI IMG/M metagenome (GOLD analysis project Ga0214921, IMG submission 177992) | Freshwater microbial communities from Lake Lanier, Atlanta, Georgia, United States - LL-1505 | ecosystem: Environmental > Aquatic > Freshwater > Lake | place: USA: Georgia | collected... | reverse complement strand
TTCGTACATTGAACGCCTTATCACCCTCTTTGCCGGAATCCGAAAAAACAAGTTTCGCGAGAAATTCCTCGGTATACATTCTTTCTTCATAAAATTGGCGAATCTGAGCATTGGCACCATAATGCAATGAACAGGCCAGTGAGCCACCATCGTAATGCCATTGCTGTAATGCTGCTCTTAAATTACGCAACTTTTGTAAATTTTTAGGACATTTTTCCGCAACTAACCAATCTGTCATCAAAGCGCGTGCGTCTGAATACTCTTCAGCCTTAGTTGTGTAATCGCATCCTGCAGTATTATTATAACCCATCGGATCACGCTTCTGACGTTCCAAAATAGCCTCAACCCTAGCCCGCTCTGCTTTACTGACCTTCGACAAAGGCAACACATACTCATCACCCATAGAACTGTTATAAATTTTAATTCCCTCAGGTTCTTTAGGTGCAGCCGGCTTTTCAGGCTTCTGATCACACCCAACCAGTAAAATTAAACAAACCAGTGATATAAATTTCATAAAATGTAATTTAGAAAGCGGACTCCCTTTTAGTCACGGGAGCGAGTCGTGTAGAGACCAATTAATCCAATAGTAAGGCCGAGAATGCCGGCGCCCGTGAGGTTCTCGCCGCCCCTGTTAAGTCCGAGTATGAATACAATCCCTGTGAGGATCCAACCATAGCACATAAACCGAAAACACCCGACAGGCATCTTAATCATAATACAAAAAAATTAATCGGCTTTGTAGTGTATATGTTGTGACTCAGATACACTGAGGTCACTGTTAAACCGATAAATATACACATGAAACTCATCACCACCGATATTCATTTGAGAATCGGCATCACGATCCAAATCTTTGAAACTATCATAGTTGCTATTAAGAGGAAACATAAGGCCACTCCGGCATACTACAAGTATAGCCGAAGCGTAACGCAGATTCGAAGTTTCGGACCAGCCCATTTTCCTTAAAACCCTTCTAGCCTCGGAACTTGTAGAAATACTGTGAGCGATAACCGCAACCCCACCTCTACCCTGTGCATGAAGTTTAGGAGTACCTAGACCCACAAAACAAAATAAGCTAAGTATAACTAACTTCGTCCAATTCATATTATTAAAATTATTAGAATTTTGGTATTTTACCCATCAAAGAACCTCTTGATTTTCCTGTTTATCTAGAATCCTTCTTCGCATTTGCCTCGTCTAATACGTCCCCGACTGGATCCGTAGAACCATTTTTTCTAGCTTGCGCAATTTTGGTGCGATTCTGTGACGTGAAACTTTTGTATTTAGCTACGCTCGAAAATCCAAGTCTCTGAGCCTCTTGGGCATCGGTTTCACGGTTTATATAAGTCTGTGCTTTGATTCTATCCATCGCAGCACCACTGAGTTCGGCGGCATATTGCTGCACCGGCTTGAAGGTCGTACCACTACTTATAGGATTAGGATAGGGTCTTTGAAGAAAGATAGCTATTTTCTGACCCCCACTAGTATAAAATGTATTTACTGCTGAATTAAGCGTAGTGGTTTGATAAATATGCTCCCCATTCACGGTGCCTTGGATGCTTACCATGGTCCCAGCTTGGTTGGAACTAATGGGAGTTATTGTAAGCGAATTAATCGTACTACCGGTAGCTAAATCCTGCACCGTAACTTGGGCATTCAGCAGAGAAACAAAAAAAATCAACGTGAATGCTCGCATGCCTGATTTTTCTATAAAGATATTATATAAGAAGCTAATCAAGCCCATTTTAGTTAACCTCAGTGCGATATAACGCAGAAGCCTTGGTCACGGAGTAATTGGGCAACTTTAGCTTCACGAATCGTGGGGTCGGCCTTACTGCGTCGAGATAGCCTGTATATTTCTTTCGCTAACGATTCAGAAATACCGCGGCCGAGATTGGGATATTTCTCATCAAGTGGAACAAGAAAGTGACCGTAATTCTTAACCCACTTACGGCCAGCCTTGTAGCCTAATTTATGTTGCTCGTAGCGCTCAAGCGCTGTGCGACTCGTCTGACCTACATAGAAAACCCGCTTCTTAGTTACTTCTTGAGGGTTATCTTTCATTGCACGCCTCAGATGACCTGGCTCGAACTCATCCAAAGGCCTCAACATAACAGCATAAACAATACTTCCTGAATTTCCTAGTGTATCTGTATTCATAAAAATTACTTAGACGGAGGTAACGGTAAATGTTTACCGAAGTAGCCGATTATAATTTTAGATTTTTTGTCATCCCAGATAAAGTGGATGGACATGCAATCGTTAGGCAGGCCCTTCCCTAGCGTTAAGTGCTCATCAAATAATACGAGCTGCCCGTTATACTCAAATTTGTAATGTTCTCCTAAAGTCAGAATGACAGTCTCCGAAACAGTCGGACGGTAAACACTTCCTAGCGAACACTCATCGGCTAATTTTTTGAGCCATTGAAAGGGGGTTTTAGCTTTGGCGCGCTTAGCAGCAAAATTTGGTATTTTATCAAAAATTTTCGCTAATTTTCCATCGTGTTCGTAAACACATTCCTCTGAATGTTTTAAGGCCTGGGGTAACACTTCGACATACTTCACAAACTCTGACTTTTGTAGATATTCTTTCAAAACATCAGCCGCACGTTTAAACGGCTTACGTTCAATTTCTTTTACTGTATGATTTTCAAACGGTTTGATTTTCTTCGCCTTAATAAGGCCTGAAAAGAGCTTCGATGTTACATCTCGAACGTCGTCTGCAACGGTAACTACAATTTTAGTTCCGTCGTGTATCTTAACAAATCTTACTTTGGAGACACCCTTCTTACCGGCAAAAGTAAGATCTAAGCATTCGTTTTTAAATGCACACCCACCTTGAAGCTCAGCTACTTTGGAACGCGTATAAGACCTGACACACTCAAGTGTCTCATTAGGCGACAACCAACATTGATATTCCCATATCTCCATTTTATGATTCGGGTGTGATTTAAGTGCCCAACACAGATACTGGTAACCCGATTTCAAGTCATTAATATTATTAGCTATAATTATCTTGTAGAAAGCATAAGAAAAAAGTGTCAGGTACCATTGAGGGTGTCTGATTCTGCTCATAAAAGGCTGGGAGTATACACCCACTTTCAAAAACCTACCCCATTTCCACCCTCCCCCCAACTTTCCCCTACGGGGAGATTTCTGAACTTTGCGCTTGATAGGGGTAAAAATAATGCGGGTTTAGTACTTTTATTAAATAATCTTCACTTCAAATTAAATATTACCACTAATTGGAGTATTCAAAATGAAAGTCCTGAAAGTAATACACGGCTACCCTCCTTATTACAGCGCAGGCTCTGAGGTATATTCTCAGAATCTGTGTCATGAACTTTCTAACCAAGGCCACGAAGTAATGGTGTTCACTCGTGAAGAACTAACTGGGCAATTAGATGCATCCATTCGGGATGAATGTGATGAAATAGATACTAAAATAAAAGTCAGACGAGTGAATATGGCTAATCATAAGGATCGGTACATTCATAAACCTTTAGATAATACCTTTGAGCAAACACTCTTAGATTTTAAACCTGATGTCGTTCACTTTGGTCATTTAAATCATTTATCCATAAATCTTCCTCAAATAGCATCGAGAGCAGGATTGCCATGCATATTTACCGTTCATGACTTTTGGATGATGTGTCCAAGAGGACAGTTTATACAGATGGAGAATACTCGAGGCGGAGAAATATGGCCATTATGCGACGGACAAAAATCTGATAAATGTGCGGATAAATGTTATCGCAGATATTATGCAGGCGCAGCCGAAACCGACGAGCGAGACACTAATTTTTGGAAAGAATGGGTAGAAAAAAGAATGAATCATTCAATACAAGCTACAGAATGTTTTGATACTATGATTTGTCCTTCGCGGCAGATTATGGATCGATTTGCACAGGACTTCCCAGCAGCGAGAGGCAAACTACTTTTTTTAGATTACGGATTTAATATCAAAAATCTCTCGAGTAGAAAAAGAAGCGCTGATAGTCATTTTATATTCGGCTATATCGGCACACATACACCCGCAAAAGGTATTGGATTATTGCTTCAAGCTTTTGCTACTTTACCCCAAAACGCAAAACTACGTATTTGGGGATATAGCAACGGACAAGAAACCGAGGCGCATAAAAGCCAACTCGCTACTTATGGAAACGGAGTTTCCGAAAGAGTAGAATGGATGGGAGGCTATCGTAATAACCAAATAGTTGAGATGGTCTTTAACCACGTTGACTGCATCGTTGTTCCATCAATCTGGATGGAAAATTCACCACTTGTTATACATGAAGCACAGCAAGTTAGAGTCCCGGTAATTACATCATCAGCAGGCGGAATGGGTGAATTTGTTAAAGATGGAGTTAATGGATTAACCTTCACGCATAGAGATCCAAGCTCCTTGGCTGATAGCATGCTAAAAGCACTAAATGACCCTAAAAATCTAATTACTATAGGTAAACGTGGATATCTATATTCTAGTTCTGGCGACATTCCTGAAATAACCGAACATACCAAAGAAATAGTATCTATTTATCAGAAAGCTCTCAAACGGCGGAAGAATCTGGATATCGCTAAACAGGCAAGTCCATGGAGAATCACTTTTGATACGAATCCTGACGATTGTAATCTCCGTTGTATCATGTGCGAAGACCATAGTCCCTACAGTCAGACTCAGTCTTTAAGACGCGTTGAAGGGAGAGAGAAAAGACGTATGGATATAAGTGTTATTCGTAAAGTTATCCAAGAACAAGCCCATCTCGGACTGAAAGAAATTATTCCATCAACAATGGGGGAACCATTGTTGTACGAAGACTTCAATGAAATTATTGATCTTTGCACTCAATACCGGATTAAACTTAACTTAACGACCAATGGCACTTTTCCCAAATTAGGACCAGATACTTGGGCCAAAAAACTGGTACCAGTTTGTAGCGATGTAAAAATCTCTTGGAACGGCGGCTGTAAATCGACTCAGGAAAAAATAATGATAGGCACAAACTGGGATAAAAATATAGAGAACATAAAAAAATTTATAAAGGTACGTGATGAAATTCATCAGGCAGGAGGAAACCGCTGTCGAGTAACCTTACAACTTACATTCATGGAGACTAATCTCGATGAACTACCCGATATAATTACACTAGCTGCCTCACTTGGTGTAGATAGAGTTAAGGGACATCATCTATGGACACATTTTAATGAAATAGAGCATCTCAGTCTTAAGAGTTCAAATTCATCAATTGAAAAATGGAATATGATTTCTGATAAGTGTCGTTTAATCTCGGAAGATTTAGGTAATAAGCGCGGCGTGCCATTAATTTTGGAGAACTTTGAGAGTCTGGAAACTATAGCAGCCATGGGTATCGAGCAAGAACGAGCAGGCCCCTGCCCTTTCCTAGGAAAAGAAGCCTGGGTGAATGCTGAAGGTAGATTCGATCCATGCTGTTGCCCAGATTTGCTTCGTAAAACATTAGGTAACTTTGGAAATGTAAAAGATGGACTACAAAAAATCTGGGAGGGTAAAGACTACAAAGATTTACTTTCGGGCTACTTTAACAAAAAAGTATGTCGTACATGTAACATGCGACGACTATCATGAATAGTTTACAAGTCTATCCACTGCCTGCATCAGACGGATCACATCATATTGATGATTCAAGAAAACCAGCCTATTCCAAACGCTTTAAAGAAGTCGGAAAATTTCATACACCAGGCCTAGCTCCAGTTCTTGATGAATCAGGCTGGTACCATATTTTGCCTAATGGAAAACCAGCATATAAAGAGCGCTATGAGAAAGTATGGGGTTTCTACTGCGGAAGAGCAGCCGCTAAAGACTCAAGTGGATGGATGCACATATCCAAAAATGGTAAACCAATTTACAAGGAAAGATACCAGTGGGTAGGCAACTTCCAGGAGGATGCGTGTGTAGTGCAAACTAAAGAAGGCTTTTACCACATTGGAATAAATGGAAAAACGCTATATGATAAAATCTATAGTTATGCTGGAGATTTCAAAGACAATGTAGCCGTTGCATGGACCAGGAAAAATAATACCTGCCGATACATAAATAAAGAAGGTGTTTTTCTAAATCGTAATGCCTATAGTTATCTGGGTTTAATACATAAAAATTATGCATGCGCCAGAGACTCAATAGGATGGATGCATATCAAACGAAACGGTTTAAAAGCATACCATAATTATTTTGAATTTATTGAGGATTTTTATAACGGTTTAGCTGTAGTAAAGACATATAAGGGAGAATACTTAAGGATAAATGAATGTGGTGAGACAATTGATAAATTCGAATCAGGGTTTAAAAAAAGAGGTATCAAAATTGTTGTAACTGGTAATATCGGATCAGGCAAAACTACTTTGCGTAATAAAATCCAAAAACTTACAGGTTGGAAAGCATATGGAATTGATGATATGCGTAAACACTTCGGGGATAAAACACCCGCCGGCGAAGCAAGAAGTTGGGCGGCATTTCTGAATGTAGCTCAATCATGCAATAATTCAATTATTGAATACACTGGGTGTGGACCTAACAGCCATCTAGTTAATGAAGCATTGAGACAGTCACAGTCTAGAATCTACTATATTGCTGTTAGCTCAAAAATTTCTGATTGTTTAAAAAGAATCTCAAACAGGAAATGGGATGTTCCATATCCTTTTAATAAGTTACCTGATAAAAATTTGTTAGGTAGAATTCATCAAGAACTAAAAGTAGAATGGAAAAAGAGAGATTACATATATTTCAATAAAAATTCAAAATTAACTCAAATACTCAAAAATATAAAAAATGATAACATCTGAAAAACTTGCAAATTGTATTGTTAAATGGGCAGAGAGAGTAAGCTGTGTTAATGCCATTTTCGCCTACGGGTCTTATGCAAAGTCTCAACATTTACCATCATCTGACTTGGATTTGTGTTTGCTATTAAGTCCCGGAAAAACATCGCAAAAATTGACTAGTTTATACAAAAGCCTACCGTATAAAATATATTGGAAGAAAAATTATGAGGGGAAATCAGTCGCTTACATTGGAGATGAACTTTTAAAGTTAGATATAATTATCGCCACAAGCGTTGATCAATTCGCCTGGTTAGCAAGTAACCCAGATTGCAATCCTCCAAGACTTAAACTTTTATTTGGTGATAAAAATAAATATAATTTACTACTTAAAAAAGCTAATAAGGCAATTAAGCTTAACAATAAGAATCGGTTTATAGATGAGTCTACTAAGTTTCTTAACTATTTTGAACTTTGCTCAAGATCTCACAAGCGGAGTGATTCATTTCAATTTTATTTTAACTACAATCTAGCACTAACATGCCTAGTAAGAATGTTTCATATTTTAGAAACAAAAGATAGGGCGCAGTATCTGTATAGCCCGAAATTTTCGTTAAGTGTTTTCGGCGGCAATAGAATAGATGAAGGACGAAAATGGACAAAATTAAGCGGATCTCTTTATCTGCCCGATGCACACGAGTGTAAGTTAAGACTAATTGATATGTACTTACTTATTATGAAAGCTGGTTCAGTTTACTTGGGTAATAGAAGTGAAAAAATAAATCATAGTATAAAAACCTTCTTAGTGAAAATAGTTAAGAGAGATCTTTTCTTCAATGTCCGAGATTTTGCAAACGCGTATGAAGGATTAATAAAATATAACCTACTTTTTAGAGCACCTACATTGGCTAGATGGAAAGAAAAACCTGAGCTAAAAACGTTCTTAAAAGAAAATAAAATAAAGAAAATTATAGATTTAAGAAAAGACAGTGAGCTAACTAAAGATGATGGTAAGTTAAAGTACAATAAGACTATATTGAAAAATATTAAATATATAAGAGTACCAATTGGTGGCGGCGAAAACTTTAAAGAAGGTGGTGAATATATGCGATGCCTGATGTCAAACCTAGCTGGATTCGTGAAGTCTATAAAAGAAGTAGCACACTCAAAAGTTAATACGGTAGTTCATTGCCATGTTGGTAAAGATAGAACTGGCATTGTATGTGCACTTATTGCATTACTACTTGAACAAGATGATAATAAAATAGTTTTAGATTATGTACTCTCAGAACAGGGAGTTAAGGATCAAAAAATGAAATCCCTAATTGGCGATATAAGAAAAGCCGGTGGTGCAACAAAAATACTCACTAATGCTGGGCTGACGCAAAAGGATATTATTTTACTTAGAAAGAGGTATTTAAATCGATGAATAGTAAACATATGCATGTTAGTGAAGTAATAAGACATTTAGCATCAGAGCGAAGCTTTAGATTCCGACACAAAAAAAATACTAACCTTATTAACAGTTATAAAGTTTTCATAAAAAGAAGTTTTTTATTTTTACGTCATTTGCCACACTGTGACTGGACTAAAAAAACTGCTTCATGGCCTAGTTTAAAAAGACAATTCAAAAACTGGCATATAATAAATGAAGAGTCTTGGAAATTATCAATGAATAAGAATATAAATGAATCCGTATCATTACCGCACAGACATAATATAAGAGTAAACAAAATCAAAAAATCTATTTTAGAAAATGGCATCAATCGAAATATAACTTTTGTAATTTTCACACACGGTCTAGGTGATCATTGTTCAATTATTGATGGCAATCACAGATCACTCGCTTTATTAAGGGCGTCGAAATTCAAAAATTTGAATAAATTTAAATTCACAATAATCACAGGAAAATCTCATGGAAATTGCCGATGGCATGGTGACAAAATAAAGTGGGTAAAAAGACCATTATCCCGAAATATCAATGGGAGATATATTTTAGATATTTGGAATAAATGATATCAGTCGCTATTATAACTAAAAACTCTTCAAGGAGAATATCTAAATGCCTAGATAGCCTATCTGGATTTCGTGATATTATAGTAGCTGATACTGGTAGCCGTGACAAAACGATTGAAGTATGCAAATCTTATGGTGCTAATGTTGTCCAAATTCCCTGGGAAAATAATTTTTCAGAAATAAGAACAAAAATTGAGTCCTACTCAAAATTTAATTACATTTTTTGGATTGATGACGATGAAGTCCTAAAGCCAGGTAATAACATAAATCACGTTCATTACCTATTAAAATCCAATCCGGACGCGATTTGCTTACACAGAGTTGAGCAAAACGAACATAAATACAAACTGCTGCGCATATACCGTAAAGGAAGTTGGTACTGGAAATACCCTATACATGAAGTGCTTAAATCTGTAGATAATATTCGCAGATACGTAATCGATGACTTACAAAACTACATAATACACAATCGTTCAAAACGAAAACGCAAGTACTCAAATTTTATTAAAAAAAATATGAAAGGTTATTGGGACGATCCACATATGACTTACATGTACTTAAACGAGTTATTTAATGACAGAAATTGGCCTGAGTGTGTTAAAGCCTATGATATTTATTCTAAAACTACTGGCGGATACTCATGGCATCGTTCTCAATCACTATTATACTGTGCAACTGCGCTGCATAAAGAAGGTGAAAACCAAAAGGCGTTAGATTTACTAGAGAGTTCCAATATATTACAAGTGAGAGCTGAAGCAGTATATCTAAAAATTAAAATAATAAAGACGCTTGGAAATTTTGATAAGGAAATTAACGATCTAAGTATGATTGCACAATCAATTAGTCTACCCAAAGAGATTGGCTACTCTGGAAATACCCAAACACCTTACGTAATAGATACATCGAAATATGCCAAAGAATAATAATCCAGTACTTATATCTGGTTTATACAGCGATTCAAAAAAAGTATTAAGTAAAATACCACACAAGACTATAAGAGAAATAAATGAGAGTTTGATAATTAACCAAAACTATAGAAGCGATATCATTGTATTAGCTGGTGATGATGTTTGCTCTGAAATACTATCAAAAATAGGTCTAATTCCTAAAAAAAATTTTAGCGATGCACCGGAATTTATTAAAAACAATTCCGTACATCTAATGAAGCACTGGATGTGTATTTGGGCTGTCAGGGAGTATGATGAATTTGTCTGGATTGACTGGGATACAATACAAATTAAGACGCTAGACAAATTCTTCTTTGAATATTGTCGTAAATACAATACGCCCAAATTTATATATATAAAAAAGTATTGGGCTAAAGTAAATTGCGGTGTTTATTACTCTAACATAAACTGGCTGGAAAAAATGGAGCTAGGATTATCATCCCTAGACTCTGAAACAAACGACGAACTTTGTTGGTCAAAAGTACTCCCAAACAACTTAGATTTGGATCAACGATATTGGTGGGGTGACTTAATAATAAATATCTGGGATAAAAAAGATTTAAATAAAATCACAAAAAATACTTACTTTATTCACGTAAAAGATTTTAGCCTATACAATGATGTTAAAAAACATATTTTAAACCTTAGCTAAGTAATTACTCAAAGTTATTAATAATTTTATTACGACTATTTGAATTCTAGGAGTTTTTTGTTGAATTAATCTTAAGTAGATACTCTCTGAAAATATCTATTGCCATCGGTATAGCAGCGACGCGCTGGATGGCTTTGTCATTAGTAATTGCAAAGACTACTGCGTCTTTTCGGCTTTTTTTGAATAAATGCTCGATAATTTCGGCGTCAGCCTGATCCGACCCTTCTTTTACAATATGCGGTTTATGTATTTCTACACCCGGAAACGGCGTCCCCTCTTCTATGTCGCTACCATCAAAGAATATATGGACATTAACTAAATGATTCTGTGTCCGAAATATACTTAAAAGTTTAGCAAGGTAGTCTCTACCCTCCATAGTAAAATAGGTCTTATCTTTCTTTTTAGTAAATTTTAGATACTTATTAAATAATTCAGCGGAACCGTGCATGAAGTTATATCCATCGACTAAAATATCTACAGGAGCTTTTTCGAACATAGCTTTTGATAACCGCATCTTAGGGGTTAATTTTCTTACGTTTTTATTCTTACGGAGTAATTTTTCGTTATTTAAAACTCTTAAAAGTATCTCAGATTCCGCCTCGGCTATAACTTCATTGAATCCTAAGTAAATAATTGCATTAGCCACCTGATCTATACCCTCATCAGGCGTTTTCTTTATACCGACCTTAAGCGCTTCCATAATAGGCCCATGCTCAGCTGCAACATCGACACTAGTCCGACACTTGGTAAGTAGATCCAATGCTTTCTTGTGCATATCAACAAGCGCCTCAGATGGATTAACTGAAAGTAAAATAAGTTTTCCAATCTCATCGAGTTCGGCCTCAAGAATACTGATAGCTTTCTCACGGTTGTTTTGCCACTTGAGTAGTGTGTCTCTCTCAAGTGCCTCTTTCTTAACTAACTCAAGCGCTTGTCTTGAAAGTTTAACAGCTTCATTGTATGCTTCGTCCTCTGAAGATACTTTTTTGAGATAATCCAGCCACGGAGCAAATTCAGCGGAAACCTCGCGCTTCACTCTTTCATCAGCTTCAGTCTGAATTTTTTCTTTAATCTCCTGAACCTTCTCAGGCGTTGCTCCACCCTGCTCATCAATTTCTGTTAGTCTCTTTAAGGCATCGTCTAATTTGGACTTAGTAATTTTATGAGACTCAATTTCCTCATTAAGTTTAGTCTGGCTTACTTCGTTAGTAGTTTGTGCAACTTTCTCCTTACCACGCTGAGTCTCCAGGTCTCGTCTTTTTTGAACTTCAGCCCATTTAATTTTTTCCGTCCTCAATTCATTCTCGGCTTTAACCGCACGCTTTTGAGCATCCATTGCCATTTTGGCTAAATCGCGATTAACTGTATCAAGACTAATATAGTCGTTGGAAATTTTAATATCCAACTCAGCAATTTTATCACTGCTTGGTATTTCTTTTACGGAATAATCCTTAACATTAAAATTCTTTAATTTAAATTTGGAAAATGAATCGCCGACTAGAAAAATCTCTGTAGCTGATACCGCCAGATACAATCTCACTTCGCCTAAAAGATTAATAATTTGATCTAAATACTTTTCTTTAATCAATGACTTATCTATCCAGCGGTAATGCCTAACAACCGAGTAATAAGGCATATCCTCTATTACAAGAGTAAGCAGCTGAGATATTCTGTTGTGACCACCCTTGATGTAATTTTTAATGCATTCAAGAGGAGGAAATTTATCACAATCAGGTAAATCCTTCGCAACTAAGGCTATTTTATCTTCAGGCAGTGACTTTAAATCGAGAATAAATTGGTCAGCATAACACTCTAAAGATGGTGTAGGCTTTTCTTCGGGCATTAGAATCTATAAATACGTTTTGTCCTGAAACCTGTCACACCAATTTTCTGTTTAATTATACTATAAATCTTATTTTAACAGGATTGAAACTTTTGGGGGTTCTGTAGGTTTATTGAAGAACTCGAAATTGGGAGGACGGCCCAGGGGGTGGTGGGGTCTGGGGGGCGATTTTCGGGGTATGAAAAAATATTTTGGGGGTCGGAATTGAGTTAGAAGCCAAAAATATTTGAATTTCTGCGGTGCGTGGGGGCGCCCTCGCAGTTTTTGGACATTTGGCAGCCCTATATATGCAGACCACTGCATCAAACCCTATGTACCAACTCCAAGCCTTCCCTACTCACTCAGTGCTCAAGGATTTTATCCCTTACCGGGGTATCATCTTTTCTTCCGAGATCGAACTGCCCCATGCTGAAATGAAAGCGCTCCATGACCTAGAGTTCACTTCTCTAGAAGGCAGCGCGCTGCTTAACCAAAAACCTATCGCCACCATCCTCATCGATACCGGACCCGTTCTTGAGCTTATTGCTAAAGAATGGAAGTACGACCTCGACCTCCTCAAAGAAGGTAAAGGCGATACCGGCATCGATGATCATAGTTGGACGATGTATAGTAATAACAAAATCTCGCCTGTCATCGTGCGTTGGGACCTCGGTAAAGCCCGTATCCACCTGGTGATGGGTAACGACCGCATGCAGTTTAAATGCATCGCGATGGGTAATGTTGAAGCCAAGGACATCTTAGCGCGACTCACCGTCCTTCTGGGCTCCCTCCATGATGAAAGAGACTGCGTCGAAGAGATCGATGTCGCGGTCGACGATACAGTTCAGAAAATCAAGCTGGGCATTATGCCTGGAATGTCGGACTTCAGCACCGAATGCTTCTTGGTCACTCCCGAAGACGAAAAACTCAATGAGCTACGTCGCAAAGACTGTGCTCAATTGGCCAACTCGTGCAATCTAGTGGTGTTTAATGAGAAAGACATCCAAGACACGAAACTCGGCTTAAAGGCGAATGAGATGTTTATTAACATCGGAGATATATCACGCTCGTTTAAATACAGTGCCGACATGAGTTGCTCGTGGGAGATTTATAATATCATCTACGGATTGAGTGTGCGTAATGCCGGACGTGAAATGAATCGTATTATCTGCAGAGCGTTGGACCCTGAAAAGGCTCAGCGATTAGATACGGCACTTGAACGCCAGAAATTTGAACGCTCTATACCGAATGACGATCCGGAGCTGCAGGAACGTAAAAACTTCCTCGGGTATCGCTGCAAAGATGTGATTGATTTCACCGCGGGGCATAATCCGTCGACGATGACAAACTCTAGTCGCTGGATAAAGATTACCATTGGAAATGACTTTAAGAGTCCGGAGCTCAGCATCCTAAAAGGCACCTCGGCATATAAGACGCTGGTTCGAGGTGAAGTTGTGACCGGGCCTGACCTCATTGTACTGTTAATCGACACCGTCATGAACCTGCGAACCAATCTACCCAACTCGAAGAAAGCTAAGCCGACAGAGAAGAAGATGAAAATTAAAGGTCGCGTGGATGGGATTGATCGAAGCGATGAGGCCCCGAAAGAGTTCGACTACAAGATAGAGACCATTTCTAACCCGTACTTCAGCTTACACATGGGCATGCCTATACGTGTGGACCAAAGCCTCTCTATCTGGCGTAAGGACGACAACCAAGCGCTCGCCTGTGATCTCTGGTTCGACATCGAGAGCGGCCACCTCCACCTCGAAAACCTCTACCGCATAAAAGTCCCCACCGCATAAAAACAGGGTCAGACTACGTCAACGGTGCCTGACCCTGTTAAAGGGGTCAGACACCGTTTTTTTGATAAAATTAGCAGGTTTTAGAAAAAGGCACTTTGGCACGGAATTTCGAGTTTTTCGGATAA
>Ga0214921_10007772_pt1 | contig 14162 bp, 15 predicted proteins | sample LL1505_MetaG_FD_177992 | JGI IMG/M metagenome (GOLD analysis project Ga0214921, IMG submission 177992) | Freshwater microbial communities from Lake Lanier, Atlanta, Georgia, United States - LL-1505 | ecosystem: Environmental > Aquatic > Freshwater > Lake | place: USA: Georgia | collected... | reverse complement strand
TAACCTCAGTTATTGAAAAGTAAACTGGAAATTTTATCCTGCACCAAGTGCTGATATAGCCACCATATTTACTATTTCCCTTGTTGAACTACCTAACTGTAACACATTAACAGGGTGTTTTAAGCCCATTAAAATAGGTCCAATTTTTTCAATACCAGCAATCTCTTTGACCAGATTATAAGCGATATTTGATGCGGAAAGATTTGGGAATATCAGAATGTTAGCTCCGTTTCCATCGGCAAGACTACAAAAAGGGTGGTTATTCTTCAATAAATCCTGATGAAAGGGCAAGTGTGCCTGCATTTCCCCATCGACAATCATTTCCGGATTTCTTGCTTTTAAAATCTGCACTGCGCGGCGCATTTTTTCAGGATCATCTCCATCGGCCGTACCAAAATTTGAATAGCTCAACAGAGCCAGTCTGGGTTTAATATTAAACTTCGTCACCTGATCTGCTGCTAATTCAGCAATTTCGACAATTTCTTCTACGGAGGGATTAAAATTAACCGTTGTATCTGCCAGAAAAAGAGGTCCGAATCTACTCATCAGAATATACATACCAGAAACTTTTTTCACCCCCTCTTTTCTTCCAACAATTTGAAGGGCAGGTCTCACTGTTTCAGGATAATTCCTGGTCATACCCCCAATCATAGCGTCGGCGGCACCCAGTTCCACCATCATGGCACCATAATAATTTCTTCTTTTAATAAGATCGAAAGCTTCTGATTTATTTGTGCCCTTTCTTTGTCTTTTTTCAAATAACCGATCTGCATATTCCATCAGTATTTTTGACTCATCTTCCGACTGCGGAATTTTTGGATCAATAATAACGGGGTTATTGAAAAGAAGTTGATTTTCATTAATCAGCTGATTTATCCTCTCTACATTTCCCAACAAAATAGGTTTTGCTATACCCTCCTCAATCACCTCTCGGGCTGCTCTGAGCACCATTGGATTTTCGGCATCAGCAAAAACAATTCTTTTTGGATTCTGTCTAGCCTTATTAATTATAGCACGAGTAAGTGTGTTGTCGAGACCTAATCTTTTAGAAAGCTGCATTTTATAAGCATCCCAATCGGTTATTGGAAATTTCGATACACCTGAATCCATCGCAGCTTTTGCCACTGCGGGAGCCACGGTGGTTAGCAAACGAGGGTCAACAGGCTTAGGAATAATATAATTTTTCCCAAACACCATGTTATCTTTTCCATAAGCCAGATTCACTCTATCAGGCACAGGCTCTTTGGCCAGTGCTGCTAGCGCCAGAACAGCGGCGAGTTTCATTTCCTCATTAATTACCTTAGACCTCACATCCAGGGCACCCCGAAATATATAAGGAAAGCCTAGGACATTATTAACCTGATTAGGATAATCGCTGCGACCGGTAGCCACAATACTATCAGGTCGGGAAGCGAGTGCTTCCTCATAACTAATTTCCGGCGTTGGATTAGCCAATGCAAAGATAACAGGCTCGTTGGCCATCACCTTGATCATTTCTCCGTTAAGTACATTTCCTTTAGAAAGCCCAATAAAAACGTCAGCCTGATGAAGGCAATCAGCTAAAGAGATATCAACTGCTGCGTTATTATTAGCAAACTCGATTTTTTTACCATCGAGATTGGTTCTATCAGGGTGAATAAGCCCTTTGGAGTCAAACATAAAGATATTTTCCTTGGCAGCACCCAAAGCATGATACATTTTTGAACAAGAAATAGCTGATGCACCAGCACCATTCACGACAATTTTAGCTGATTTTATATCCTTTCCGACTATTTCAAGAGCATTTAACAAAGCTGCGGCACTAATAATGGCAGTTCCATGCTGATCATCATGCATAACGGGAATATTTAAATCCCTTTTAAGTCTTTCTTCAATTTCAAAACATTCTGGAGCAGAAATATCTTCCAGATTAACGCCTCCAAAGGTAGGTTCCAATATTTTAACGGTACGGACAAATTCATCTACATTTTTTGTATCCAGTTCAATATCAAAAACATCGATATCTGCATAAATCTTAAATAAGAGACCCTTACCTTCCATAACAGGTTTTCCAGCCAAAGCCCCAATATCCCCTAAGCCAAGGACGGCTGTACCATTTGAAATAACAGCCACCAGATTTCCTTTTGTGGTGTATTTATAGGCATCTTCAGGATTTGCCTCTATGGCTAAACATGGCTCAGCAACGCCAGGTGAATAAGCAAGCGTTAAATCTCGTTGGGTAGCAGTCTCTTTTGACGGAATGACCTCAATTTTTCCTGGCCTCCCTTTAGCATGATAATGCAGGGCTTCTTCCTTTGTGGTTTTCATATTAGGTTTTTATGGCAATTATTTAATTAGGAACACAATTTTAGGACTTTTTTTTTATAAATGCGTCACAATAAAAAATAAAAAGAAAGGGTTTTTAATTTTACAAAATGTGTTATATTTGCACTTTATTTGAAAGACAAAATAATCAGCGATGAAAAAAGATATACATCCAGGCAATTATAGGATGGTTGTTTTCAAGGACTTTTCTTGTGACGTTTCTTGGCTAACAAGAAGTTGTGCAAACACAAAAGATACCATTGTATGGGAAGACGGAAATGAGTATCCATTAGTAAAACTGGAAATCTCTAATAACTCCCACCCTTTCTTTACAGGAAAAATGAAATTTGTTGATACGGCGGGTCGTATTGATAAATTCAATAAAAAATTTGGGAATACAAGGTTCAACAAAGAACTTTAATATCTTTCTTTTGAATAAAAAAGTCTCAATCTTACTTCGGTTGGGACTTTTTGTGTATTAATTAATGCCAGAAAAATAATTTATGGCTCAAGTAATTCTTTTCGATGGCGAAGTACGTGAACATTTATTACCGCTCACGCATACAAGGCCTGTTTGTGATATACGGATTGGGTTACTGACGATTCGGGAAAAATGGTCTCACTATCTTGGGTTTCCGGTTAGTGTAGTAACTCAAGACTATCTTTCTGAGTTCTATCCATTGGAATACGAAGCTGAAAATTATGTCATTAATGGCGCAGTTTTGCCTTCTGACGCTCTGGTAGCGTTAATAAAGCAAATGGATATTAATGAGGCTTTTTTGCATGAAGATCAATTAGTTGTAGCAAAACTTGACCAAAAGCAATTACGAAAACTCATTGACGATGAAGCCATTGAAGAACTTGATGCTCAAGATCTTCAAGATACTCCTTTTTTAAAAATAAACTCTTTAACAGATTTAATTCTGTTAAATGAAGCTGCCATCACAGATGATTTCCGCCTGCTCTGTAAGGAACGTAAGTCAATGCCACTGCCTCCTGGAAATACGCTCATAGGACCTTCAGACAAGTTATTTATAGAAGTGGGCGCAACGATTCAAGGTGCTTGTTTAAATACAACAACAGGGCCAATATATCTGTCCAGGAATTCAGCTATCCTGGAGGGTTGTTTTATCAGAGGACCTTTTGCCTTGGGTGAAAATTCACTTTTGCGCATGGGTAGTAAAATTTATGGCCCTTGTGCTACAGGACCTTTTTGTAAAATTGGTGGAGAAATAGAATCATCACTTTTTCAAGGATATAGCAATAAATCGTACGAAGGATATTTAGGGCACAGCATTATTGGTAACTGGTGCAATTTAGGCGCCGGTACACAGGCAGCAAGTGTTCAGCATACCTATGATGAAATAGAAATGTGGAGTGAAACCGATGAAAAGTTAATTCTCACTGGAACCCAAACGATGGGTGCTGTGCTGGGTGACCATACAAAAACAGCCAATGGAACCGTTTTTACACCTGGTTCTGTTACAGGAGTTTGTTCAAACACTTTGACACCAGGTATTGCACCACGTTTCATCCCTTCTTTTGCTGCTTCAGAAAATGGCAATTTGGGTATAACTTTCTCGCCGGAAGATGCATTTCGCGCAGCAGAACAAATGATGACGCGAAGGCAAGCTGATTTGACTCTTCAGCAAAGATTACTTCTGCTTAAGATCTTCGAAAATACATCAGACCAAAGACCGTGGGAGAAATAAATAGATTGAGTATCCCTTTTTGGAAAAAAACACTCAGTTATCTTTATGAAATCCCTGTGGAAACCATCCAGGATAATAATGATTTACCCTTGACAGTCTGTTTACATAAAGGCCGGTTTCAACTCTATTCCGATAACGCAATTTATTCCTGGGATGACCTCTATACCCAGTTTCGAAATGTTTTTAAGTACCTTGCTCCTGAAATTCAACAAAAAAAGGAAATTCTTCTGCTTGGATTAGGCCTGGGAAGCATTCCTTATTTACTTGAAAAAAAAATGGGAATCGATGCCTATTATACAGCTGTTGAACTGGATGAAAATATTATTTATCTTGCTGAAAAGTACACCCTTCAATTCCTTAAGTCCGGAATTAGTGTTGTTCAGGCCGACGCCTTGGCTTTTCCATTTTATACAGAAGAAAAATTTGATCTTATCTGTTTTGATGTTTTTAATGACCATTTAACCCCAGTGGAGTTTTTCTCTGTAGAATATTTTGAGGCCTTAAAAGATTGCATGGAGTCCCAGGGCTTATTACTCTTTAACGTATTGAGAACCCAAAAACCTCCAATAGAAAATATTCTGGCCGCTTTTCCGAAAGCTCTCCCATTTAAGTCGAACGAAAATGACGTTTGGATTGCCAGAAAAGTAAGCTAAATAAAAGAATAACGATAAATTAATTTTATCATTAAATAGGTTGATTCAATTAGCATTTACTTTATTATTTCAATCATCAATGACATTTGTTGTCCATTTTTTAGTGGTAATAAGAGAAAAAATTTTGTTTCTCTCATTCCAATGATAGAAAGAATAATCCAAATCAACCTGATGATAATCTTTCTCATTTGCTTTAGATTTATAGCAAATGAATAAAAAGCTATTCTTTTTGTATAAAATGTTGTTATTTTGGTCATGGTACACCCCACGATAACTATTTTCATAACTCAAAGGAAGTTCATGAATATTTCCATTTAATACATCGACCATAACTCCTTTTGATAAACCTGCACCGTTGCCCCAGAGGATTAAAACATAATGGCCACCAAAATTTATTTCTCCTTTATTATATTGTTCTGATATAACCGATTTATACTTTAATCCCAGGTAATGACTTTTTAAATTGACTGGTGTTCTTTTTGCCGAAATATCTTTTACGCTATATTTTTCAAATGAAAAACCAAGAATATCCTGAGAATTTACAAAAATGGTAAAGGAAAAAAAGGTGTAAATTAGAAATATTTCTCTCATATGAACATTTTTTATATTAAGGGGTAGTAAAAGCAACGGGAATTTGCTTGCCATTAAACAATTCGTGACCGCTCAAGGCAAACGATGCTATATATTCTGCCATTTTACTGGCACTTACTGGTGCCAAATAACCAGGAAAAGCCTGAGCCAACATTTCTGTTTGCACTGCTCCAAGCGCTAATGCATTAACAGAAATACCTTTACCACTAAACTCTACGGCCAGGCATTCTGTTAAAGTCCCCAAAGCCGCCTTCGATGCACTATAAGCACTTAATCCAGGGAATTTACTGCTACCCTGGAAACCTCCCATGGAACTGATATTTACAATATGTGCATTTCCACTTTTAATCAACCAAGGATAAAGGTAGCGAATCAATTTAGCAGGACTAAAAACATTTACCTCAAATTGCTTTTGCCAATCCTCCTCTGTTTGTTCCAAAAAGGGTTTATTAATTAAAAAACCAGCGTTATTTATCAGAATATCAATTTGATTAAACTTATTTAAGGAATTTTCAATGATATCGAAATCATCATTAACCAGGTCCAGCGCGTAAGAAAATAGTCTGTTTTCTTCCCTTGCTCCTGACAGTACTGGATTTGTAAAATCAAGAGAATTTCTTGAAATAGCAATAAGCTCATGATCATTATTTGACAGTAGTTGAACTAAAAGTTCAAGACCTATTCCACGGCTTACGCCTGTTATCAATATTTTAGACATATTATAAATCTCCTTTTTGTGGACGTACAACTATTTCTTCAATCACCGTATTTCCTGGCATTTCCCATGCCCTCAAAACAGATTCAGCCACTGCATCAGCCGCTAAAATTCTATTGGGTTCGACTGGAATTCCATCCCAGGAAGAAGTTAATGTTTGACCCGGCAATATGGCAGTTACTTTGATTTCTTTATTAAAAAATGATTTCCTGAGCATTTTTGTCCAGGAAAACTGAGCTACTTTCGAGATACTATAAGCGGGACTATCAAATCGGGGCTCGTTGGCAACAACACTACAAACAGAAAAAATATGGGTACCCTTTTTAAAAAAACTTTGCCATTTCTGACATAAATAATGATTGCTTAACACATGTAATTGCATAAAATCATCCAGACTCAGTTTATTTTCATCGCTTAAAAGTTCCCCCATTTCAAATAACCCGGCATTTAAAACAAGGATGTCAATGTAACTTAATTTATCCTGAGTAAAACTGGTCAAAGCAGAAAGCTGATTTTTATCCATTAGATTAAGGGCATAAACATTAAATTGCTGGTTAGGAAAATTCCTCGACAAGATGTCCCTTTTAACATTCAAATCAATAATGTCTCTGGCAATCATCCATAAATCAAAACCATTTTCGGCAAGAATCCTTGAAATTGACCACCCGATCCCTTTGGTAGCCCCCGTAATGATGGCTGTCGGCATTAATTCTGTTTATTTCTTAAACTGAATACGGCTACTATTTGTTTAATTTAATTAATTTTACCCTTTATCTACCTTTATAAATCAGGAATGTGATTAAAAGCAAATTACTAACTCATCTTGGAAAGTACCTTATTTTGATGGGGACGGCCTTTTCAAAACCTGAAAAAACTTCCATGTACTATAAAGAAGTGATTCGACAAATGTATGATATTGGCATTGGTTCCCTCATTATAGTTTTTATCATTTCTCTTTTTATTGGGGCCGTAACAGCCATTCAATTTGCTTATCAACTGGATGGAACCTTAGTGCCAGATTATTATATAGGTTATGTAGTTAGAGATATGACTATCATTGAGCTGGCACCAACCATTACTTGTTTAGTTCTGGCAGGAAAGGTAGGATCAAATATGGCTTCAGAAATAGGTGGTATGCGTCAAAAAGAACATATAGATGCAATGGAAATAATGGGCGTTAATACCGCAGCATATTTGATCATGCCTAAAATTTTAGCGGCTGTCGTCATTATTCCCATTCTCGTCGCTATAGCAGCTTTTGTCAGCATCGGAGGAGGATTTATTGCTTCAGTACCTACTGGATTACTATCAGGTCAAGAATTTGTGATGGGTCTCAGATCTTTTTTTATGCCTTACAATGTTTTTATGATGTTTGTAAAATCGTTTGTATTTGCCTTTCTGTTGACCTCAATTTCTTGTTATCAGGGATATACCGTAAAAGGAGGAAGTATAGAATTGGGAAAAGCGAGTACGAATGCAGTGGTTATTAGTGATATTATGATTTTATTATCTGATTATTTGATTGCTGTTGTTTTAATTTAAAATATTGTACAAATCTATATATGATAAAAATAAACGGAATCTATAAATCATTTGGAAAAACACCTGTTTTAAAAAATATTACCACCGAATTCCATGCAGGTAAGACTAACCTCATTATTGGCAAATCTGGTGCAGGAAAAACAGTTTTACTAAAAATATTAGTTGGCTTAATTGCTCCAAATGAAGGACAGATTTTTTACGATAGTGTCAATTTTTTAAATCTTAGAAAAAAAGATTTAAGAACGCTGCGCATGAAAGTTGGCATGCTTTTTCAAGGCTCTGCCTTGTTCGACTCTTTAACAGTGGAAGAAAATATTAGGTTTCCGTTGGACATGTTTACTGAAATGACTAGAAAAGAAAAGTCAGACAGAGTAAATTCCTGCTTAAACCGAGTAAGTTTAGATGGCGTAAATGCTAAATTCCCCTCTGAACTGAGTGGTGGAATGCAAAAACGGGTCGGAATTGCCCGTGCCATTGTTTTAAATCCATCCTACCTTTTTTGTGATGAACCCAATTCTGGACTGGATCCTAAAACATCACTGGTTATTGATGAATTAATAAAAGATATTACCATTGAAAATAATATGACAACTATCATTAATACTCATGACATGAATTCTGTTATGGAGGTAGGAGATAATGTCATTTTATTACACCAAGGGCAAATTTGCTGGCAAGGAAATAAGGATGAAATAATCATGAGTGACAATGAACTCTTACAGGATTTTATTTTTGCTTCCCCATTTTTACAAAGATTGCGCAATGCCGCTTTATCAAATAGTATGGAGGTAAAATCAAAATAAAGAAAACTAAATGGTATTTTTTCTCCACGTAATTCCCTATTTTTGAGCCTTGATTGATTCCATCTGCCCAGGTGGTGAAATTGGTAGACATGCTACTTTGAGGTGGTAGTGCTCGAAAGGGTGTGCAGGTTCGAATCCTGTCCTGGGCACAAAATTTAAAAAGGCGGTATTTAACTTTATGTCGCCTTTTTTCATTTCAATCAAATAGAATATGGATGCATCATTTTGGAATGAACGTTATGTTTCAAAAGAATATGTTTACGGTAAAGAACCAAATACATTTTTCAGAGATTTCATACTTAAAAAATTTCGCGTCCCCGGGAAATTACTGCTTCCTGCGGAAGGCGAAGGAAGAAACGCAGTCTTCGCAGCACTACATGGATATCAGGTTACTGCTTTTGACTTCAGTAAAGATGCCAAAAATAAAGCACAGCTTTTAGCCCGTGAAAAAAGTGTATCCATAGATTATCTTACCTCTGATATATCATCTTTCAATTTTACCCCTGAAACCTACGATGTTGCAGGTTTATTTTTCGTGCATCTGCAGCCTTTTGAAAGAACTAATTTCCATGCATCCGTCATTTCCTCTCTTTTACCTGGAGGATTGATTTGTTTGGAGGCATTTCATACTGAACAGCTGGAATTACATTCAGGAGGCCCCAAAAAGAAAGATATGTTAATGGATTTAGATCAGTTGGCAAATGATTTCAAATCAATGGATATTTTACACCTCGAAAAAATAGAAAGAGTCCTTGATGAAGGTCCTTTCCATCAAGGTAAAGCAGTTTTAGTACAGCTAATAGCTAAAAAGAAGTAAAATTATGAGTGCAGCAAAAAAAGGTAACAAGCTTTATACCACATTCGCATTTAAGTGTCCAAAATGTGCAAAAGGTGATTTATATCCGACAGGTACTTTTTCATTTTCAAAACCCTTTGAAATGAATGAAACATGCAATCATTGCGGCCAGAAATTTTTTCCTGAACCTGGTTTTTATTATGGTGCTATGTTTATCTCCTATATTTTCACTGGTTGGTTCTCTATTGCTTTCGTACTCCTTTTACATTGGGTTTTTAAATGGAGCACTCTGGCATCCTTCGCCGCCTTAATTGTCCTTCTTGGCCTTTTTTTTGTTTATATTTTCAGATTATCAAGATCCATTTGGCTGGGTTTGATGTTAAAATATGATCCTCCATCTGAATACTAATTCTTATAAATTATATTTAAATGGATAAACTTCTTATTTTAAAATATATAAGGGATGAATATCCACAATTAGCTGAGAAATCACTTCAAGAAGAAATAGCCTCAGTAGGAAGAGTTGTAACTTTCAAAAGTGGGGAAATCATCCTAGAAATAGGCAGCTATATAAAAAGTATGCCACTCATTATTTCAGGATTAATAAAAGCAGTTAGGGAGGATTCCGCAGATAATGAAATATTTCTTTATTATTTATCAAATGGCGAAACATGCAGTATGTCATTTACTTGTTGCCTCATGAATAAAAAAAGTGAAATAAGAACAATCGCCGAGGAAGATACTCTTTTGATTTCTATTCCCTCAAAGTATATGGATGAGTGGTTGTCTAAATATGTCAGCTGGCGAAATTGGGTAATGAAAAGTTATGAAATGCGCATGCAGGAGCTGTTGAAAACCATCGACAGCATTGCTTTTCAAAAAATGGACGAACGATTACTTACCTATCTCCAAAATAAAGCTAAAAAGCTGAACGCAAAAATCATTCATACAACACATCAGGAAATTGCTTACGATTTAAATGCTTCCCGTGAGGCCATCTCCAGGCTGCTAAAACAATTAGAAAATGAAAAATTCGTCATTTTAGGTAGAAATAAAATTGAAATGGTGATTAATTCATAAGATTTTGAAGTCAGTAAACCATTCTATCCTGATTTGTACCATTTCATTTCTTCTATATTGATTTTATGCCTATTTTCCTTAAAAATCATTAATCATTAACTCCTTTATCTTTAAACATTAATTTTAACAAGGTACATGCAGCTTGAGCAATTTTAGTTCCTGGGCCAAAAATAGCTGCTACGCCAACTTGATATAATAAAGCATAATCTGAAGGAGGAATTACACCACCCACAATAACTTTAATATCAGGCCGGCCTTGTTTTGCCAATGCCTCGATGGTATCTGGAACAAGCGTTTTATGACCGGCTGCGAGGGATGAAATACCTAAAATATGAACATCATTTTCAATTGCCTGCCGGGCTGCTTCCTCTGGCGTTTGAAATAAAGGGCCTAAATCGACATCGAATCCAACATCGGCAAAACTGGTTGCGATAATTTTTGCTCCTCGATCATGACCATCCTGTCCAAGTTTAGCAATCAAAATACGTGGCCTTCGGCCGTCCAATTCTTCCCATTGGTCGGAAAGCGACATAGCTTTTATAAAATCCTCGTCCATAGCTAATTCTTTACCATAAACGCCTGAAATAGTTTGGTTTACAGGTTGGTACCTTCCAAATACCTTTTCCAGGGCATAAGAAATTTCCCCTAAGGTACCTCTTAATCTTGCCACTTTTATAGCACCTTCAAGTAAATTACCTTTGCCTGAAGAAGCTATTTCTTCCAGTTCAATTAATGCCGAAGCAAGTTTCTCACTATTCCTGTTTGCTTTAATTTGCTGAAGTCTTTCTATTTGTTTATTGCGAACTTGTTCAATATCAACATCTAATAATTGAAAAGAAGGAATATCATCAGAAGGAAAAATATTTACCCCAACAATTTTATCCTTGCCGGAATCAATCCTACCCTGCTTTTTAGCAGCGGCCTCTTCAATCCTCATTTTAGGCAATCCTTGCGCGATGGCCTTCGTCATACCTCCTAATGCTTCCACCTCCTCTATCAATAAAAGGGCCTTATTAACTAAATCATTGGTAAGCGATTCCAAATAAAAAGAGCCTGAAAAGGGATCAATAGCCTGAGTAATACCTGCCTGTTTCTGTAAATAAATCTGAGTATCCCGTGCAATTTTAGCTGAATAGTCCGTTGGCAGAGCCATTGCCTCATCAAGGGAATTAGTATGTAAAGACTGAGTTCCACCAAAAACGGCAGACAGCGCCTCTACGGTCGTTCTACAAACATTATTAAAAGGATCTTGAGCAGTCAGACTCCAGCCTGAGGTTTGACAATGCGTTCTTAAAGACAATGATTTTGGATTCTTTGGATTAAAATCAGACATTAGTTTAGCCCAAAGTAATCTGGCAGCTCTTAATTTGGCTATTTCGATAAAATGTTGCATACCAATAGCCCAGAAAAACGAGCATCGGGGTGCAAACTGATCTATATCAAGGCCAGCCTTTATACCTGCCCGAACATATTCTAACCCATTAGCAAGAGTATAGGCTAATTCCATTTCAGCAGGAGCGCCGGCTTCATGCAAATGATAGCCACTTATACTGATGGAGTTATAACGAGGCATATTTTTAGTTGCGAAGGCAAAAATATCTGAGATAATTCTGATAGACGGTTCTGGAGGATATATAAAGGTATTTCTGACCATAAATTCCTTTAGAATATCATTTTGAATAGTACCTTGTAATTTTTCTGAGCTCACCCCTTGCTCCTCAGCAGCTACGATATAAAATGCCAATACAGGTATTACTGCACCATTCATCGTCATTGATACCGTCATTTCATCGAGTGGAATGTGATCAAATAAAATCTTCATATCTTCCACTGTATCAATAGCGACACCTGCTTTACCAACGTCCCCTTTTACTCGCTCATGATCAGAATCATAACCTCTGTGGGTTGCTAAATCGAAGGCTACTGATAATCCCTTTTGTCCCTGGGCCAAATTTCTTCTATAAAAGGCGTTGCTTTCCTCAGCAGTTGAGAATCCGGCATACTGCCTGATAGTCCAAGGTTTTTTAACGTACATTGTGGCATACGGACCTCCCAGGTATGGGGGTAATCCTGCACAAAATCCAAGATGATCACATTCTTTAATATCCTCCGAGGTGTATATTTTCTTTGAAGTAGCTTCGGTATTAACAGCATGAAACGAACCCATCTGCTTATCAAAATCATAAAAAGGATAATCACTTGCAAGGTTCAAATCTAAATCGATGCAATCCAAAGAGGGAGTTAAAGAATCAGACATACATAAAATTAAAAGTCAGTATTTGCTTTTTTAATATCTTTCTTTTCAATCCATATATTTTTGTATAAGACATCATGACCTTCCGCCTGAAGTTTCAGGCCACCCGGAACATCCGTAATTCCCTTACCTTTATCGTTGCCTCCATCAATCCCAGAATTTGGTCCTCCCCAAACCTGCTGAATTGGCCAGTTAATATGAACCTTTTTTCCGTTAAAATAAACGGTAACTAAGGCCTTTTCCTTTAAGGCACCATTTTTAAATCTTGCAGCCCTGAAATTAATATCATAAGCATTCCATTTTCCAATTCCTCTATATTCTTTGTAAGGTGAATCTGATTCATTAATGATAGCTGCCATACCATGTTTTGTAGAATCACCATCTAATACTTGAATTTCATATCTGTTTTGGAGATAAACACCACTATTTCCGCCTGGTCGGACAATTAAAAATTCAATATGCAACCTGAAATCACGAAATGCTTCTTTGGTGACAATATCAGCAGTACCATACTTACCCCCTGCAGCTGTTGGGTCATTACTATTTAAAACGAGCCCAGAACCTGTCGGATCATTTATTAAAAACCATTTTATGGGGAGAGTTGCTGCCAGGCGAGGACCATTCCAGTAGGTCCACTTCTCGTCCAGCATTTCTCTTGTACCATCAAAAAGAATAATCGCATTTTTAGTTGGTTTTGCCCCAACATCAAGGGGTTCTTTTGTATCCTTATTTCCAATTTGAGCAGATAGCCCGGTTTGCACCGTAAACAAAATGAAAAACATTAAAAAGCGACCGTATTTAAACATACTGCAAATATTTTTTGACAATTTACAAAAAATAATTGAAAAAAGGACCAGTTAAAATATTATGCAGAAGTTGCAAACAGAAAAGCATTCATTTTTTCTGTATCTATAGGAGGAGCAAATAAATGAGCAGAAACATGATCATCGTATATAGAAATCTCCCATTCATCGGCGAAATCTTTTGCTAAACCAGCCATTTTTGAAGCATAGAGCAATGATTTACCTTTTGATATTAAAAAATCCATCACCGCAATACGAATCAATTCATTAGGTTGTTGGCTTAAACATTTTTTCCTTATACTTTCAGCTGATTTTTTATCCCAAAATCCGGAAATCTTATGATTTAATGAAGCATAATTATTAATCATTTCAATTCTGTAATCTCCCCAAGGTACAGGATTATTTTGCTTTTCATAGAAAGCAAAATGCATTCTCTCTGCCTGCTCCTGGTAAGAAGTTCTGGACATAATTCGAACCAATTGCAAAATATTCAATACTTCACGCTCCTCAAATACAAGCGCTTCCGATTCATATTTCATTATTTTCCTCGCAATTTCTAATTTGTTCCGAGCCCCAGAATGTAAAACAATTTGTTTAGCTAATGGTAGGGATAAAAAATAATCTGTAAATCCTTTACGATCAGAGCGTAGTCTGATACTATAATCTTTTAAAATCACAGGTCGCCTGATATCGTTTTCAAAAACATAACTATCTTTTAACCATCGTTTTATATGAACTTGGTACATCCCTGGATTAAAATCCAACAGGTCATGAAGTTCTGATGCTGTCACGGCATAAGACCCTTTACGGCTCTTATATAAATTGAATTCTTTTACCATTTCATTAAATTTATAAACAAATATATACAATTTGTTTTATTATAAAAATTATTTAAAACATTTTATTTAA
>Ga0214921_10007771_pt1 | contig 14163 bp, 16 predicted proteins | sample LL1505_MetaG_FD_177992 | JGI IMG/M metagenome (GOLD analysis project Ga0214921, IMG submission 177992) | Freshwater microbial communities from Lake Lanier, Atlanta, Georgia, United States - LL-1505 | ecosystem: Environmental > Aquatic > Freshwater > Lake | place: USA: Georgia | collected... | reverse complement strand
GCGCCAATAGGCCAGGCTGTCTTCGCTGGCCCCTGGCCCAGCTTGTTGGGCGGCCAGGCTGTAGAGCATGCGGGCTTGGCCCACCAGATCCAAGCTGTTGTTGGCCAGGGCGATGTCTTCTTCCAACGCGGGGCCATGGCCACACCATTCGGCATTGCGTTGGCCCAGCACCAAAGCGGTGTCTGCCAGTTGCAGCACGTAGTCCAGCGGGGCCACAGGATGGGCAGCGGTGTTCACATGTGCCCCACGTCGTCAGGGATGGCGTAGAAGGTGGGGTGGCGGTAGATTTTGTCGCCCGATGGGTCAAAAAAATCGGCTTTGTCGTTGGGTTCGCTGGCGGTGATGGCGCTGGAGGGGACCACCCAAATGCTCACCCCTTCTTGGCGCCGGGTGTAGACATCGCGCGCCAGGCGCAGGGCGTGGCCGGCATCGCTGGCGTGCAAGCTGCCGCAGTGCTTGTGCTCCAAGCCTTGTTTGCTGCGCACAAACACTTCCCACAGTGGCCATTCGCTCAAGGGCTTGAGCGTCTCGGGTGTCAGGGGAGCGGTGCTCATGCGGCCTCTTTCAAGCTGCGGGCTTGTTGTTTGCGGGCATGTGCCAATGCGGCCTCGCGCACCCAAGCACCGTCTTCCCAGGCTTTGACGCGGGTGGCCAGGCGTTCTTTGTTGCACGGTCCATCGCCATTGACCGTGGCCCAAAATTCGTCCCAATCGATGGCGCCATAGTCATGGTGTTGGCGCTCTTCGTTCCATTTCAAATCGGGGTCGGGCAGGCTCACGCCCAAAATCTTGGCTTGCGGAACGGTGGCGTCAACAAAACTTTGGCGCAGGTCGTCGTTGCTGATGCGCTTGATGCCCCAGCGTTGGCTTTGCGCCGAGTTGGGGCTGTCGCTGTCAGGCGGGCCAAACATCGCCAGACATTTCCACCACCAACGGTTGACCGCGTCTTGCACCATGGCTTGTTGCTCGGCCGTACCTTGCATCATCACCATCAGCGATTCGAACCCTTGGCGTTGGTGAAACGACTCTTCTTTGCAAATGCGCACCATCGCACGGGCATACGGCCCATAAGAACAACGGCACAGCGGTATTTGGTTCATGATGGCTGCGCCATCGACCAGCCAACCGATCACGCCAACATCGGCCCAGGTGAGGGTGGGGTAATTGAAGATGGAGCTGTATTTGGCTTTGCCGGTGTGCAGGGCATCGAGCATTTGGTCGCGGCTGGTGCCCAAGGTTTCGGCAGCGCTGTAGAGGTACAAACCATGGCCGCCTTCGTCTTGTACCTTGGCAATCAGAATGGCTTTGCGTTTCAAGCTGGGGGCGCGGCTGATCCAGTTGCCCTCGGGCAGCATGCCCACGATTTCGCTGTGGGCGTGTTGGCTGATTTGGCGTACCAGCGTTTTGCGGTAATGCTCGGGCATCCAATCGCGCGGCTCGATCTTTTGTTCTTGCGAGATCTTGTCGTCAAAGTGCGCTTGCAAGGCGCTGTCGCTGGGCACGGGGCGGGCCACAGCGCTGTGCTGGGCATCGGGCAAATCCAGGGCTTGGGTGTACATGGGCGTCTCCTGCGGGCGGGTGCCCGGGGGGTAGCCTGCCAGTATAGCCAGTTAACCAACCGATCGGTTGGTTAATGGAGGTTTCCCTCAGTGCGTGCCGCCAATCTCGAGGGTGTGGGTGGCGTGCCCGTCTTGGCCCATCAGCGCCACCATTTCGGGCAGGGCGGCTTTGAGTTGCTCGTTGAGCGTGTAGGGGGGATTGATGACAAACATGCCACTGGCGGCCAGGCCCGGTCGCTTGGGCTTTCCATCGCTGCCCAGGGCGTCGCCAGCGCTGGCTTGTTGGCCCGATTTGATGGTCAAGGTGGCATGCAGCCAGGGCTTTTGCGATTGCAAGCTCAGGGTTTTGAGGCGCTTGGGCAAGTCGTGCGCTTCCATGCGCGGGATGATGGGGTACCACACGGCATAGGTGCCCGTGGAAAAGCGCTTGAGGCTGTCTTGGATGCATTCACTGACCCGGCCATAGTCGGTTTTGACTTCGTAGCTGGGGTCTATCAGCACCAAGCCACGGCGCGAAGGTGGCGGCAAAAATTTACGCAAACCCACAAATCCGTCTTCACGCAGCACCGCCACTTGGCGTCCCACCCGCAATTGCTCGACGTGACCGGCCAGGGCCCGGGCATCGGTGGGGTGCCACTCGAACAGTTTGATTTTGTCGTTGCGCCGCATCAGGTGCTGCATCACAAAGGGCGAGCCTGGGTAGACCTTGTAGACATCGTCCGGGTTGAAGCTGGCCAACACGTCGAGGTAGTCGCGCAATGCCGGAGCGGGGGCTTGCTGGCGTTGCACCAGGCGGCCCACGAGCGCCAACAAACCTTCCAGCGACTCGCCGCTGGTTTGCGCAGGGGCGCCATCGAGCCGGTAAAGGCCAGCACCGGCATGGGTGTCGATGGCACACAAATCAGCGTCTTTGGCGCACATGTGCTTGAGGATGGCGATCAATACCGTGTGCTTGAGCACGTCGGCATGGTTGCCTGCGTGGTAAGCGTGGCGGTAACTGAACATGCGCCGATGGTAACTGCTGGTGCCGTGGCCACCGCACCAGCCGGGGCGGATGTCGCCTGTGGGCCATCAAAAAACGCCTCCAACGGGCACCGCCACAGATGGCACCGGTCCGGTTTTGCGCGGTCTTGGGCCGCAGCCGGGGCGGTCTGCCAAGGGGGAGTTGGGTTTTTGTATAATGGAGGGCTTTCGCAGCGCTTTGAGGCCCCGCGGCGAATCATTCCATACCACCTAAGAGGTTCTCGTCAGAAGAACGCCGACCGTGGAAAAGGGCCCGCCAAACCGTTTCTATCAAGGAAAACCATGTCCACTTTCAGCGCAAAACCCGCTGACGTGAAGCATGAGTGGTTTGTGATTGACGCCACCGATAAGGTGCTCGGAAGGATTGCCAGCGAAGCAGCCCTCCGATTGCGCGGCAAGCACAAGGCCATTTATACGCCTCACGTCGATACCGGCGACTTCATTGTCGTCATCAACGCCTCCAAAATCCGTGTCACGGGCAACAAAGCCCTGGATAAGGTGTACTACCGCCATTCGGGCTATCCCGGCGGTATTTATGGCACAAACTTCCGCGACATGCAGGCCAAACACCCTGGCCGCGCGCTGGAAAAAGCGGTCAAGGGCATGCTGCCCAAAGGTCCTCTGGGTTACGCCATGATCAAAAAGCTCAAAGTCTATGGCGGTGCTGAACACCCCCACAGTGCCCAACAACCCAAACCGCTGGACATCTAAGGAGCCCCCATGATTGGTGATTGGAACAATGGCACCGGGCGACGCAAATCCAGCGTGGCCCGTGTGTTTCTGAAAAAAGGCTCTGGCAAGATCACGGTCAACGGCAAGGACATTTCCACGTTCTTTGGCCGCCAAACCTCGATCATGATCGCCAAGCAACCGCTGATGCTGACCAACCACGCCGAGACTTTTGACATCCAAGTCAATGTGCACGGCGGTGGTGAATCAGGCCAAGCGGGTGCTTTGCGCCACGGCATCACACGTGCTTTGATCGACTATGACGCCAGCCTCAAGCCGGCGCTGTCGGCCGCTGGTTTTGTCACCCGCGACGCACGTGAAGTCGAGCGTAAAAAGGTCGGTTTGCACGGCGCCCGTCGCCGCAAGCAGTTCAGCAAGCGCTGATCCGCTGGCAAGCTGCCCCCAAACCGCTGTGTGCTTTACCGCCGCAGCGGTTTTTTTTCGCCCCCATGCGGTGCGGGTTTGGTGGGGGCAGACCCTTTTCTCAGCAGGGTGGCCCAGGGCGCTGGACGTGCCGGGTTAATTCCGACTAAACTACACCACTATTTGATCTCTGAGGAGTAAAGCCCATGAACGCCGTTGCCGAAGCCCTTCCCACCGAAATGCCAGCCCCCATTGTTTTCACCGACAGTGCCGCAGCCAAAGTGGCCGATTTGATCGCAGAAGAAGGCAACCCCGAGCTGAAGTTGCGCGTGTTTGTGCAAGGCGGTGGCTGTTCGGGCTTTCAATATGGCTTCACCTTTGACGAGGTGACCAACGAAGACGACACCACCATGAGCAAAAACGGCGTGTCCTTGTTGATTGACGCCATGAGCTACCAATACCTGTTGGGTGCTGAGATCGACTACAAAGAAGACTTACAAGGTGCCCAGTTCGTCATCAAGAACCCCAACGCCACCACCACCTGCGGTTGCGGCTCGTCCTTTTCGGTCTGAGCTGGCGATATTCGCTGGCAAGTCTCAAGGCTTTTGAGACTTCAGGCCGGGTAAATGCCACCCAACACACGGGCGCCTTTGGCGCCCGTTGCTTTTGGCAAACTGCCTGGCAAGCCCAAACAGGTTTGGCGCGCCAACCACGCAAAAGCGGCGGCTTCTACCTGCGACGGCGGCAGTCCTGCGTTGTCGGTGCTGACCACAGCCATTTGTGGCAAGCGCGCTTGCAACATGCCCATCAGGCACTGGTTATAGGCGCCACCCCCGCACACCATCAATCGGCTGCTGCGAGGCGCATGCATGGAAACAGCCAAAGCAATAGATTCGGCCGTCAGTGCGCACAAACTTGCTTGCACGTCTTGCGATGCCAAAGCGGGCCCAGCTGCCAGGTGGCTGTCCAGCCATTCGGCGTGAAAGAGGTCTCTTCCCGTGCTTTTTGGGGGGGGCTTGTGAAAAAACGGCTCTTGCATCCAGCGCGTCAACAAATCTGCCTGAACATGACCTGAAGCCGCCCAACGCCCCGCATCGTCATAGGCCTGCCCCGTGTGGCGCTGGCACCACAAGTCCATCAGCACATTGCCGGGGCCGCAGTCAAAGCCCAGGGCATCGCCATGGGCTGACAAGACACTGAGATTGGCAATGCCACCCACGTTGAGCACGGCCAAGTCTTGTCCGGGCTGACCAAAAACCGCTTGGTGAAAGGCCGGCACCAAGGGCGCACCCTGTCCACCGGCGGCGACATCTCGGCTGCGCCAATCGGCCACCACCGCAATACCGCTCAATTCGGCCAATAAACTGGGGTTTTGAATTTGCAGGCTGTAACCGATGCCGTCATGAAGCCCAGGTTGGTGGCGCACGGTTTGGCCATGGGCGCCAATGGCGCGGATCTGCTCGGCTTGCAGTTGGCTATCTATCAGAAGCGACTGAACCACTTGGGCATATAAGCCGCTCAGGGCATTGGCGGCCAGAGCGCTGCGGTGCAGTTCGTCAGGGCCGGATTGGTTCAAGGCAAGCAGTTGGCTGCGCAGAGGTGGGTCAAATGGCGCATGTTGGTGGGCCAACACTTTGAGGGGGCCGTTGGCGAAGTCAATCAGCACCCCATCCACCCCGTCCAGCGAGGTGCCGGACATGAGGCCGATGTACAACTCTGACATGCTTTATTGAATGTTGGCTGGCGTCAGGCTGGCGGCTGCAGCCATGTCTTTTTGCGCCAGTGCAGCATGCTGGCGAAACTGGGGCAATGCCGCCTCTGACACGGGGATGGCTTCGCTTTGGCGCGCCAGTGTCAATGGGTCTTGGTGCTTACCATTGACCCTGAATTCAAAATGCAAATGCGGCCCAGTGGCCCAACCCGTGGCACCCACGCCCCCCAAGGTTTGACCTTGCGAAACGTTTTGGCCCACACGCACATCAATCCGACTCAAGTGGGCATAAACGGTTTTGTGTCCATTGCGGTGTGACACCGTGACCACATTGCCATAGCCGCCTTGTTGACCGGCCGCTTCGACCACGCCGTCGCCCACACTGCGCACGGGCGTACCCGTTGGGGCGGCGTAATCCACACCCAAATGGGCGCGCCAGGTTTGCAAAATGGGGTGAAAGCGCAATTTAAAACCGCTGGTCACCCTAGAAAAAGCCAGTGGCGAAGCCAGATACGCACGGCGCAGGCTTTGACCGCTCAAATTGAAGTAGCCGCCCTTGGGGGCCTGGGGTTCTTGGAACCAAACCGCGTGATAGGTTTTGCCGTTGTTCAAAAACTGAGCGGCCAGAACCTTGCCTGCGCGCAGTGGCTCGCCATCGGCTTCGAGGGACTCGTAAACCACCGAGAAACGGTCGCCTTTGCGCAAGGCGCGGTAAAAGTCAATGTCACCCGAAAAAATATCGGCCAGTTGGTTGGCCACGTTATCGGGGATGCGCGCGTCGTCCGTGGCAGCAAACAAAGAGCTTTGGATCACGCCGCTCGCCATGTGGGTCGAGGCTTGCAAAGGCGCTTCTTGCAACTCGGCGGTGAATGCACCATTGGGTTGGCGGGTGATGCGCAGGCGTTTGAAGTGGCGACCGTCTTCAGTCGCCCAACGGGCCACCAACTCGGTGAGTTTCTGTTGGGCATTGGCCGTGGCTTGCAGGTTGCGCCCGGCACGGGCCAGCAAATGTTGTCTGACCAAGGGGTCTTGGCGCATGAATTGGGCTGCGGTGGCATCTGAGACGCCCAAGCGCGAGAGCAGACTATCTGCGCTGTCATTGCCTCGGGTCACGTCCGAACGGTACAACTGCAGTTGAGCGATGTCAGTGACTTGGACGATGGTTTGCAGGCTGGGCAAAGGCTTGTCAATCACTTGCCGGATGGGCAGATCAGATGCATCTGGCCCGAGCGACGCCACGGCCACAGCCCCACCGCCGGCCAGCAGCAAAAAGGCGGTCACGCCAGCCACCGCCGCATGCGGGTGGCGGCGGTGCCAGCTGTGCCATTCGGCCCACAGTGATAAGAGGATTGGTTTCAATTGAAGTTCCCGGGGGGAGCCCCCGCGCAGCCACTTAAAATGGCGAAAAACCGGCGCAGTATAAACGTTTGCGGGCCCGGTGTAAACCCAAATAGATATATGAATCAATCGCCTGTATCCGCTTCTTCTTTATCAGCCGAGGTTCAACACGCCTTGGCGGTGAGCTTGCGGGGCTGCGAAGAGTTACTACCCCAAGACGAATGGGTTAAAAAATTGCAGCGCTCCCATGCCACGGGCACGCCTTTGCGCATCAAACTGGGGCTTGACCCCACAGCGCCCGACATCCACATTGGCCACACCGTGGTGCTCAACAAAATGCGCCAACTGCAGGATTTGGGGCATCAGGTGATCTTTTTGATCGGTGACTTCACCTCCTTGATCGGTGACCCGTCAGGGCGCAACAGCACCCGCCCCCCGTTGACGCCCGAGCAAATCAAGCTCAATGCCGACACCTATTACAAACAGGCCAGCATGGTGCTGGACCCGGCCAAAACCGAGATTCGCTACAACAGCGAGTGGAGCGAGCCCTTGGGGGCCAGCGGCATGATCCAACTCGCGTCGCGCTACACCGTGGCGCGGATGATGGAGCGTGACGACTTTCACAAGCGCTTCCATGGCGGCCAGTCCATCAGCGTGCATGAGTTTTTGTACCCTTTGATGCAAGGCTATGACAGCGTGGCCTTGAAAAGCGATTTGGAGTTGGGCGGCACCGACCAAAAATTCAACCTGCTCATGGGCCGCCATTTGCAGCAGGAGTACGGACAAGAGCCGCAATGCATCTTGACCATGCCCTTGCTGGAAGGCTTGGACGGCGTGGACAAAATGTCCAAAAGCAAGAACAACTACATCGGTATCGCCGAAGACGCCAACACCATGTTTGCCAAGGTCTTGTCGATCAGCGACACCTTGATGTGGCGCTGGTTTACCTTGCTGAGCTTCCAAAGCTTGGAGGCCATCGCTGCATTGAAGGCCGAGGTCGAGGGCGGACGCAACCCGCGTGACGCAAAGGTGATGCTGGCCAAAGAAATCACCACCCGCTTTCACAGCGCGGCTTTGGCTGACGCTGCCGAGCAAGACTTTGTGAACCGCAGCAAGGGCGGCGTGCCCGACGTCATCCCCGAGGTGAATGTGAGCGGGGCGCCCTTGGGCATTGCGGCGCTGTTGAAGAGCGCCGGTTTGGCGCCATCGAGCAGCGAGGCCAGTCGCTTGATCGACGGCGGCGGTGTGCGCATCGACAGCAGCGTGGTCAGCGACAAAGGCTTGAAGCTCAACGCAGGAACATATGTGGTGCAAGTGGGCAAGCGCAAATTTGCCCGGGTGCATCTGAGCTGATCACCACTGGCGCTGGTGAATGGGCGGCCTATCATCGGGCCATGAAACCTTCACTGGGATTTGACTTCACGCCACGGCAATTGCTGTGGGCCTCCATCATGGTGGCCTTGATCACCATTGGCCTCAAAACCTGGGCCTGGTACATCACCGACTCGGTGGGCTTGTTGTCCGATGCGATGGAGTCATTGGTCAATCTGGCCAGCGCCATGTTTGGTTTGACCATGGTCACCGTGGCAGCGCTCCCTCCGGATGAAGAACACCCCTATGGCCACCACAAGGCCGAGTATTTTTCTTCCGGCTTTGAGGGCATCCTCATCATCGTGGCTGCGCTGGGTATTGTGTGGACAGCGGCCCACCGTTTCAGCGACCCTCAGCCTTTGCAAGAGGTGGGTTTGGGCCTGGCCTTGTCGGTGGGCAGTTCTGTGCTGAATGGTGTGTTGGCCTGGGTCATGTTGGGTGCTGCTAAGCGGCACCGATCCATGGCCTTGGAGGCCGATGCCAAGCACCTGGTCACCGATGTCTGGACGTCGGTGGGGGTGGTGTTGGGCATTGTGTTGGTGCAATGGAGCGGTTGGTTGTGGTTGGATGCGGTGGTGGCCATCGGCGTCGCCCTGAACATTTTGAAAGAAGGCGTGCACTTGATTTGGCGCTCGTCGCAAGGCTTGATGGACGAAGCCGTCGATCCGGAAACCATGCAAGACATCCAAGCCGTGCTCGACAGCTTCGCCCACCAGCGGGGCACCACCGACATCATCCGTTTTGACCACATCACCACCCGCCGGGCCGGGCAGCGCCGCTTTGTGGATGTGCACATGCACATGCCCGCGAGCTGGTCACTGGGCCGAGCCGCAGCCCTGCGCACCAGCGTGGAACAAGCCCTGATGAGTGCGGTGCCCGGCTTGCGCGCCAGCATCCAGTTGCTGCCCAGCGATGTGGAAGCGCACTTTGACGATGTGCGCGACTTGAAGTGATGGGCATGGGGTTCAATTGAACCCATTGATAATGGCCGCATGACCCAAGCTTTCAGCGCACTGCCCCTCTCCCCCGACACCCTCGCCAACCTCGATCAACTCGGCTACACCGAGATGACCGCCATCCAAGCGGCCAGTTTGCCGCTGGCGCTGGCTGGCCAAGACCTGATTGCGCAGGCCAGCACCGGCAGCGGAAAAACCGCGGCGTTTGGCTTGCCTGTGGTGGAAAAACTCACGGCGAATTTTCATGCGGTACAAGCCTTGGTGATGTGCCCCACCCGCGAATTGGCCGATCAAGTCACCACCGAAATTCGCCGCTTGGCGCGTGCCACGGCCAATATCAAGGTGGTGACGCTGTGCGGCGGTGTGGCCTTGCGCGGTCAAGAGCAAAGCTTGCAGCATGGTGCGCATGTGGTGGTGGGCACACCTGGGAGGATCTTGGACCATTTGACGCGGGGCAACCTGCGTTTGGACTCGGTCAAAACCTTGGTGCTCGATGAGGCCGACCGCATGCTCGACATGGGCTTTTACGACGACATGAAGCAGCTCATTGCCCAATGCCCTGCGCAGCGACAAACCCTGTTGTTCTCAGCCACCTACCCGGAAGGCATTGCCAAACTGTCAGCGCAGTTCATGCGCGACCCGCAAACCGTGAAAGTGCAAACCGTTCACGCTGCCGACAAAATCCGCCAAGTGTTTTACGAGGTGCGAGAAGACGAGCGCTTGCATGCGGTGTCTTTGCTGCTCAACCACTTCAGGCCCGAATCGACGCTCGCGTTTTGCAACACCAAGCAGCAATGCCGCGAGTTGCTGGCGGTGCTGCAAGCCCAAGGTTTTGATGCGCTGGCACTGTATGGCGAATTGGAGCAACGCGAACGCGATCAGGTCTTGGTGCAGTTTGCCAACCGTTCGTGCTCCGTGTTGGTGGCCACCGATGTGGCGGCGCGTGGCTTGGACATCAGCCAGTTGAATGCGGTGATCAATGTGGACGTCACGCCCGACGCCGAACTGCACATCCACCGCATTGGCCGCACAGGTCGCGCCGATGCCCAAGGCTTGGCGTTGACCTTGGCCAGCTTGGACGAGATGGGCGCGGTCGGGCGCATCGAGGTCTTGCAAGGCCAAGAATCGCAATGGGCGAAGTTGTCAGACTTAAGCCCTGCTGCCGGGGACAAGTTGCAAGCCCCCATGCGTACCTTGCAAATTGTGGGCGGTCGCAAAGAAAAAATCCGCGCTGGGGATGTGCTGGGTGCCATGACAGGCGAGGCGGGTTTCACAGCCGATCAAATTGGCAAGATCAATGTGAACGAGTTTTCCACCTATGTGGCGGTTGACAGGGCCATCGCCCACACAGCGCTAGAGCGGTTGTCGCTAGGTCGCATCAAAGGCAAAAGCGTCAAAGTTCGGGCGTTGGACTGAGGGCTAAGGCAATAGGCCGCCCAAGTTCAAGGCTTGTGACCTGCAGGCCTATAAGGGGTAGCGCCGCACCAGGTATTGGGCCACGCACACCGGCTTGTCTTGGCCTTCACATTCAATGCTCACCCGCCATGTCAGTTGCAGTGCGCCGCCATCAATGTTTTCGACCGCAGCCAAATGCAGCAATGCGCGCAAGCGACTGTTGACACGCACCGGCGCCATGAAACGCACTTTGTTGAGGCCATAGTTGACACCCATGGAAGGTGTTTGCACGGTGTAGGTGGTGCTGAAAAAATGTGGCAGCAAGGACAGGGTTAAAAAGCCGTGCGCCACCGTGGCGCCAAAAGGGCCGGTGGCGGCCCGCGCGGGGTCCACATGAATCCATTGCGCGTCCCCCGTGGCTTGCGCAAACCCATCGATCTGCGCCTGGGTGATGGTGAGCCAATCGCTCCAGCCGATGTCTTGGCCCACGCAAGCGCTCAGTTCATCCCAAGTGGCAAAGCTTCTCATGGTCAGTGCGCCGATGGTTCAAGCATATGGATTGGGCACGCCCAGCTTATGGAGGATGGCGACCTCGTGGGCTTCCATCGCCTTGGCGTCTTTCAAGGATGTTTCATGGTCCCAGCCTTGGGCGTGCAGTGTGCCGTGCACCAGCAAGTGTGCGTAATGCGCCGCCAGCGTTTTCCCTTGTGCTTTGGCCTCTTGGGCAATCACTGGGGCGCACAGCACCAAGTCGGCCATCACCACCGGTGACCGCGCGTAATCAAACGTCAGCACATTGGTGGCGTGATCTTTTTTTCGGTAACCGTGGTTCAGCGCTCGGCCTTCCGCCAAGCCGACAACGCGCACCGTGATTTCCGCATCGTTTGACAAGGCGTGGCGGATGCAGCGTGTCACCACATGGCGCGTCAAAGCCTGGCGGTGTCGTTGGGCGAAGGGGATGTCGCCAAATTGCAAAGACAAGAGAAGTTGTTTCAGTGGCATGGGTTCAGGGGGCGTCGTTTCTGCGTTGACCTTTTTGGTCGTAGGCATCGACGATGCGCGCGACCAAAGGGTGACGAACCACATCGGCACTGGTGAAGTGGGTCATGGCAATGCCTGGCACCCGTTTGAGCACCCGTTCGGCGTCCACCAGTCCACTGAGGTGGCCTTTGGGCAGATCAATCTGGCTCACGTCACCGGTGATCACGGCTTTGGCACCAAAACCGATGCGGGTGAGAAACATTTTCATTTGTTCGGGCGTGGTGTTTTGCGCTTCGTCCAAGATCACAAAGGCATTGTTCAAGGTGCGCCCACGCATGAAGGCCAGCGGAGCAATTTCCAGGGCATTGCGCTCGAAAGCTTTTTGCACCCGATCAAAGCCCATCAGGTCGTACAAGGCGTCGTACAAGGGTCGCAAATAAGGATCCACCTTTTGCCCCAGGTCACCCGGTAAAAAACCCAGCTTTTCCCCTGCCTCGACAGCCGGTCGGGTCAGCACAATGCGTTGCACCGCGCTGCGCTCCAAAGCGTCTACCGCACAGGCCACGGCCAAATAGGTTTTGCCTGTGCCTGCAGGTCCAATGCCAAAGGTGATGTCGTGCTGGGCAATGTGCTCCAGGTAAACACCTTGCGTGGGTGTGCGCGCTTGCAACTGGGTGCGCCGTGTCAGCAATTGCACGGCCCCGTTGTCTGCCTCTGTCAGGCCCACGTCGCCCGCCAGCATCCACTGCACCTGATCGGCGGGGATGGGCTTGGCAGCCCGTTCATACAAAGCTTGCAACACCTCCAAGGCTTGGCTGGCTTTGGCCTTGGGGCCGTCGATCTTGAATTGCTCGTGTCGATGCGCGATCTTGACTTGCAGTCCCAACTCGATGGTGCGCAAATGTTCATCCATGGCGCCACACAAGTGTCCCAGTCGGGTGTTGTTGGGCGGGCTGAATGTGTGGCGCAGAATCAAGTTGATAATCCGTTGAAATTTCCCCAATGATAGGCATTCAATGATCGGCAAGTTGAGCGGCACGCTGAGTGAGAAAAATCCTCCCCAAGTTTTGGTGGATTGCCACGGCGTGGGCTACGAGGTGGATGTGCCCATGAGCACCTTCTACAACCTGCCCGCGGTGGGCGAGAAGGTCTCGCTGCTGACCCACTTTGTGGTGCGTGAAGACGCGCAAATTTTGTATGGCTTTGGTTCTTCTGAGGAACGCACCGCTTTTCGCCAGTTGATCAAAATTTCGGGTGTGGGTCCACGCATGGCCTTGGGGGTGCTCAGTGGCTTGAGCGTGTCTGAGTTGGCCCAAGCCATCACCTTGCAAGAAGCTGGGCGCTTGGTGAAGATTCCTGGCATCGGCAAAAAAACCGCCGAACGACTGCTGCTGGAACTCAAAGGCAAGATGGGCGCTGATTTGGGGCCGTCTTTGGCACCTGTGGGCGACAGCACGCAAAACGACATCTTGCAAGCCTTGGTGGCGCTGGGTTACAGCGACAAAGAAGCGGCCTTGAGCCTCAAAGCCTTGCCAGCGGGCGTGGGTGTCAGCGAAGGCATCAAGTTCGCCCTCAAGGCCTTGGCCAGATAAGCAAAGCCATGAGCATTCAAACCGACAACTTTGGCGAAGACTTCAACCCCGCACCCCGCGTGGTCTCTGCCGCACCGGTGAGTCCGCGTGAAGAGGCGATAGAGCGTGCCCTGCGCCCCAAGCTGCTGCAAGAGTATGTGGGCCAAGCCAAGGTGCGCGAGCAATTGGAAATTTTCATTGGTGCAGCCCGCAACCGCGATGAAGCGCTGGACCATGTGCTGCTGTTTGGCCCACCGGGCTTGGGCAAAACCACGCTCAGCCACATCATTGCGCAAGAGCTGGGTGTGAACCTGCGCCAAACCAGTGGGCCGGTGTTGGAAAAGCCCAAAGACCTGGCAGCGCTTTTGACCAATTTGGAAAAAAACGATGTGCTGTTCATCGACGAAATCCACCGTTTGTCGCCTGTGGTCGAAGAAATTTTGTACCCCGCGCTAGAGGACTACCAAATCGACATCATGATCGGCGAAGGCCCTGCGGCGCGCAGCATCAAACTCGATTTGCAGCCCTTCACCTTGGTCGGCGCTACTACCCGTGCCGGCATGTTGACCAACCCGCTGCGCGACCGTTTTGGCATCGTGGCGCGTTTGGAGTTTTACAGCGCCGAGGAGTTGCAGCGCATTGTCATGCGCAGCGGCGGTTTGCTCAAAGCGCAGTTGGATGAACAAGGCGGCTTCGAGATCGCCCGTCGCTCACGCGGCACACCACGCATTGCCAATCGCCTCTTGCGGCGGGTGCGCGACTATGCCGAGGTCAAGGCCGATGGGCGCATCACCCAAGCTGTGGCGCAGGCTGCGTTGGCCATGCTCGATGTGGATCCGCAAGGGTTTGATTTGATGGACCGCAAGTTGTTGGAAGCCGTGATTCACCGCTTTGACGGCGGTCCTGTGGGCTTGGACAACATCGCGGCCAGCATTGGTGAAGAGCGCGACACCATCGAAGATGTGATCGAACCGTTTTTGATTCAGCAGGGTTTTTTGCAGCGCACACCGCGTGGTCGCATCGCCACTTTGGCCGCCTACCGGCATTTGGGTGTGGCGGCTCCCCAGCGGGAGAGCGGGTTGTTTGGCGAGTGAGCGCTCAGGCCCTCAGGCTTCGTCGAGCAAGGACCCGTGCAAATGGGCGTCGTCGCCCCAGCCCACCAACGTC
>Ga0214921_10007770_pt1 | contig 14165 bp, 14 predicted proteins | sample LL1505_MetaG_FD_177992 | JGI IMG/M metagenome (GOLD analysis project Ga0214921, IMG submission 177992) | Freshwater microbial communities from Lake Lanier, Atlanta, Georgia, United States - LL-1505 | ecosystem: Environmental > Aquatic > Freshwater > Lake | place: USA: Georgia | collected... | reverse complement strand
CTACACGTTCCCATACTGGGTGTTCTTGATCATGGTGTAGCCCTTGATGAGCTCAGCAATACCTGCATCCAATGACATGGAAGTCTTGAATCCTGTGGCTTCGATCTTGGCGTTGGACACGACATAGTTACGTTGATCCGGATCTTTGCCTACGGGCGCATCAATAAAGATGAATTCGGGGACCTGCTTCTGAATGGCAACGCACAATTCTTTCTTGGACACGTTAGCTTCCGACAGGCCGACGTTGTAGATCTCGCCTTTCATCTTGTCAAAATTCACAATGGCGTGCTGGAAGGCGCGCGATACATCCCGCACATGCACGTAGTTGCGTTTGAAATAGCCTTCAAATAGCACTACAAAGCGGTCGTTTACCGCACGGTAAGTGAAGTCGTTAACCAACAAATCGATCCGCATGCGTGGTGACATACCGAACACGGTGGCCAAACGGAAACTGATGGCGTTTTCCCGCTGCATCAACTCCTTCTCGATACCTACTTTTTCAATGGCGTACTGAGAAATGGGGCGAAGAGGGGATTCTTCGGTACAGAAATTGTTTGCGTCACCAGTTCCGTAGGCGCTGTTAGTGGTGGGCATCAGCACGATCTGGTCTTTTGCCAGTAGCTTGATCATCAAGGTAATGGCATCATGGTTGATGGTGGTAGCTCCTACGGGATCCAATGAACACAAAGGGGCACCCACCAGAGCGGCCAAAGGAATTACAACGTCGGCCTTTTTCAAAAGGGGGGCCATCACGCTCTCAATGCGGATGTCACCTTTGGCGATGGAGAAATTGGGATTGTTACAAACATGGTTCAAGCTTGTCTGCTTAAACATGAAATTATCCAGCACCGTAACCTTGTGCCCCGCAGCCAAAAGGTCGGGCACCATGGTGGAGCCGAGGTATCCGGCGCCGCCGGTAACGAGAATATTGAGAGACATAATATTTTCCTTTTAGATTAATAAAAAATTATTCGCCGAACATGGCAACTTCCACACTTTCGCACAGCGTGTGGGCTAGGACAATATGTATTTCTTGGATGGTACTGGTGGCCACTCCGGGTGCAACGATGCAGTGGCTCGCGAGCGCCTTCGCAGGGCCGCCGCCTCGGCCACAAAACACGATACTGGGGATGCCTAATTTGCTGCACTCTTCCAAGGCCTTCAGTATGTTGGGAGACTGACCCGATGTGGTAATTCCCAAAAAAATGTCTTTGGTCGTCGCCTTACCAGCCAACTGGCGAGAGAATATGAGATCGTACCCGTAGTCATTTCCAATGGCCGTCAAAATAGATGTGTCAACCGTTAGAGCCTCTGCAGCCAGTGGCGCACGATCACGGGCTAGTTTGCTAACAAACTCAGCTGCAAGATGCTGCGCATCTGCAGCAGAACCACCATTGCCGGCGATATAGATTCGTCCGCCCGCTTTGTAGCAGTCCACTACTGCTTGTACCGCTGCGGCAAACTGATCAATGCATGCCGGATCAGCCAATAGCTGTTGTTTGGCCCCGATGGATGCCGTAAGGTTTTTTATCAATCGCTCTTGCGTATTCAATTTTTACTCCAGTAAGTACTGTTATGCAGCCAGAAGTACAGGCGCACGCTGGTAGTCTGCGGGAACTCCAATGTCAATAAAAGTGCCGCAAAACTCTAAGCCCATCAGCTTTTGTCCAGCAGCCACAGCCGCCGGAAACAGATCGTTTTCCAAGGATATCGACCTTCCAACAGCAAACGCGCCATCCCGCAGGGCACGGGGGTGCACCCAATAAACGCCGCCATTTGCAAGGCCACCTCCTCCAACTGATTCAGATTTCAGCCGGATGATCTGTCCGTTCGCAGCTACGTCCATTCCCATGTAACGCCCCGCCTCATCGGTCCTAAAAAGAGAGAAACACCAGTCCGCCTGCGATGCTCGTGCAAATGCATCCAGCCTTGCCAGATCTACCGCAAAATAAGTGTCTCCATTCAACAACAAAAAAGGATCGTTAGGACTTAACTTTTCAACAGCAAGCAACAGTCCGCCACCAGTGCCAAGAGGGGTGTCTTCAACCACGTACTCAACCGGCGACCCGCAATAATTGCTGCCGAAGTAGTCCATGATGGATTGGTGACGGTAGCCCACCGAAAGCACGAAGTGTTGAATACCCTGTTGCAGCCAGTAGTCCATCTGGCATGCGAGGAACGGACGCCCGTTCACTGGCGCCATAGGCTTAGGCAGGTCAGGCACCACGCTTCGCAAGCGCGTACCCAATCCACCGGCAAGAATGACTGCTGTGATCACCAACGAACTTAAACCGAGTTGATGATGGCGCAAATCTCATCAACTTCATCATCTTTGAGATCGGGAAAATTTCCGATATAGAAGCCATAAAAATGAACATGCTCAGTCTGCGGGAACGCCAAGTGGTGGTCGGTCGGGACTATGCCTTTGAGGTAAGGCTGTCGCACCTGGTTGCCTCCACCCGCACTTCCGCGACGGAACTCAATTCCAGCCTCTCGCAAGCGAGTCATAAGTCGCTGCACCAAATCGTCATCAGCATGCTTGAGGATGAGGTTGAATGCATAGTTACTGGAACCCTCCAGCTTGAAGTCCGTACGATACTTTGACGAATCAATAGTACGCAAAAAACGATGCAAATTTTCAGTGCGGCGCGTGACGATGTCGTCCAGTCGTTTGAGCTGGCTGCGCCCCATGATGCCGCCGATTTCCGTGTTCCGCGTGTTGTAGGCTGCGTAAGCAAAAATGAAGTCAGGGTTGAGATCGGGGTTAGCGCTCTGATAATCAGCGCGCACGTTCGCATCATTAGATTCGCGCACCATGCCGTGTGAACGCAGCATGCGCACTTGCTGGTAGACATCCGGATCGTTGGTGCACACCATCCCACCCTCAATGGTGCTCATGTGGTGAGCGTAGTAATAAGAGAAGTTGGACATCCAGCCGAGGCTACCCAGACGACGTCCATTGTGCGTGGCCCCGTGCGACTCGCAGACATCTTCAATCAAAGGGATGCCGCGCCGTTCCAGCTCCTCAAGCAGATGGTCTGTCAGACCGTCAAAGCCTTGCACGTGCGTCAAAAATACTGCGCGCGTCTTATCAGTAATTTTGCTCAAAATCTGGGCAGGATCCATGGCCAAGCTAGCGGGGTCGATGTCTGCAAACACGGGCGTAAAGCCGTTCTGCAAGACAGACGCCACATCTGACACCCAAGCCAAAGGGGGGGTGATAACTTCGCCACCCTCTGGGTGACGAATCTTCAGTACCGCCATGCTGAGCAAATTTGCCGAAGCGCCCGAGTTGACAAACACGCTGTACTTGACGCCCAACCATTCAGACCACTCGGCCTCAAACGCGCGGACATTGGCACCATGGGTGAGAATGGGGTCCTCTTGCTTGAGGTGTTCGATAACAGCGTCGAGATCTTCGCGCAGAATGTTATTGCGCATCAAGGGGAATTTCATGATTAAGCTCTACAAGGTGTTGGTTATTCGGAAAGGGACTCAATAAACGCGCTGACACTATTCTCAACAAATGCGGGGCCTATGCCAACTTGCTCATGCAGTTCTACCCGCGAGCCAAGCTCAAAACGATAGCCACCCTCTACACCAATATTGTGCATTCGCAGCTTTAAGTTACGCCGGGCAATAAATTCAAATAACATAGCGTCGACACCGCCGCGTCCCCTAAAGCCTTCTTCCATCGACACGACTCCCGAGTAGGCACTCAGAGTCGACTGCAGTTTTTGCGCATCAAAATTGGCAATATCGAACAGGTCCACTACGCCTACCGAGTGCCCAATCGCTTTAAGCCTTTCAGCAACTTTGAAGGCTGTATGCAACATGTAGCCTGTCGCAACGAGGCAAACCTTACCTCCCGACTGGTGAACATGAAAGCCTACGCTTTGGTCAGGCGCACCATCTTCATAAATGACAGGCAGCACTTGGGCATCAAACCGCAGATATTTAGGCCCATTCATCCCGATACAGGTATCAAACAAGGCGCTGGCGCTTACGTGATCTGCGGGCGACAAAACGCGGAAATTGGGCAAAGCGCGCATCAGCGTTAAATCCTCGTAGCACTGGTGCGTGGGTCCTGAGACCACATAACTGTACCCAGCCCCAACGCCAATCAAGTTCACATTCATGGGGCGAACTTCAGACAACAATGCAAGACTGACCCGAATTTGCTCGTAGCAACGCATCGTAATAAAGGGGGCGATTGCATAGGCAAAAACCGTGTAGCCCTCAAGTGCAAGACCCGCCGTTATGTTGATGAGGTTTTGCTCCGCAATACCCACATTAGCGAACCTATCAGGATAATCAGCCCGGATTTTGTCCAAAACGGGTGAACCAAAATCCGCACTCACAAAGAATATTTTTGGGTCATCCGCCATGGCGACCCAAATGCGATCCAGCAACACGTCGCGCATGGCCAATGGTTTAACGCTCATGGGTTCTGCTCCAGCAAACTGTCGATCAATTCTGGCTTTGGGTTAAGAATATGACAAAGCGCTGCGTTTTCCAGACCAGGCACCCCGTGGCCCTTCAGAGTCCGAGCGATCAGCGCCTTGGGCTTGCCGGAGTGAGTCGACTTCATTCGCATTAGCTCAGCCTGAACGGCGATCACATCATGGCCATCCACAGCGCTGCAATCCCAACCAAATGCGCTAAGGCGTGCCCCAAGATCTACGTGGTCGACGATGTCCTTCGTATAACCCAACATACTGATATGGTTGTCGTCAACGATCAGGTTAAGATTATCGAGTTTGTGCTGGGATGCAAACATGATTGCCTCCCAATTAGCACCTTCGTGAAGTTCGCCATCTCCGCAAACAACGAATACACTGCGATCGTTGCCCTTACGCTTGAGGCCTAGCGCCATGCCAGTGGCGACCCCCAATCCGTGCCCTAAGGATCCGTTCATCGTCTCATACCCTGGTATGACAGGATCCGGAATGCCACCAAGAAAGCCACCGGTTTGGCAAACTTTTTGAAGTTCATCCATAGGGAAAAAACCAAGATCCGCCAAAATCGGGTACATACAAATGGACCCATGCCCCTTGCTGATCACGCACCGATCACGCTGTTCATTGAGCGGATAAGCGGGGTCTTGACGAAGCACCTCACCGTAGTACAAAGCAACAAAAATTTCAATGGACGAAAGCGATGACGCCAGCCGGGTTTCCGGGGCACGACGATGGATACCCAGCGTTTCACGCCACACCCAGTGCGCTTTAGCCTTCAGATCTATGGTTGCTACACTCATGCGTCACTCTCCGTTTGCAATTCGTTTTTCAAATACCAAGCGTATGTGCTACGCAGGCCTTCGTGAAAGTCCACCGAGGGCTCCCAGCCAAATGCACGCAGACGACTGCTGTCCAGCAACTTACGCGGGGCTCCGTCCGGTTTGGTAGTGTCCCACTCAAGAGTACCGGCGTAGCCCACGACTTTGGCTATCGCCTCCGCGAGTTCCTTGATAGATAAGTCTGTGCCGGTTCCCACATTAAGAGGAAACTCAAGGGCCTCCGTGTTGCCGGCAAGGATCGCAATACATGCCTCAGCAATATCGTCGGCGTGAACGAATTCACGCCGCGGCGCCCCGCTACCCCAGAGCGTGATGCCAGGCGCGTTAGAGGCTTGAGCCTCATGAAATCTACGGATCAATGAGGACAACACATGACCGGATTTAGGGTCGAAGTTGTCGTTGGGACCAAACGCGCTGTTAGGTATGACCGGAATAAAACGTTTATGTCCATACTGCAGGTTGTATGCCAAGCACATCTGCATACCAGCCAACTTGGAAACGGCGTAAGCCATGCTGGTAGGCTCTGGCTTTCCAGTCTGCAAAGAAGTTTCCGCCATGGGCTGGGGGCAGTCCCGCGGATACATGCAGGAAGACGCAAACAGGATGAGCTTCTTGACGTTGGCCCGATGCGCAGCTCGTAGAACGTTGAGCTGAATCGCCAAATTGGTGTGCATGAAATCTGCAGGGAAAGATTGATTTTGCACTATGCCGCCAACTTGACCTGCCGCAAGAACCACGTACTGAGGAGTGTGCTGCGCAAAGAATCTATCCACTGCACCCGAATCAGTCAAATCCAACTGCGAATGCGTCGCGGTCACGATATTGGAAAAATTCTTATCCAGCAATCGGCGCACCACTGCCGAACCAATCAGCCCCGTATGTCCCGCGACATAGATAGTATCAGTGGGAGTCATCGGCTATAGCCCATTCGGTTGATACAGAACCACTTGGCTGCCGGAAACATCAAAATCGAAACCCACGTGTATCAAAGATTTTAACCGTGCACGAATAGCCGCATGTCTTTCAGGCTTTGCAAACAACAGCATAAACCCGCCACCACCCGCGCCTAAAATTTTGCCACCTATGGCCCCGGCCTGCATGGCCGCGCTATAAATTTCGTCAATCTCCGGCGTTGATACTTTGTCCGACAAGCTACGCTTATATTGCCAACTTAGATCGAGGAGCTTTCCAAATTCGTCTATGGGCACGCCGCTATTTCCCAAGATGCTTATGGCCTCGTCCACCATGGCGTGCATACGTTTAAGTTCAACTTCGCGCTGTTTAAAGTTTTCGATTTTCGACTTGGCGATTGCGTCAGCAATCCGTGAGAAGCCCGTGAAGCAAAGCATGAGGTGGTCGCGCAGTTCAGCCCGGCGCTGCACGGGCAAAATAACAGGAGAAACCTCAAAGGAGTTATTTTGATGAAAATCTATTCGATTGAATCCACCAAATGCAGCAGATATTTGATCTTGAGACCCAACATTCTCACCAATCAAATTTTGTTCAATATGTAAAGCATCCTGCGCCAGAGATTTTCGGCTCACCATTTCGCCTCTTAGTGCATACAAAGCATGCGCCAAACCTACAGTGAAAGCAGAACTCGAACCCAGCCCGGACCGCGCCGGCAGGTCTCCATCGTGATGGATCTCTAACCCCTCAGCAACGTTCGCCCAATTAAATGTAGCGCGAACGGCAGGATGATTAATTGCATCATTGCTATTCGCATTTTCAATTTGAGAATATACGATCCGGTGTTTATATTCAAAAAACGGTGGCAGGCGACGGCAGCTGATATAGCAATACTTATCAATAGTGGTAGCCAGCACTGACCCGCCATGGTCCCTGTACCAGTCGGGATAATCGGTACCACCACCAAAAAAGGAGATCCGAAATGGCGTTCTCGTGATAATCATACCCAATCAATCTCCGAGTATCTTCCGTTTGAGATGGATGGTAGCCATGTCCTCTACGTTTTTTCGCTCAACAGCTCCAAACTTTCTTTCCACAAGATCGAGGTATGGTGGATTGGTGAAATAAGTTTGCCAAGCCTGGTCTCTGAAACGTAGAACATCAGCGGCGGTTACGTGCTTTGTTGGTAACGGCTGGCTTTCGTACGACAAAAAAGCATAGCCTTCATAACTGTCCGGTAAAGCCCAGCCATTTTGCTTAGCCTTGTGGTGCATCGGGCTACCTGGCAGGGCTTGGCACGGATACATATTTGCCATCTCGGTGTTCAGCTCCAGTGCCAAATCCAACGTCTCCTGCATTGTGGACATGGTGTCGTCAGGGAACCCAAAGATATAGTTGCTAATGATGCTGATATCTGTATCCCCAATGGTCTTGCAGACATCCCGAATATTTACTTCCTTGAATGAGCCTTTCGACACCTCCTGCCGAACCAGTTGATTACCCGCCTCCACCCCAAGGGCCAACCAATTCACTCCCGCTCGCTTAAATAAACTCAGTGCATCTTTGCGCACAGTATCCACTCGCGAGTAAGTCCACATATTGAAACCGAAATCCTCGTCAATCGCCTGCTGCAATATGGGTTCGTAGTAGCGACGGTTGAGGAAAAACATTTCATCGCTGATGCGTAAAGTCTTAACACCCATGTTTGCAAGTTTTCTCATCTCTCGCGCAACCCACGCAGGACTCCAAAATCGCATACCACGGGAATCAGAAGCGTTGATATCATCACCGTTATCATCACGATTCAGGATGTTAATCATGCAAAAATCGCAACCGAAATTACAGCCCAGCGAGGTGTAGATAGCAGCAAACGGCGTGCGTTTACCGTGATCAAATTCGGCGTGCCAAAAATGCGCCCGGTAAAGATCAAGCGGCTTAGAACGGTATGGCAGCAGATCCCATGCGTAACCAGGTAAATCTTCATCCATCCGATCTTGGGGCACAACGCTCTGAGGAGCATTCAGTGTTGCCATCTTGAAACTGCCCGGCCCAGTCTTTTTGTAACCAATGCCCTTGATGTTTTGAAGATCATCCGCCAGATTGCTTTTCAGCAAATTTATCAGTGCATAGACGCCCTCATTGAGCAGCACAATGTCAACGCAATCGAAGCCAAGCACCTCGTTAGGGAGTGCGCTGGTGTGCGAACCTACAAAGCAAATTTTTGAGTGCGGCTGGTGCTCTTTGATTTTCTTGGCCAAATCCAAGGCCCCAATCATGCTGGTTGTGCCGGAATTTGGATTTTGACCGTAAACCACAAACACGATGAGCCGCGGGCGTAATGCATCGACTCTCTGAACGGACGCTTCAAGGGTTAACCGCTCGGCATCACAGTCCAATATCCCGACGCCAAAACCCTTAGAGCGGCAAGACTCGGCCAACAGCAAAGACCAAGTGGGTGGCTCAATGGCGGAATAAACTTTAGCGAGCCCCTGGTAGGCTTTTGCTGAAGAGTCGGGGTTTATAAATAAAGCATCCATGAACTTTTGAGCGTAGAACTTTTAGACGAAAACGGCATTGAGGACGAAAATAAAATTTTCTGACCGAACCTTGAATGATACTGCATTTGGATGTGTTGTTAACAGTTCGGCGTTTGGCAAGAGATGTGAGGTGATGGGCGTGGAGCCTTCCATGGAAACGATGAGCGGCGCCTATGACCACGCGGCGGCGGAGCGCTGCTTCGCCACCCAGGAGTGCGAGCTAATTAACAGGCGCTCCTAGCAAACCAAAGCCCAGGTTCGCGTTGCAATCTTTGCCTGGATCGAGAAGGTTAGAGAGTCCGATGAATTGGGTAACTCCAGCTCCAACGACGGACTCCACAAAATTTAACAAGGTGGGGCAAGAAGGGGGCAGGGAACGGCGGGAGATGGAATCCGGGACTTGCTGCCGAAATTCAGGCCGTTGGCGCGTCGTAGACCGTCAACCCACCCGCCCACTGCTCAGAGACCTGGGTGATGTCCGGCGTCAGCATCTGCGTCATGCACCAGAACTCCATGTGCGGCCCGTAGGCTTTCAAAAGCAGCACGAGGCGCTCGTCGGAGTGCACGTAGGCGGCCATCGTCGGTATGGGAGTGTAGAAGTCCGCGCTAAAAAGCAGCTCAGGGATGCCTGTCAGCGCTGCGCAGACATCAATCCCCCCGCTCAGACAAATCGGCACACCAAGGGGCTGCGGAAGTGATTGCATCTGCCTGCGCTGGGAGGCCAGGTCGAACTCTTGAAGGGCCTGCGGGAAATAGATCCCCACCACGGTCCCCTGCTCGCTGGCGTTTACAAATTCTTGGTACCTGGCGTGCGGATCCAGGCTGACACGGCTTGCGAGCGCCGCGTCACCTTGCAGTACCGCTTTAAACCGTGCCTCGGGAAAGCGCTCCGTGAATGATTTCTGCAGACCCGGCAAAAGATAATCTTGCAATTCTGTTCCCAGGTCCGCGCCGCGCTGGGCCCGCCTAAAGACAAAAGGCACGTAGACCCCGCCGGCCAGATTACCGATGTCCGCATTCGCTCTCAGCCTAGACAACAACGAGACGACACGCCCTTCAAACTGTTCGGCGGTCATGTCCAGCGCGGCGCCAAGGTGTCGGCGGGTACGGTTGAGGATCGACGCGTAGTCGATCAGCGGCTGATCAAGCCGGTAGTAGTTACTACGACTCTCACCAAACGTGCGCATGTCCGAACTAGGTACGCGCCAACCGCTGTTATCAAAATACTGCATCGACTAACCCGGCCTAGTGGGTCTTGATCACGCTGGTCCTACCAAAGCCGTGCTCGAAGGGGACAGGCAGAAGCGGGCTGATGTCCAAATAGTCGCTGACAGCCTTATTGTGGAAGTTGATAAAGCCTTGGTGCTCCCCAATGATGCATTCGTCCCGGTATGGCCCGAGCCAGCTGTTTTTCATGCCCCGGTCCAATATGGCCGCCAGGGGCTCCCTTGTGACGTTGCCTATGGACAAGTCCATATACGGGCACGGCACGATCTCCCCATCGTGGTTGATCGTGTTGATGCCCTTGACTGTGATGCACCTGCCGGGCTGTCCATAGGACGGCGTCATGTGCGTGAAGATGTTGTACTTTTCTTCGAGCAACTTCAGGTGGTCCACATCCTTCTTGGTGCACACCCACGTATCCTGCTCCCGCGCGGTCCCAACGGGCTTGGCAAGGGTGACGTACAGGGGGATGTCCTCGGTCTTGCAGTAGTTGCACAGGTCCTCGAATTCTTGAGAGAAAACCCGGTCCTTGATGATGCATGTGGATATCAGTAGCTCGAGCCCGGCATCCTTGGATGCTTGCAGCGAGCGCATCACGCGTTTATAGGACCCCTTCTTGTTTCGGAAGGAATCGTGCTCCGACTCGATCATGCTGTCGAGCGATATCTGGGCCTTGTAGCCCCCAAGTCCAGCAAACCACTTCGCCTTCTCCGTGTCAAAGGTCCACCCATTGGTGTCAAGTATTACAAGGTGTTTCATTGGGTCAATTGCGTCGATCAGCTTATCCAGATTCTTATCCAGCAGAGCCTCGCCACCGGTCAAAACAAACCTGAATATTCCGTATTCATCCGCCTGCCGAGACAGTTCACGGTAGTCCTGTAGACCCATTTGCGGACGCGGGTCGATCGCTCCGGTCCGCTTCTTAAGATCCCGGCTCATGTAGGGCTCCTCGCAGCAGTGCGCGCATGCAAAATTACACAGGGAGCGATTTATCTTTAAACGCAGTATCGGGCTGATTTGCCCATCCAACATGCCCTTGAAGTAATTCTGAATTTTCTCGTGGACCCTGGGCCGCCTCTGGCTTTGATCTCTGCGCTTGTTCTTCTCCGCAAGTGAAAGGGCCTCGTGCTCAGCCAGGATTTGCAGGGTATTCGACATTGTTCGCTTAAAAGGTGGTGTTGATCTTCTCAATCTAGTTTACTGGCCGTCCGTACCCCTACGGCAGCGGATCCAGCATCCGGTCGATCGCGTAATCTAAGGAGGTCCACTCGCGAAGGAATGGGTAGGCTTGTGTGATCTTGCGCGTGCTCGGGATGTAAGACATTCGCCTGAAGTTGCCCGTGTCCTGATTTTCAGACAGTACAACAATGCCCGTATTTCGCTTGGATCTGCCCGCTACCCTTAACGCAAGGTCGGCTATCGATATGGGCACCTCGGACCCCACGTTGTACATGTCATCAGCGGGCTCAGCAAGAAGCCTCAGCAGCCATGCCACGGCATCACCGACATACAGATAGGATCGTAATTCGAGGCCATCCCCGCGTACAAGCACTTCCCGACCCTCGAGTACGTCCATGATGAAGTTTCCGAACGCATAATGGATATCCAGCGGCAGATACTGCCCGGAGAAGGCAAAGCACCTTGCCATCGAATATGCGTATCCGAATTTCTTGGCATAGTAGGCCACTAGGTACTCCGCCGTCATCTTGCCGAGGGCGAGCGCGGACCCGATATCCCCTGTTTCGGGCGCGGTGTTGTCCGATTCAGACAACATTGCACTTTTGCTATTACCGTAGGCTACGCCCGATGAGGTGAAAAGTACCTTCTCCAGCGTCGGGCCACATTGCTCCAACACGTTCTTGGTCCCCTGGTAGAGGGTTTCCAGCTTATTCAGCTGGTCCTCGCCGGCGAAGGTCTCGTCCGCATTGGTGGTGGCCATGTGGATGAGGCAATTGGGCTTTAAGTCTCCCAGGAAGAAGGTTCTGATGTCCCCCATCATGAACTCCACATACAACCCGAAGTCAGACCAAGAGTGCCTGGCGAGGAATTTTTGCGGGTTCCTGGACAGAGCAACGATCCGCACATTCAGGTCCAAGCGGATCTTTATGGCAACAAGCGCAGACAACATCCAAACGCCGAAGAACCCCGTACCCCCGGTGATGAAAACGGTCTTCCCTCGGAAAATTTCCATATCGACGCCACACCGACTGAGGAGCAGGTCCACATCGACATCAAGGTCGTATTTAAAGTGGCGGGGTGTCATTGATCAATTGTCGGAAGGTCTCATGAGCCTTGATCAAATTGTGGGGCGCTGTCTCATGCCAGGCCCACTCCCCTGCTCTTGGGTCTGCCAAGTCGGCTTTCATGGAGGGCGCCGGATCTCCTTGTAGTTCGCACAAATACAGGAGTGAAATAAAGTGCCCCCTGACATCTCGTTCCGTATTGACCAAGCCCCGCACATCTATCGGTGCTACAGAGGAGCGGACTCCACAGCCTATTTCTGATTGGGCTACTTTTTCTATGCGGTCGCCTATGGTCTCCTTGAATCTGATAATTCCGCCTGGAATGTGCCAGGCGGGCCCGTGGAACCTATCCGCACGCCAGGTCAGCAGGGTTTGGCCTTTTTTGTTTTTGATCAGCAAATCGACATTCACCATGGGGGTCAGGCTGCTAACAAAATAAAAAAGCTCCTGGGGCAGACCAACCCTGGGATCTGCGACGTGTTGCGAAACGCGCTCCAGCAATAGGCTGAGGTCAGCGTTCACCTTTCACGACCTCCAAGGCGTTACCGCGCAGTATGGCGACATGCTCAACCAAGGGGTATTGCTGGTTTAAGGTTTCAAACACCTCATCAGAATATGCCGCTGCCATGATTACGACTGCTTTCGGGCAGTCTGACCGCAAACTCTCCGGATTCTTGATGAGAAGACGCGTACCGGGCGTGTACTTATTCTGTTTGAAATTAGCCGAATCCACCACATGCGATACGCGGCCCTGGATATGGGCGAGTGACATAACTGCCAGCGCCTGGTGTCCCGCCCCCCATACCACCACCTCGTGTGGTGCAAAACGGTCCACGAACGCATTCAGTTCACGAACGATGCGCTCCTGTTTCATCAGAAAGGGATCCGTGTCAAAGGTCCTGCGCTTGCGCACTTGCGCAGAAAGAATGTAGTCATGCCACACGCAGGAGATCGCAATGACCTCAAATCCGCACATCTCCAGCGCGGTCCGCAAGGTCGTCTGATCAAAATAGAAAATGTGATCAACCGTGAATTCCGAGTAGAGCCCGTTTGCGAGGACGAAGTCAAAGCTCGGCACCTCAATCAAGCCATTGGCACCGTCCTTCAATAGACTGCGCAATGCATCCAGCGAGCCGCGTAAATCCGGCCAATGCTCCATGAAACTAAAGATCACAAAAGCCTCAAATTCAAATGGCCAGGGATTTACGAGATCTGGCCCGAGATAACCAGGCCGGACATCAAGTCCTCGGGCTTGGGCAAATGCCACGCTGGATGACGCATGTTCCAAGCCGCTGCACTGCGTAGCACCTGAGCGGGCCAGCAATTCTAGGTACTCTCCTTTGCCACTACCGATTTCCAGAATTTTTTTATCAGTCAACTCAAACTGAGCAATCCAGCGGGATAACTGCCCGACACGGTACTGCGCCATTTCCTGTGAAACAGCTATCGCACGAATCACATCGCGGTAGTAACTGACCGGCTCCAGATCGTGCTGCACCAGCCCACAGTCGCCGCATTGGTAGATGTGCAAATCAAGGACTTCATCTGCCTGCTGCGGCGAGTCCAGGAAGCCTTGCGCGGAACGCGGCGACTCCGGGTAGGTCAGCAGGGCCGGCAGGCGGCATGCGCCGCCGCACAGGCGACACAAAATATCAGTGGGCATCTACCTTCTCAGACAAGGGATGCAGGGCAATCAACATCTCGTTTCGCAAAACGCTGCGCGGCAGCAGCGGGGACATGTCCTCCAGCGGCATGGAAATCATGGACCCATCAGGCTGGGGCATCGCCGATACTTTGGGCGAAAGTGCTACGTTCTCTTCCAAAATGACCTCAATAATCCGCAGCCGACCCGTAAACAGCGTGGCCTTCAATTCAGATGCATCGCGAATACGCAAACAGTCGATGCCCAGAGCGACTGCGATGGACATCAGGTCTGGAATTAGCAATCCAGAA
>Ga0214921_10007769_pt1 | contig 14167 bp, 13 predicted proteins | sample LL1505_MetaG_FD_177992 | JGI IMG/M metagenome (GOLD analysis project Ga0214921, IMG submission 177992) | Freshwater microbial communities from Lake Lanier, Atlanta, Georgia, United States - LL-1505 | ecosystem: Environmental > Aquatic > Freshwater > Lake | place: USA: Georgia | collected... | reverse complement strand
CTATAGAGCCGTCGTAGACTACGACGTTGATAGGACGGGTGTGGAAGCGTGGTAACACGTTAAGCTTACCGTTACTAATAGCTCAATTGGCTTGATTTATGCACTGAAAAAATTTTTCTTGATACAATTAACAATGTTAGAATATTAAAGTTTATGAAAATAGACCTGTTAATAGATAACAAAAAAACTTTTTTATATAATTACAAAAATAAAATTAAAAAATTAATCACTAGCGCGGTAAAAAAAAAGAGGGGGGGGGGGATTAAATATAGGTTTTTTCATAAACATAATAAAATTAAAAAAGGCGATATAATGTTTGTCATTGGTTGTCAAAAAATTTTGGAAGAAAAAGAGTTAAAAAAACATAAGTTAAATTTAGTGATACATCCCTCAAAACTACCTAAAGGAAAGGGTCATGCTGCATTATTTAATGAAATTTTAAAGAGGAAATCTACTTTTTATATAACCATGTTTAATGCAAGTGCAGATATGGATGGTGGAAATATTTGCATGGTTAAAAAATTTAGACTAGTTGGTCATGAACTACACGATGAAATACGATATAAACAAGCTCATCTCACTCTAAAAATGATTGATAAATTTATCAAAAATTATCCTAATATTAAATTTATTAAGCAAAAAGGAAAATCTACATTTTATAAAAAAAGAACTGAAAAAGATCATAAGTTGAATATAAATAAAAGTATAAAAAGCCAATTTAATTTACTTAGAATTTCTTGTAATAAAAATTATCCGGCTTTTTTTTTATTAAATAAAAAAAAATATATTTTAAATATAAATGCAGAATCTACAAAAAAAAATTAAAAGATTTTGGGATAAACGTCTTTTTTTAAAAAAAAATTTAAAAGTATGTTGTGAGGATTTGCTTTTAACAAAATTAGAAAATAATATAATTTTAAAATATATTAAAAAGAACAAAAAAATACTTGATATCGGTTGTGGTAACGGAGAAACTATAAAATTTATTATAAAAAAAATTTATTATAAAAAAATTACTGGTGTAGACTCAAATGAAAATTTATTAAAAGCAGCTAAAGTTGGAACAGATAAAAATGTTAATTTTATTAAATTTAATCTTTTACATGACGATTATACCATTCTTAAGCAGTTAAAGTCTGATACTATTATATGCAAAAGGGTTGTTCATAACTTTGACTACATTGATCAAAAGTCAATTTTAAAAAAAATTTTTTTAATAATGAAAAAAAATAGTCAAATTTTATTTTTTTGTACATTTAAAGATGGATTAAACAAAATAAATAAAATTAGAAAAGTTTTTAATCTTCCACTAATTAAAGAGCCTTATTACAATAAATATCCATTTTTAAAAAATATAAAAAAATATTTTGAGGATAATAATATAAAAATTTTACAAACTACTGATTTTGCATCTACATATTTCTTAGGATCCAGAGTATTGCAAAGCTTACTTGAAAGTAACGTTAATTATAATTCAAAAATTAATAAATTTTTTTATAAATTAAAAAATATAGAGGGAATGGGAATGAATTATTTTATTTTAGGTAAAAAATATTGAGTATTATATGATAATATCAAATTTATAAATACTTAAATGAAAAGTTTTAATGATCGCTATGTTGGAACAATTTTTGATTTTAAAGAAATTAATGCAATAAGGAAAACACTTAAATTAGGCAAAAGTCTAACAAGAGGAAAAAATATAGAAATTTTTGAAAATGACTTTCGAAAATACTTTGGAGCCAAGTATTCAGTTGCGGTAAGCTCATGTAGTGCAGCTTTAGAAATTACATCTAAAATTCTTGAGTTAAAAAAAGGTGATGAAGTAATATGCCAGGCCAATTCATTTTGGACATGTATAAATCATTTATTAAAAATTGGTGTTAAAATAGTATGCGCGGATCTTGAAAAAAACACGTTAAATATTGATTTTGATCATGTTAAAAAATTAATTAATAATAAAACAAAAGCTATTTATATATTGCATCATGGAGGTATCCCTGCTGATTTGGATAAAATTAGGAGTCATTTAAAAAAAAATAAAATTTTCTTAGTAGAAGATTGTGCTCATGCATTAGGTTCCGAATATAAAAATAAAAAAATTGGAAGTAATAGCGACCTAGCTTGCTTTTCGTTTTCTACGCTAAAAAATATTTCAACGCTAGGAGAGGGAGGGATGATACTTACTAATAATCTTAATTTTTATAAGAAAGCAAAATTATTGAGAGATGGGCAAGTAATTGCAAAAAAAATAAAAATTAAAAATCTAATTGATAAAAAATTTATAAGTTCAGATGTAGATTTTATGCCGATCGGAAATAGTCTCCAAGAAAGTTTTTCTAAAATTAATAATATTGGGTCAACATTTAGAATGTCCGATGTCCAAGCGGCTGTTGGTTCTGTTCAATTAAAAAAATTAAAACTTTTAAATAATAAAAGAAAAGTAATTAATAATATATATGAGAAAGCTTTGGCAAAAAACGAGAATATTTTGGTTATTAAACCTAACTTTAAAAATTATAAAAATTCTTATCATCTCTTTAACTTTTTTATTTTAACTAAAGACAAATATTTACGAAATAAAATTATTCAAACTATTAACAAAAAATTTAATATTCATGCAAAAATAAGATTCTCACCTATCAATTGGTATCCGGCGATGAGAAAGTTTGGGTGTAAAATTGGCGGTTGTTCTAAATGTTTAAAATTGATTAATTGTGAAAATAGTTGGCTTTTTACTCATTTAAGTTTGCCAATTTCCCCGCGAATTACAATTTATGATGCTAATTTTTTAGTAAAAAAAGTATCTGAAATTATTTCTTATTATTTTAATAGGCAAAAAAATCTTTTAGAAACTTAAATTTGATTTTATAGCGTTGTAAAAACCTTTGTTATCTAGTATTTTTCTATTTCCTATCTCAAGACCATGTATTCCTGCGTATAAATTTCCTATAAATGGAATAAATTTATTTTCAACTTTACACATTATTCCTAAAGAAGTTAAAGCAAAATAAGCATCTCCACATCCGGTTGTATCGATGAGATTAGTTAGAATAGCAGGTGCCCTATAATTAGATTTTCCAATTAAATAAGCACTACCATCTTTTCCTTTAGTAATTGAGATTGAATTATTTTTTTTTATTATTTTATTGTGAAAAATATTCATATTAATTATTGACGCCAAACCTAATCCCAGTGACCATTCTTTTTCATTTAATGACATATAAAAGAAATTTTTATATTTTGAAAAAAAATTTAATCCATAATTTAGAGAATTAGTTTGCACATTAATATATTTTTTAATTTTAATATTATTAATACTTTTTGTAATTTCATTTGAGAAAAGACCAACACCAAAATCGCATATGATTAAATGATCCCTAATTTTTTTTATTTTTTTTATTATCAATTTTTTTTCATTTTGAGAAAAAAAATTAAATCGAAAGTTTGATAGTTGAATTAACTTTTCTTTATTATAGTCATTAATGTATCTTTTTTTTACTTGTATTTTTTTATAGGGACAAATATTAATAATATTAATATTTTTATAATTCTTAAGCATTTTTTTTAAATTTTTTTTTTCTCCGTATGTATAAAGATTTACTTTATTAACAAAATGTGAAAACATTTTTGCAACCGCTATTACACCTCCAGGTATACTTTCATTTTTTTTTTTAACAACAGAGAGCACCGAGTCCTTAGTTGTCAGTCCTAATACTTGTGAAGATGTATAAAGGTCAATTATTGGTTCACCAATTATATTTACTTCTTTGGTGCTAGCAGTCTTTAATTTATTTATTATTTTTTCAATATTAATTTTTTTTGATAAACTCAATAAATATTTTTTTATTTTAGTGTCTGGAAGTATTTTGTTATTATATATTTTTGAAGAAGACATGAGTTGGTCATTTAAAATAACAAAACTGCCTTTGTTTTTTTTTAATATTTTTATTTCTTTATTTAGATTTCCAACAAAATCTTGTTTTTGATAATCTTTTCCTTTGAAATAGAAATTTGGTTTTAATAATTCAATTATATTTTCAGATGAATGATTGTTATTGACTATCGTATAATCAACATTTCTTAAATTATCTATTATTTGAATCCTTTTTTGGTGATTATTATAGGGTTTGTCTATACCTTTATTAACATATTTATCCGCAGTTATGGAGACAATTAGTATGTCAACTTTTTTTTTTGCAGAATTAATATAAGAAACATGCCCTGCATGGATTATATCAAAAACTCCATGGCATAAACCAATTTTTTTATCTTTATATTTTTTTCTTATTTCAGATAAATCTTTTTTTTCTATAATCATTTAATAATGTTATTTATATTTTTAGACTTTATAAATTCGACATTAAAAAAGTTTTTTTTTCTTGATAATCTACCATTATTAAAATTATCAATAATAGCGTCTATAGCATTATGTATATTATACATTGGTTTAAAACCTAAATTAATTAATTTTGATGAGTCTATTCTATAGGATCTAGGATCATTAGATTTTCTAAAAATAATTTTTGATGGAATTTTTTTTTGTATAATCTTAGCAATTTCTAAAATTGACATATTTTCAAAACCTGCGTTATAGCAGCCACTTTCAATTTTTTTATTTTTTATAAAAAACTCAAATACTCTAATAATATCAAGGATATTAATGTTCGGTCGCATTTGTTTACCCCCAAGTATTATAATTTTTTTCTTCGTTAAAGCTTGATAAGTTAATAAATTAACACTTAAATCTAGCCTCATTTTAGGTGAATATCCACAAACCGTTGCGGGTCTTATGCAGTGAATTTTAATTTTATCTTTAAAACTTAATAGAACTCTTTCGGCAATCATCTTTGTTTTGTTGTAAGTTGAAATGGGGAGTAAGCTTAGAGCCTCCGTAACTTTTTTTTCTTTTTTTACTCCATAAACGCTTCCGGAACTGGCATATATAAACTGTTCAATTTTTGCCTTGATCGCTTCATTTACCAATTGGTATGACGCTAAAACATTAATTTCCCATGATAAATTCGGGTTTAGTTCAGCACTAGGATCATTAGCAATGTTAGCCAAATGCACTACAATATGATAATTTTGTAGATCTTTATTTGTAACTTTTCTAATATCCTTTTTTAATATAACTAAGTTTTTATTTTTAACCGTATAATTGCCATACCATTGAGTATCAATAATTTTAACCTTATAACCAAGATTTAAAAGAAACTCTGTCAGTTTTGTACCTATATAACCACAACCACCTAAAATTATTATTTTTTTTAACATTATAGTATTTTAAAAAAATATTTATATTTTTAATAATTTACGATTATTGTATTTAAACCAAGTTTTTGAAAGCAGAAAAGTTTTATTTATTTGCGCCCAAGAAGCTTTATTGAACTTATAAGTGTTGTTATTTGAATATTTTTTTAGTTTGGTACTAAAAATAAATTCCTTGTATACATCAATTATTTCATGAATAGAATTATTAAATAGTTTATAATTCAATTTATTAATATTTACATTACCAGAGACAAATTTATTATTAATTATTAAAGATTTTATATTAACAAATTTTTTTCTTTTTAAATTAAATACATGTTTTAAGAGCACTAAACTATTAGGAATTATATGTTTAGTAGGCCATGTATTAATCATTAAAATTTTTTTTTTTGCAAAAGCAGGCATTAGTAATCCAGCTCCAGGTTCGCAGATAGCATAAGTGCATTCAGTTGCTGAATAAATTTTAAAAATATTTTCATCTATTTTTATTTTATTAGACGTAATAATACGAGGATTATTATCAATAAACTTATATTCATTTCTCTTTAATTTAAAATCGTGATTGAGGCTTACGTAATGATCTTTTGTGATTTCATTTATTAATGGAAAGTAATCAGTCAAATTACAAAATCCATTTCTGTAATTAGAAGAAATATCTTCTCTTGGCTTATATCGAAGGGATAAGTGTATAAACTTGTTATTTTTTAAATATGAACTAAATTTTCTAGCGCATAATTTTTTTATATCATTATTTAATGTTAATTTTTTTTTATTTTTATTAACATAATACCAATGGATATCCGTCAAAGATTTTGATTTTATTTTTATATCATCTTTTATAAAATTACATATATCCTGCACACCGTATGTATTACAATAATTTTGCAATTTATTTTGTAATATTAAAAAAAGTTTTTTCTTATACTCTAAATATTTTTTTTCATGAGTTAAAAATAAATATATTGGAAATATTATAATTTTTTTAAAATTAATTTTTGAAATTTTAATATTATGAAACCTATTATTTTCATGGAAATAAATAAACAGTATTTTTTTTTTAAAAAGATAATCTAGAAGCATAGGCTCTGCGATTGTGTGGCCAAAACCACCTTCGTACATTATAAATATTTTATTTATATCGTTTTTTTGAATTTTTTTTTTAAGATATATAATTATAAATATAAAAATTACTTCATAAATTAACATTAAAAAAAAATTTAATAATATTTTAATTAAACGTTTTAAATTATTCATTATTTTTTAAAAAAATTGAAAAACAAATTATTCATCCTTTAACTTGTCTTAGTATTAATGAATACTCTATAAATACTATTAATAACATAATACTTAAATAATAATTATTCCAAAATTTTAATTATATTAACAGAATGTTCGTCAGTCATTACCTAGCTTAAAATTGTTGGCTTATAGAATTTTATTGAATATTATAAATATATGTCTCTTTTTTTTAAAAATTATATTAAAAATTTTTCAAAAATTCTAATTTCTAGTTTTAAAAAATTAGATAAAAACTTAATTAAGTGTTCAGTCCTATTTAAAAATTGCAGATTAAATGGAGGAAAAATAATATTCTTAGGAAATGGAGGTAGCGCAGCTATCGCAGGTCATATATCTGTCGATTTGAGCAAAAATGCTAAAATTAGATCAGTAAATTTTAATGAGGCAGACTTAATAACGTGCTTAGCAAATGACTATGGCCATAATAATTGGATGTCTGAGGCTTTAAATATTTATTGTGACAAGAATGACATTGTAGTCTTAATTTCGTCTTCTGGAAAATCATCGAATATAATCAATGCAGCAAAATGGTGCATTAAAAATAATATAAAATTGATAACATTTTCTGGCAATAGCAGCCACAATCCTTTAAATAAAGTTAATAAAGAAGGTCTTAATTTTTGGATTAATTCTAAATCGTATAATTATATTGAGTCAATACATTTGTTTTTACTTATGAGTATAACAGACTCTATTATCGGCAAGAGTGTTTACAAAGCATAAAATTTTTTGAAAAAAAAAGTATTACATCTTGTTGTTGGATTTGGAATATACGAGTATTTTGTTAATAGCATTAATAGCATTCTTAAATATGACAAATCTTCAGATTTATTAATTATAATTACTGGAAATCCAAAATTATTTGGCTGGAAAAGCAGTTCATCCAATTTATGCTTTGATTATCTTTATGATGAATTTTTAAGAGTAGAAAATTATATTAAAAATCTAAAAGTTAATAATAAAATTATAATTACAAAAATTGTATCTAATTCAAATGGCAAAACGGGATCATTGTATGATGCTTATAATTATGCTCTAAGTTTTGCAAAAAAAAATAATTATAATTATTTAAATATCGTTCAGAACGATATGCAATTATTGTTTTGGAATAATAATTTAATTGAATTAATAGAAGAGTTATTTGAAAAAAATGCAAATACAATCCAAATTAATTCTGGATTTCCTAGAAAGGGTAGTCATCCAAGTTTTTATAAAACCTCATTAAATAATATAAAGAAAATATATTTAGGTTCTATAAAAAAGAAAAAAAATATTTTTTATTCAAATTATGCAATTGGAGATTGGGGAATCATAGATTTAAACAGAGCTAATGAAGCAAATCTTTTTTTTGAAAAGAATGAGACATTTATGTCTGACGAATATTGTAAAAAAGGTTTCATAGGTTTATTTTGTCCAGTTCCATATATTGGTGTTTTACCATGGCCAACCACGGCTAGAAAAAATAAAATAATTGGTACTCCGCTCAATTTATCGCATAGTGATTTGTTGTTAAAAAATGTTACTGAGGATTTATTTTATGATTTGGTTTCTTTTGATAAAGAATTATGGCAAGAAGACTGGGTGAAGACCTTCGGTTGGTATGCTTTAAATCCCTGTTGTTACACAGATTTTAAGATTAAAGAATATTTTGTGAGTTTAATTAGTTATAAAAAAAATAATCATAACAATTTTTTAAGATATACAAGTTATAACGACGAAAAAAGTTTTTTAATTAATTTCAGTTTAATAAAAATTCGTCCAAGAATATTTAATTTATTCTTTTCTTATTTCTATAATAATTTATTAAGCTTAATTAAAAAATTTTTTAAACAATGAAAAAGTTTTGTTTTGATATTGATGGAGTTATTTGTAAGACTATAAAAAGTAATTATAAAAGTTCAAAACCGAATTATAAAGTTATCAAAGTTATTAATAAATTATACGATCATGGTCATTATATAATAATTTTTACAGCAAGATACATGGGGAGAAATAAAGAAAATATTTTACTAGCTAAAAAACAAGGATATAATTTTACTAACGCTCAACTTAAGTATTGGGGACTCAAATTTCATAAACTAATTTTCGGTAAACCATCCTTTGATGTTCTAGTTGATGACAAAGCTTTTAATCATGATATTAATTGGCATAAAAAAATTTTCAATAAGTAATTGCTAAAAATGAATGAAATATAATAAAGTAATTGTAACAACCACAATAAATAAACCTAGCGAAGCTCTAATTAAATTTTCTTTAATGAAAGATTGGAAATTAATTATTGTCGGTGATTTAAAAACGCCACATAATGAGTTTTTAAAAATGAAAAATATTATTTATTTATCTCCAAAAAAACAGGAAAAATTATTTAAAAATCTTAGCGATATGATCGGTTGGAATTGTATACAAAGAAGAAATTTAGGTTTTGTTTATGCTAATAAGATTGGCGCAGAAATAATAGCAACTGTTGATGACGATAATATTCCCAAAGCTAATTGGGGAAAAAATCTGATAATAAACAAAAAAATAAAAATAAAAAAATATATAACTAATAATATTGTTTTTGATCCAATCGGAGTGACTAATCACAATCACTTATGGCACAGAGGATATCCCTTAGAGTTAATAAAAAAAAAAAATAATATTTTAAGAGCAAAAAATACATATGTTAATAATATAAGTGTCCAAGCTGATTTCTGGGATGGAGATCCCGATATTGATGCAATAGAAAGGATGACTTTAAATTTTAAAAATTGTAAATTTAAAAAATCTTATTTTCCGTTTTGTTCAAATAAAATCTCTCCCTTTAACTCCCAAAATACTTTTCTTTCTAAAAAAGTTTTAAAACATTATTTTATGTTTCCCTCAGTAGGCAGAATGGACGATATTTGGGCCTCATATTACGTACAAGCATTAGGTTACAAAGTCGCATATTGTAAATCATCAGTTGTACAAATCAGAAATGTTCATGATTACATAAAAGATTTTAAAAATGAAGTGATTGGATACTTAAATAATTATGAGCTAATTTTATCATTAGTGAAAAATCCATTAAGTATAAAAAAATTTATACCGAAAAAATCTTATTTAGCATTTAAAGAATATCAAAAATGTTTTTAAAATTAATCCTGTTGGAAACTTTTTATTTTCTAAATCCTTTATCAAGATAGAATCTATATTTTCTCGGTATTTGACTAATATAATAAAGAAAAATATAGTTGTGACTATTCATGAGTAGTAAATTTATAAAAAATATAAAAAAAATTAGAAATTACAAAAAGTAATTAACTATTATGATGTATCAAAAATTTACTGTTCAAAAAAAAACTAAAAAATTTAAATATATTTAAAATTACCCAGAGTATTTATAATTGAAAAAAAAAATTTGCAATCTTTATTCTATGGGTTCTTTAGACCAGACACAAGGAGGTGGATCTTTATTTAATTATTATTTTATCAAATATTTATTAAATAAAAATTATTATGTGAATGCGACGTTATTTGGTAATAAAGATTTTTACAAAACACAAGTCAATTTTCAAAATATAATAAAAAATAAAAACTTGAAGGTGCGTTACATTATTTTAAAAGACAAATATAAATTTAATTTTAAAAATAATTTCTTTTTGGAGAGTATTAATAAATTTTTTTATTATCAAGAATTACTCAGCTACTTTTTACTTAATAAAAATAAAATAAATAGTAATGATATTAATGTAACAAGAGGATTTGGATTTGCATGTATTTTTTCTAAATTTAATATCAAAAATATTAATCTTCTTGATGACCCAAAAGTATTACAAGTGAAAAGTAAATTATTAAAAAGTAATGATCTTTTGCTTAAAATAAAACAAATTATTATTTATTTTTTGTTTAAAAATATTTATAAAAAAATGTCTCTTTACTTTAAATTAAATAATTTTTGTAAATTTTACACTCATTCTCCGCATCACGTTTTATACTTTAATGAAAACAATATTAAATGTAAACATATTACAACTTTTCAAAAATCAAACCAACTTTCTTATATTAATGAAGTAAAAAAATTTTTTTTTAAAAATCAAAAAAGAAATTTTATAAATATTTGTTTTGTAGGGAGTCTAGATACTACCGCAAGTAAATCATCGATAGAAAATTCTTTATTTTTTTTAAAAAATCTAAATAAAAAAATAAAAATAAATATTTTTTTTTTAAGTGATAGTAATAAAAAATTTAAGAATTTTGAAAATGTTAATATTTATTTTGTTAAAAAAAAAGTAAAATTAAATGATTTTATGAAAAAAATGCATTTTGGAATTTATTTGGGTGATTATAATATTGGTATTAGACAAAGAATAATTTTTATGATGTCTTATGGCGTGCCTGTATTATGTCATATTAATAATAAAGATTCTTTAATTTTTTTAACAAACAACAAAGATATTATATATTATAAAGATGAAAATGATTTATACAAAATTTTTAATAAACTTTGTTTAAATCAAAGTTTTTTGCTTAAACTAAAAACCAATTCTTTTTTTTCACAAAGAAAATTTTATGATATGAAAAAAAATATAGAGCTTTTTTATAAAGAAGTAGTAAAAAAATTTTAGTATTAGTGCTATAATTTTAAACAATTGAAAATAAATATGTAAAAAGATCTAAAACTGCAATTTTAAAAGTCTAATTTTTTTTGAGTTATATCTACTGCAAATATAAAGAAAGATGATTTGATTGTTTAAGAATCTATTAAAAATTTATAAAAGTATCGGAAAAAAAAATATTTTTCTTTTTATAACTCTATTCCCCGTTGGATTAGTAGGGTTGATTTTTGAGTTATTTTCTATTTTTGGTTTTATACCAATTTTTCAACAAGGTTTTGGAGGCAGCGTTATTTCTTCGAGTGAAACATTTAATTTAATTTCTAATAAAATAATTAGTTATGTTAACGATCAAAATTTTTTAATAATTATTGTTCTTTTTATTATTATTTGTAAAAATATTTTTATTCTTTTTCAAAATTATTATTTTTTGGCAATAAGTAAAAGAATATATTTATTTATCTGTGATAGATTATTTTTAAACAAAATATCTGAAGATCATTTGATATTTTTAGAAAAAAGCTCCTCTTCATTTCTTAGAGATTTAAGAGAAACGACAGTAACTTTTAGAGTTTATTTAGAGTCTTTATTGAATTTTTTTGTCGAGTTTAGTGTCGCAATATTAATTATTTATTTTTTACTATTAATGAATTTTAATATTACTATTTCAATCCTCACTATATTTTTAAGTATAGTTTTTTTATTTATTATTTTTTCAAGAAATTATGCCAGAAAATTTGGGAAAAGATATAATGAATATGCAGAAAAACTAAATAATGTTTTGATTAATTCATTTCATAATTTTGTTAATATTAAAATTTATAATAAAACTGGTTTTTTTTTAAAGAAGTATCAAATTGCTAATATGAGTTTTGCGGATAATCAAAAAAGAATGACTTTTCTTTATTCAATTACAAAACCATTAATGGAGTTAGCTATAGTTTTTGTAATTATTATTTTTTTGATTAATTCCCAAGGTGATAAATTTAATAATTATATTGGAATTTTAGGCGTCTATTTAGTTGCATTTTATAGGCTCTTACCATCCGCGATTAGAATATCAAACTTAAAACTGACATTAAATTCAAACGCTTTCTCCGTAGATATGATTTGTAATGCAATTAATAAAATTGAGTATAAAAATAGATTAACTAAAAAAATCAAATCTAATATCAAATTTAGCAATGTTTTTTTTTCTTATGATAAGAAAAATTTAATTCTAAAAAATATTAATCTAATATTTAATAAAAATTATATTACTTGTCTTTATGGTAAAAGTGGATGTGGAAAGACTACGCTTGTGAAATTAATCGCAGGATTGATAAAGCCTACAAGTGGAAAAATAATAATTGATAACAAATTTGAATATAAAAAAAATATAAATTTAAATATTTCTTATGTGTCCCAGAATTCTTTTATTATGAAGGATACATTGGCTAAAAATGTTGCATTTGATGATGATAACGAAATCGATTTTGATAAAATTAGCCAAATAATTAAAATCCTCGAGTTAGATATTGTAATGAGAAATAAAAAAATTAATTATCAGACGACCATTATATCTGAAGATGCTTCATTGTTTTCAGGTGGTCAAAGGCAAAGAATTGCTATTGCAAGAGCATTATATAAAGATAGTGATATTTTAATACTTGATGAGTCTACAAATGCTTTAGATTTAAGAACTGAGGCAAGGATAATAAAAAATTTGCACTCAATTAAATTAAACAAGATAATTATTATTATCTCCCACAGGAAAGAAACTAGAAGATTATGCGATTATAAAATTAATTTAAGCTAATTATTTTTATTTGCTAATATAAACTTAATATTAAATGAAATTAATTGTTAATTTATAATGCCATTTATTTGTATAATACCTGCTCGAAAAAATTCTAAGAGAATAAAAAATAAAAATCTTCTGAAGATAAAAGAAAAAACAATTTTATCAATTGCAATTACAAGTGCAAAAAAATCAAGATATATCAACAATAAAAATATTTTTGTTTCAACTGATTGTAAAATAATTAAAAAAGAAGCTGAACTTAACGGTGCTTATGTTCCGTTTCTAAGACCAAAGTTTCTAGGCAAAGACTCGACAAAGATGCATTCTGTATTGAATCATTTTGTCTCTAAAGTTAGTAGTTTTGTAAATTTTAAATATGTAATTTTGTTACAGCCAACATCTCCTTTTAGAACGCATAAGCATATTAATGAGGCTTGCAAATTATTCTTGTCGAATAAAAATAGAATAAATAAACTTATTAGCGTAAGAAAGTTATGTGCTGAATTTTCTCCATTTAAAATAATGGTAGAAAATAATCATACGATAAGTCAATTAACTGGATATAAAAATTATTATAGTAAAAAAATAAATTTTTTTTTAAGAAATGGTCCGGCAATATTTATTTATACTAAAAAAAAACTAAAAAATAATATCTATGAGGGAAAGTCTTTAAAATATATAATGTCAGAGAAAGAATCTTTGGATTTGAACGAATATTCAGATTTAAAAAAAATAAAAAAGAATTAATTTATCTCAATATTACGATATTGTATTATATATTCATTAATAAGTATTTATTTTAATTTTTTTTTAATTTTACATAATTATCACGTTTATGAGAATTCTAATAACAGGGGTCGCTGGGTTTATAGGTTTTAATTTAGCTAAAGCACTAATTAATGAAAAAAAAGTTGTAGGTATTGATAATTTAAATTCATACTATTCTAGAAAACTTAAATTAGATCGACTAAAAATTTTAAAAAATAAAAATTTTATATTTTATAAATTAGATATAGTAAAAAAAAAAAAACTCTTTAGTATTATTAAAAAACATAAAATAACACATATTGTTCACCTAGCAGCACAAGCTGGCGTTAGGCATTCGTTAAAACATCCAGAAGATTATTTTCATTCAAATTTATTAGGAACCTTTTCAATACTTGAATGTTGTAGATTGTTTAAAATAAAAAATTTATTACTAGCTAGTACAAGTAGCGTGTATGGTGCAAGTCCT
>Ga0214921_10007768_pt1 | contig 14168 bp, 12 predicted proteins | sample LL1505_MetaG_FD_177992 | JGI IMG/M metagenome (GOLD analysis project Ga0214921, IMG submission 177992) | Freshwater microbial communities from Lake Lanier, Atlanta, Georgia, United States - LL-1505 | ecosystem: Environmental > Aquatic > Freshwater > Lake | place: USA: Georgia | collected... | reverse complement strand
CTCAAAGCTTTCATAGGGGTGGTGCAAGAGGAGGTCGGAATGCTTCATGCGCTCAAAGAATGAGACTGCCCCAGTGCCTGCACCGCGTTTGAATGGCATGGCAGGCGCATGGGGTTTAAAGACCAACTTCGGTAGATCGACTAAGTCAGGGAGTTGCGCAAGGCGGACTAAATTGACGGGGCCATTGACGCGATAGCAATCGCGCATGTCCAGATTATTCTCTTTACACAGGCGTTGTAACAACGCTTCCGGAATATTGATGTTCGCTTCAAGTCGCACCGCATCGCCTAAATGGCGAGTGGGTAGCTCACCTTGTAAGGCTTGGCGTAAGTCGGTGATCTCATCATCGGATACAAAAAGATCGGAGTTGCGCGTGACCCGAAATGGATAGCAACCAACGACTTCCATTCCTGGGAACAGTTGACCGACAAAGGCCTGAATAAACGACGATAAAAATACAAACGTATCTTGATCATCTGCTAGGCGTTTGGGTATCTTCACCAAGCGGGGTAATGAGCGCGGTGCTTGCACGACAGCGAGATTGGCCTTGCGGCCAAATGCATCCTTACCTTCGAGTTGAACAATAAAGTTCAGACTCTTATTGATGACGCGTGGAAAAGGATGAACGGGATCGAGGGCGATGGGGGTAAGAAGGGGAAAGAGTTCTTCTTTGAAGAAGTCCTCGGCCCAAATGCGTTGCTCGTTATCCCAATAATCCGGCAGTAAAAACTGGATACCTGCTTTGCGCAATTGCGGGATCAGTACCTGTTGATACAGTTGGTATTGGCGATCGACTAGGGCATGTGCGTGATGCGATACCAAGTCATAGCTCTGTGCAATAGTACGACCATCGGAACCCTTTTTTGATGGGTTATCGCTGAGTTGTTCTTTGATACCCGCCATTCGTATCTCAAAAAACTCATCAAGATTACTTGAGACAATACTCAGAAAGCGAATGCGCTCGAGGAGGGGGATCTTTGGATCCTCGGCTTGCGCTAGAACCCTTGAATTAAACTCCAGAATACCGATTTCACGGTTGAGTAATAAAAGTGACATATCTCTTTATATTTCACAAATGTGTCACTTTTATTTCATACGATAATAGTCTTTGACCTTAATAAATTCTAAATACCGTGTCTAAGACCAGCACCCTCGATAAGCCCGGACTAGACCTAGTAGCCGCTGTGGACCTCGGCTCCAACAGCTTCCGACTACTCATCTGCCAGGCCTACATTACTCCCTCCGGGATGCAGCTGCGTACCATTGATACCTTGCGTGAGCCGGTCCGCTTGGCAGCAGGCTTAACCCCTGGCAAGGTGTTGGATGATGAGGCGATGGAGCGGGGTTTGGGCGCAATCCGACGCTTTGGGGAGCGCCTGCGGGGCTTTCGGCCGGAGCAAGTGAGAGCCGTCGCCACCAATACCTTGCGGGTAGCTCGCAATGCGCAAAAGTTTGTGCAAGAAGCTCAGGTTGCTCTGGGATTTCCGATTGAGGTGATCGCCGGAGTTGAAGAAGCCCGCCTGATTTACATCGGCACTTCCCATGAGGCACCAGCTGTCTCTGGTAATCGCTTGGTGATTGATGTGGGTGGCGGCTCCAGCGAGTTCATCATTGGCAAGGGCTATGAGCCTAAGCTCTTAGAGAGTCTGTATATCGGCTGCGTATCGCATAGCATCCGCTTTTTCCCGAACGGCGCGATCGATCCCCATGCATTTAAAGAGGCAGAGCTTGCAGCGCGCCGCGAGGTACAAGTAATTAAAGGGCGATTTAGCAAGTCGGGATGGAATCAAGTGATTGGTTCATCTGGAACGGCACGCGCTTTATCGGATTTGATTGCAGACAATAAACTCAATGGCTCTGGGGAGAAATCGACCCTTGATCCCTTAGACAATAGTGGTGCGGGAGTGATTACTTTGCAAGGCCTCAAGGGGCTGAAGAAGCGCCTTCTAGATTTTGATCACATTGATCGCGTCAATCTCATTAACCTTAAAGATGATCGTCGTCCGGTATTACCCGGAGGGCTATCGATCATGATCGCCATCTTTGATGAGTTAGGAATCGAGCGCATGGAAGTTAGTGATGCAGCTTTGCGTGTGGGTGTGCTCTATGATCTATTAGGCCGCACGCAACATGACGATATGCGCTTTGTCACCGTCGAGCAGTTTATGCAACGCTATGCAGTCGATCGTGAGCAGGCGCATCGCTTAGGGATGCTGGCAGCGGATTTCTTGGCCCAATTACCAAAGCCGAATCATGAGAGCCGCACCGATAATCTTGCCTTACTTGGCTGGTCAGCAAACTTGCATGAGGTGGGATTATCGATCTCGCATAACGGCTATCACAAGCACTCGGCTTATATCGCAGCAAATGCCGATATGCCAGGGTTCTCCAAGAATGATCAAGCCCGACTGGCGGCGCTCTTACTGGGACACACCGGTAAACTTGGCAAACTCTCAAACAATGCCAACTTCACCGACTGGCGCATGTTGTTCTGCATCCGTCTAGCGCATGTTTTGTGCCGCTCACGCATGGATGAGCATTTACCCAAGGTGAAGGTGAAGAGTTCCAACACTGAGACCTTTGAGGTCTTGCTTGATCGACAGTGGGCAAGTACCCACCCCTTAACCGAGTTCAGCCTGCGTAAAGAAGCAGCGGAGTGGGAACGAATTGGGTATAGCTATACCCTAAAGCTAATCGACTAGTCGGTTTTTTCTAGGAAATGCTTCGCGTAGCGCGGATTCATTTCGGAGAGGCGCAACATCGTGAGTAGATCAGCGGTGTTGAAGTCAGGATCCCAAGCCGGAGCACTGCAAATCTTTGCTCCAAGTTTTAGGTAGCCCTTGATGAGTGGTGGCGCTTCAACATCAAGACCGCCATTGAGACGATCTAAGGGGAGGGGTAACTTTGGGAACGCATGGTTCTCAACCGGCGCCATTTGCTCTGGCCCGAGTGAGTTGTAAAGGCTGGCAGCATAGTGGCCACCATCGGCCATTGGAATGCTGGCGCAACCAAGCATGATCTCGTATTGGTGCTGTTTCATGTATTGGCCAAGACCACTCCATAGCGCCATGATCACTGCGCCAGAGCGATAGTTCTCATGTACACAGGAGCGACCCACTTCAACCATTTTGGGGCGCAAGTGATTAATGCGAGAGAGATCAAATTCGGAATCCGAGTAAAGACGACCGAGTTGACTCGCTTTATGGGGTGGCAGAACCCGGTAAGTACCAATCACGCGCAAGGTCTCAGGGTCACGAATGAGTAAGTGATCGCAATAGGCATCAAACTCATCGATATCAAGACCTTCTTCATTGACTGACAGATGTGCACCCATCTCTTCAGCAAACACCTTGTAACGCAGGCGCTGCGCTTCTTTAATTTCTTCGTCATTAATAGCCCATGAAATCTTGAACGGCGCGCGCTTGGCTTTACCTAATAGTTGGGGGACATTTTCTAATCCAGTCTTGGATGAAGATGTCTCAGATTTGGTCTCACCCTTGGTGGCCTCGGGCTTTTTGCCAAAGAGCTTCTTGAGGGGATTCAATTTATCCGCCCAGGGTTTTGTAGGAATTGATGCGTTCGCATGACGTTTCGATGTAATAAATAGATTGTCCAAGGGCGAAAAGGGATTTGGGATATCAGGCATAGCGGTTCCTAAGTTGATAGCCTGATCCTATAGGGCATATATTACAGGAATAAGGCAATGGCGACAGAATCATAAGTAATTGATTTTATTGAATAAATTCTTGATAAAGGACGGCAGCCCAGATCACAAAGGCGATTAATAGGGCTAACATCACGGCGGCCGAGCCAAAATCCTTGGCCCGTTTAGAGAGGTCGTGGTGTTCAAAAGAGATCCGGTCAATAGCTGCCTCTACGCTCGAGTTGAGTAGTTCAATGACCAGCACCATGATTAAGGAGCAGATCATGAGCGCCTTCTCGAATAGACCCACTGGTAAGAGAATGGCAATTGGACTTAAGACAAGCAATAAGACCAACTCCTGCCGAAAGGCGCTTTCCTCTTGATACGCAAAGATTAAGCCATGCCACGAGTTTTTGGCGGCATGGATTGCCCGGGTGAGACCACGATTCCCCTTGTGGGGATTTTGTTTAATGTCGTACGGCTGGCTCATCAAGCAGGAACCGTTTGCGTGCTCACATGCACACGAACCGGCTTTAAATGATTGGCAAATTGCTCACTTGCAGCTTTCCATGAGAACTTCTCGGCATGAGCACGCGCTACCTCACGCGGAATGCGTAGCGCCTCCATGCATGCAGTCTTTAAATCCTCATGCATGACCCCAGCTTTGGAGTCACCCAGTACATCAATCGGACCCGTCACAGGGTAAGCGGCGACAGGGAGACCACACGCCATGGCTTCAAGCAAAACGAGACCAAAGGTATCGGTCTTGCTTGGGAACACAAACACATCAGCGGCAGCATAGACCTCGGCCAATTGATATTGATTGAGAACGCCAAGGTAGTTCACGAGGGGGTATTTCTCCTTAATTTCTTTTAAGGCTGGACCGTCACCGACCACCCACTTTGATCCAGGCAGATCAATCTCCAAAAAGGCATTGATATTCTTTTCAACTGCAACCCGACCTACGTATAAAAAGATGGGATGAGCAGAGTTCAATGCCTTGGAGGATTGGGCTTTAAAGATCTCAAGGTCAACGCCGCGTGACCAGATCACAACATTATCAAAACCGTATTTCTCAAGATCGTCTTTCACCACTTGGGTGGGTGCCATTACCGCCATCGATGGTCCATGAAACCATTTGAGGAAGCGATAGGTCCATGCCAGTGGAATGCGGGTGCGTGCGTAGACGTATTCCGGAAAACGGGTGTGGTAGGCGGTTGAGAATGGTAAGTGATGGCGCAGTGCATACGAGCGTGCCGCCAAGCCAAGTGGCCCCTCGGTCGCAATGTGAATCGCATCGGGCGAGAACGCCTTCATCCGCTTGGCGACACCTTTACCAGGCAGGATCGACAAGGAGATATCAGGATAAGTGGGGCAGGGGATGGTCTTGAATTCAGTGGGTGTAATCATCTCGACCTGATGACCCATCTTCTGCAACTCATACGTAGTTTGCTTGAGGGTTCTTACAACGCCATTGACTTGGGGTTCCCAAGCGTCAGTCACGATCATGATTCTCATGTAATGGTCTCCATTGAATGGGTAATAGTGGATTGCGCCATCAATCCAGGTGATGGCACACGGCTTGGAAAAGAAATCGATAAGCTCATTTGTTCAACCGTTACTTCCTCGATGACCGGTTTGTCGTCCAAGATGCGAGGCCAATGCACAATCTTGAGCTCACCCCCGTGGGTTTCAACTAAGGCGGTCAAGCTTTCGACCCAATCGCCATCATTGCAATAGAGGAGGTTGTCGATCATGCGGATCTCGGCTTTATGGATATGTCCACAGACCACGCCTTGGCAACCTCGTAAGCGGGCCTCGCGCGCCATGATCATTTCAAAGTCGGCGATGTAACTCACTGCATTCTTCACTTGGTGCTTTAGGTATTGCGAGAGTGACCAATACTGCATGCCCATCCGAACGCGTAGCAGATTGAGGTAGCGATTAAAGTACAGGATCAGGGAGTAGAGGTTGTCACCCACATAGGCAAGCCACTTGGCGTATTGCATCACGCCATCAAATAAATCGCCATGGGTAATCCAGAGCTTGCGACCATCAGCCGTTGTATGAATGGCTTCAGGAACCACTTTGATTTCACCAAAGGAGAGACCTAAGAACTGACGAATCGATTCATCATGATTGCCAGGAACATACACAACTTCAGTACCTTTGCGTGCTTTACGTAAGATCTTTTGGACCACATCGTTATGGGACTGTGGCCAGTAGATACTTTTCTTTAAGCGCCAGCCATCAATGATGTCGCCCACTAGATACAAGGTGTCGGATTCGTTATGCTTTAAGAAATCGAGGAGGAATTTAGCCTGGCATCCAGGTGTCCCGAGATGCACGTCTGAGATCCAAATGGCTCGATAGTGCTCCATGGACCTCTACAATGCCACCGCATCATGAAATCATCATGACACTTTAGTGTCAGTTTGATGACAAGCGCCAATACATCCCCTTTATCATCTGAACTATGGCAGATTCCTCCCGACTCTTACTCTGGCCCGCCTTGCACATCATTTTCCATGTGATCAAAGGCGCGTTGATCCTGATAACGATCTTTCCCTTTGCGCAAGAAGCTACCAAGAAACGCCATATTCAATCTTGGTCGAAGCAACTGCTTAGCATCTTTGGTCTCAAATTCAAGGTCATCAATGGGGATTATTTGCCCAAGAGCGGAGGCTATTTGATTGCTGCGAACCATATTTCGTGGATTGATATTGCGAGTATTCATTCCTTCTTACCTTGCCGCTTTGTGGCTAAGTCGGAAGTCGCTGGCTGGCCCGTATTTGGTTGGATGGCCAGGCAAACTGGAACTCTTTTTATTCGTCGAGACAATAAACGCCATGGCAAAGAGATTGCTAAGCAATTGGAAGATCTCCTCCCCAAGGAACCAATATGCATCTTCCCAGAAGGGACCTCAACGGCAGGGGATCAGGTCTTACCATTCAAGACGAATCTCTTTGAGTCAGCCGCCCAAACCCAGGTGCAAACTTTCCCGATGGCTATTCGGTATCGCAATGCAAATCAGGAATATAGCGATGCCACCGCCTTCATTGGCGACATGACCTTAATTGATTCAATTACGAAGATGCTCAGAGCTAAAGCCATTGCCGTCGAGCTGATCTTTGCTCCAAGCCCAGCAACTGATTTGGATCGCAAGGACCTCGCGCTGTATTGCGAGACCCAAGTGCGATCCATGATTGAGACTAGAAGTTAGCTCGAACGCCAACCATCAAACTGCGGCCGGGCTGGGGTGCGTATAAACGAACCGCCATCGGCGTAGTGGCATACCGAATATCATCGTTCAGAATATTCTTGAGCATCATATAGCCCGTCCAGCTCACCTTGTTGATCTTCTCGGTATAGGATAAACCGGCATTTAAGAGGTTATAGCTTGGCGTGGGCCCAACTTCCCAAGTGGCTAAACGATTTTGTTGAAAGCTATAGATATAACTCGCATTGGCCAACCACCCATTTTTCTGATGCGCTACCTGCAATCCAACCCGAGGAGCAGGTTGCAATGGCAAATTACCGCCCGCATCGAATGTACCTTGAGACGCATCGGCAAACAAACGCGCACCATTACCCACATTACCCCAGTTGTAAGTCAACTCACCCTCAGCCCCCCTAATGGTGGCAGCAGCTTGTTGGGCTTGGACTACAGAGAATCCCTTACCTTCCTCTGCAGCGTCAGTGATGTACTGTCCAGTATAGAAGCCATAAATATAGTTCTTAAATTTGTTGAGATACACATTCACCTTGCCCCGAACTTGCCCCATGGTTTTTTGAAGATTGAACTCTAGGTTGTGTGAGGTCTCTTTACTTAAATTGGAGTTACCCACTGCAAAGGTGGCGGTCGACTCATGAATTCCGTAGGAGTAGAGCTCCTGGGCACTTGGAGCTCTCTGAGAAGCTGTATAGGAAAGTCCAGTGCCATACCCATTCGCAAAGTTCCAGAGGCCGCCAGCAGAATAGGAGATTAAATTAAAGTTTTTACTTTGGACTTGGGGAGCTGTAGGGTCTGTTGTTGGGCTAGCGAATGGACCTTCAGCACTTAATACCGTTGAAGAATTTGGATTTTGTTTGACATTGTCATACCGTAAGCCCAAATTACCTTGTAATGCACCCCAGCGGCCCTCTTCAATCCAGAAGAGTGCGTTGGAGTTGGTCTTGGTCGATGGCAAGATGGCATAACTTCCACTTCCAATCTCTACAGCCTCAACGGAGGATCTCGTTACTTGTGCACCAAACGTTCCTTTCCAACCCATAATTGCTTTATGAGCCAATTCAAGCCTTGCCTCATTAGCAATATTTTTCCAAAGAGCGGCAGGTGTATAAGCTCCATTTGTTATAGAAAACTCCGTATGGTTGTAATTACTATTGGCTGCGCTGAACTTAATCGAAGAGAACCCTGCAAATGGATCACGGGTCTGGTGCTGGAAGTCATAGCGATTCTGAGATTGGGCAATCATGCCACCTTCAGGCGTCGGAATACCGTAGTTATTGTTTAAACGCTCAACCGAAATACCTGTGTATCCCGATTTGCCAATATACGAGGCGCCCACGCCTAAATTATTTTGGTCATTAAATGAGTTTGGTAGTTTTCCTGAATACGCGACATTTTCAGCCTCTCCATTGGGATTAATTTTCCAGTTTGCGTTTGGTCCATTTTGCTCGGCGTATCCCGGAATCCGATAGTTCTGGTTGTTATTGATAGCGGTATCCACATGAACTGCCACGGATCCCACAGAACTCTCAATAACACCAGAGGCAGCACGACCATTGCTCACCGTGTCATAGCTGGTATTCACGGCACCCGTTGGCTTATCGGGCAAGATTGTCAAAATCCGATCATTGACCACGTTGACTAAGCCACCACTCGATCCTGAGCCATAGAGCAGAGCGGCAGCTCCTCTCAAAATCTCAATCTGTCGCGCATTCGCCACTGGGCTTGCTACCGCATGATCCGCAGAGATTGCAGAGACATCACCAACGGATAGACCGTTTTGTAAGATCTGAACACGCGCTCCTTCAAGACCGCGCATCACAGGGCGTGATGCACCAAGACCGTAACCCGTTTGCGATACACCAAGTTCATTTCCAATGGTGGCGCCTAAGGTGGTACCTAATTTGTCTTGCAACTCATTACCTTGCAAGATCTTGGTGGGGGTCAAAATGCTGCTTGCAGACTCACGGGAGCCTGTGACATCAATTTGCATGGGATTTTGTTGTGCCATAGCTGCGCTACTAAATGCAGCTGTGGCCACAAGCCAAAGGGCTGATCGCCGTGTTGCGATCGCTGAATATGTCAGGTTCATGATTGATTCATCCAAAAGGGGCGTGCCCCAGCTAAGCCAGGTCAAGCCGATTAATCATCCAAATCCGTCTTCAAGCGAAGACCGATTTAACTTGGGGGATTAGAGGATGGGGAGTGGGGGTGCCCGCGATTGATAGGGCTCGTGAGTGCGAGATGCACTAACTTGAGTGACAAAGCCAAAGAGGGATTGGCTAAATACCTTTGGAGCAACAAACTGAATTGGGCTACTGGTAATGAGACCCGCGAGTGTGATCGCATCAAAGAGTTGGCACTCGACTGCACTTTCATCATGACCTAGGAATGCAAAGAGCGAATGATCATGGCTCTCACAACTGGCATGGGACTCATGGGCGTGGAGGGTTGCCGAGGGTTTAGATTCTTGATGCGCTATCTGGTGAACCAACCCAAGCCATTGAGTGCTTAAGAGGCTCAATAGCACGAAGCCAAGCACGACCCAGCGCTTGATGGGCGCAGTGTTTTGTGAGGCGAGTCGAGGATGCAAAAAGATACGCATACCTTTAATGGTACCTGAGCTGTCAAGCCCCCCAGATGTAGGCAGGTACTTAGGCCCCAGTCAGGCTATAATGGAGATCTGTCGGAGTGTAGCGCAGCCTGGTAGCGCACCTGCTTTGGGAGCAGGGGGTCCAAGGTTCGAATCCTTGTACTCCGACCACTTTTCTCTTGTTGATTCTCCGAAATTCCTCAAAAACGCCAAGTGACACCAATCTCGGTACGGTCTGACACGATCCCTTTGCTGGTCCATGCATTATTGGGCGTGGTACTGCTCTGTAGATAAGACAGGCCAATATCCACATTTTTATTCACCGAGAATATCGCTGCGACCATCCCATAGTCATTAACGGCGGCTGCATTTGGGGAAGTATCAATCGAGCTACCAATATCCAAAGCAAGTTTGAGCCACGAGTTGACGATCCAAACGGGCGCAATTGAAGCCGATACCAAATTAATTTGATACGGACTGTATGTGCCGCTAATGGGATAGTTGGTGTTGTAGGGATTACGGGCGTAACTAATATTGGTATGTACCTGAATCCGTTCCCAATAGTAGGAGAGGATGTAGTTGAGCTCGTAATTGGTCTTTGCCAGACCTAAGCCTTGCACCTGTTGCGAGGTACTTGCTGGCAGTGTAATTGCTGGCTTAATCGCCATTCCAAGGCCGGTCTGACCATCACCCCAGAAGCGCCATTTAAAGGAAACAATATTGTTTGAGAACGGCGAGTAGGATCCACGCGGAGTTGCATAGTAGGTGGTTGCAAACGCAATCTCAGTGGTATCAGAGAGACCATGGGTGTAGGTAAATGGAAAAGCCTTGGCATTACCAAGCCCTCGGAACTCCTCACCAGGGGTAGCCACGCTACCAGGATTACCCGGCGTGTTGTTGTGTAAAACATAAAAGTACTGCTCGATCTGGTTAACGCTTTTACCAATCGTGCCCGCATCATCGGTATTTAATGGCTCAAATGCATAGACTGGTCTTGGCAATCCAGTCAAGACCAGAATCAGCAAAGCATATTGAATCAACGAGAACAAACGCATGAACAGCAACACCCTAAAAGCTCCAGTTTACAGAGCCAGATGTCAATTAAATGACCTAGGAGGTCTTACGGAAACGCAGAATGAGTAATGCCACGATACCGGCAAGCATCACGTAAAAAGAGATCTGCACTGCTCCTTTGCTATGCGCATACATGATGCTGGAGTAAGCCAAGTAAGCACACGAGGCGCAGAAGATCAGTGGTGTGATGGGGTAGAGGGGAACACTAAAGGGACGAGCAGAGCGATCTTTAAACCGCAATACAAATAAACCAATACCAACCAATAACAAGAAGGTCCAAAAGACCGGGGCAGTAAATTCCACCATGGCTTCAAAGCCATCGCTTTGTAGGGCACCAAAGCCAACCAAGGCAAGACTGATGACACCCTGAACCAGATACGCAAACGTGGGCGTACCGCGGGAAGATTCCCATTGACCCATTTTGCTAAGACCATCCCAGTCTTCACCCATGGCGTAGTTGGTGCGGGCCCCCACAATCATGGTGGCATTAATACTAGTGAGCGCAGCAACCGCTACAAATAAACCCAGTAATTTCTCACCCACAGGGCCAAAGACTAAGCCCAATAGATCCGCAGGGGCGGCTTTACTACTAGCTAGTGCTTTAAGACCAAGTCCATTAATAAGGGCAATATTGACTAGTAAATAGATGATGGTAATGACCACCAAGCTGATCACAATGACACTCACAATTGTTTTGCTAGTGCCCTTGAGTTCAGCTGAGATGTAAGCGGATTCATTCCAACCGCCAAAGGTAAGTAAGACAAAGACCATCCCCAGGCCAAGCATGCCCAGTTGTGGGGTGCTGCTAAACATGGGGGGGTTATCAACCGTAGGTGGAGCATTTCCAAACAAACCAAAGCCAGCAACTACGATGGCAACTAAACCAGTCACCTCTAAAACAGTGAGTACTGTTTGCACATTGGCCGATGCATGAATACCAATCAAGTTAACCAGTGTGAGGGCAATCACAATAAAGAATGCCCAATAAAGCGAAGAATGAGCCCCCAGAGGTAACACCTTGGTCATGTAGTCACCAAACACAAAGGCCAACAAAGCAATCGAGCCAGTATTAATGACCATCGCCTTGGCCCAACCATATAAGAATGAGACATTCTTGCCATACGCACGGGTCAAGAAATGGTAATCCCCGCCTGCATGGGGATAGAGGGTGGCAAGCTCTGCGTAGCAAAGTGCACCCATCAATGAGATGAGTGCGCCTGCGATCCAAATGGAAATAGCCCAGCCAACGTCACCGGTGATACCAGCCACCATCGATGGGGTTTTGAAGATGCCGGCACCAATGACGATGCCCACAATAATGGCAACAGCCCCAAGGGGGCTGAGCAAACGAAGAGGAGAGGCGCTAGAGCTAGCGCCTTCAGAACTTCCCATTGACAGACTTAACGGCGCTTACCGGTTACTTCTGTAAAGGTTGTACCGCCTTTGTCCTCACCCTTTAACTGAGAGCCATTGACAGTAACTTTCACTGAATGCAAATTGTTCTTGCGATCAAGATAGCCAAAACTCAGTTTGTCGCCCTCAAGGGTTGGATTAAGGATTGGTTGTGATTTGCCACTGATGGTGAGATTGCCACCAACCCGTTGGTAACGTTGAGACAAACTGAGGGTGCCTTTGTTATTTACGTCAACACCATCGAGTTGCCATTCACCAGCCACATTGGCAGGAACGACCCAGTAGTAACCTCTTTGGCCTGCATCAATTTCTTTATCGGCTTCCCAATCGCCCATTGTGAAGGCATGCGAGACCACACGAGTACCGGGTTTCATGGCAAGAATGATGGGTCGCAAACGTAAATTCAGATCGGGTAACAAATACATGGTCACGACAGTTGCTTTGCTAAAGTCTTCTTTAAAGATATCGCCATTAATGATTCGGACACGATCACCCACCCCCGCACGATTCGCATTGCGTTGTGCAAAGGCTGCCATATCGGGATTGAACTCAATACCAACAGTACGCGCACCGAAATCTTTGGCTGCTGCGATCGCAATTCTGCCATCACCAGCACCAAGGTCATATACCAAATCATTGGGACTCACTTTGGCAGTCTTGAGCATTTGGGCAATCAACTCATTGCTAGTCGGCATCCAAATCACATCCTTGCCTTCCTGACCCAAGCGAGGCTGATACTTGTCATCACCCACATCGGCAGGGAATTGAGCAAACGAAGAAATAGAAAGGCTTAAACCAATTAGTAGAAGCCAAGATTTGAGGAATTTCATGAAATCTCCAACACAGTTTTTGTTATGAAAACACTATTTATAACAGGAGTTTAATAAATTGCCCAAAAGAGCCCAAGGCAGGGGATAGTCCATTAAAATCAGTCATTCCAACTGCCCATAGCTCAGCTGGATAGAGCAACGGCCTTCTAAGCCGTAGGTCGCAGGTTCGACTCCTGCTGGGCAGGCCAATTTTGGGCTATTTCAACTGGCTTGATTGGGTCACTTTTGAAAGAGATTGGTCACCCATGAGACAGATGAGGGTGGGGCAGTGATACCGCGTGAGATCCAAGAGACTACTGGCATCTGGTGTAATGATATGAAATTTGTCTGGAAACCCGACAAATCTTAAAAGATCTATATTGATACCAATTACACGACGACTATTAGATCCTTCATGAATAAAATTAGTTTTTTGCTACTCGTTGTTTCACTTCTGCTCCCAATATCAGCAAGCGCCCAGCTTCTCGACGCAATTCGTGGTCACGCACAAGATATTAAGTCACGCTTTGAGGGTAATCAAAAAGTGGAAGGTGAGATTCTTAAACGAGGGCAGATTGATAAAAACGCCAAGGGCCAAGATTTGATACACAACTCTTCTGGCGAGTGGACCTTAGTCAAAGTTGGCAATCAACTATTCTTGCAACCGGGCGAAGACTTTAAATTCAGTCCAGGTCCAGACTATCATATTTACATCAGCAGTAAGCCCGCCATCAAAGATAACAATGAGTTCAGTGCCCAGCAAATTGAGATCAGCCGTATAAAAAAACCCAACGGCGCCGCTTTCTATCTTCTAAAGACCCAAAACCCTGAGGATGTCAACAGCGTTCTGATATGGTGTAAGCAGTTTAAGGAGTATATTGGCTCAGCAGATTTAACGGCAGTAAGGTAGGTAAGATCCTTCCTTCGCAAGGTTGTTTTAAAACTCAAAAGGTATTCCATGAAGATATTAATTGTTGGTGCTGGTGGCATTGGTGGCTACTTTGGAGCTAAGTTAATAAATGCTGGCGCAGACATTACTTTTTTACTGAGAGAAAAACGCCATCAGTTCATTCAGGCGCAGGGGCTAACCATTGAAACCCCTAAAGGTAGTTTTACAGTTCATCCCAAAGTGGTGACAGCTGATCAGCTGGAACCAATCTATGATTTGATCATTTTGGCTCCCAAAGCATTTGATTTGGAAGACTCATTGAAGTCGCTAGCTAAGGCAAGCTCTCACGGAGTATTACTACCATTTTTAAATGGGCTTTCTCATATGGAGGCTCTGGATCAACAATTCGGTAAAGCCAGAGTCATGGGCGGTGTGGCGCACATTGCGGCCATGATCACAGATACAGGTGCTGTCAAGCAATTGACCGATCTGAATATGATGACCGTTGGGCCCCG
>Ga0214921_10007766_pt1 | contig 14174 bp, 21 predicted proteins | sample LL1505_MetaG_FD_177992 | JGI IMG/M metagenome (GOLD analysis project Ga0214921, IMG submission 177992) | Freshwater microbial communities from Lake Lanier, Atlanta, Georgia, United States - LL-1505 | ecosystem: Environmental > Aquatic > Freshwater > Lake | place: USA: Georgia | collected... | reverse complement strand
ACATTTATGTACTGTAATATTTTTTTGCACTAGCGCCTACGCATTGCACCTTCCAAACTGCCCGCTGCGAATGACGACCGGTCCGGCGAGTTCACGCTTCCTGGCGGCACCGAGAAACCACGTGTTGACGAAGAACGGTCCCATTTGTCCAGCTGGCGTGATTGGCGGGTACGAGCCGATAAAGCACCCCGGGGCCTTGCATACAGGCTGCACCTGTCCCGGGACCGGTCCCATTATAAAAGGGGTCGAGTAGGCGATGTTGAAATCTGATCCAGTAATCATTACTGTACGCCACTTTTTTTTTCAACGGGAATACTAAATGACGTCCATCCTCAGGACCATGAGACAGACGAACACTCCGCTCGCTTCAGTCTTTTTTTCAAATTTCAATTATCACCAGATTCAAAACGACATTCGGTCGACGTTCAAGGACAAGACTGGAATCTCGATTGATTATCAGGATAGCGACGATGTGCTCACCCTGATGCGAATGGTTTTCATCAACAACTCCTACGACCCGTACGCAAATCTTCCCGAACAGTTGAAACTCATGAACAGCATTGTAGTCAGCACGGCCGTCGGGCAAATCGGAACCGGTGTGTCTCAGTACATCGGGTACATGAAGGACATTAGCACTCCTCTCGTTCCGGAGCCGCGACCTGTTCAGACAAGTTACTACGGTGAACACTATTAAAAGCGTGTAGCACTGTTGAAGTAAGATGAATTTGAATGCGTATCGCGATTCCACAAGGACGATGTGTGCGAACAAGGGCTGGGACAAGGCTCCTGTAAACACAGTCTGGTTATTACTGACTGAGGAAATCGGAGAACTCGCCTCGGCGATCCGACAATACACCAAGGTTTACAGAAAGATGAATTTGCAAAAGGAAAAAGGTACGGACGTTCAGATGGAAATGGGCGACGTGTTTAGTTATCTATTCCAACTCGCGTCGATGCTCAACGTGGACCTCGACGAGATGTGGCTCAAGCACCAAAGCAAAATTTTGGAGAAGAATTATAATCTACCTATTAGATAACGATGGGTAGCATGATGATGCTCAACGATGTGAATGCTCTCAATATGGTGAATCCGTTTGTTATTGACGGTCCCGGGACGTCAAACAAGCCCTACGGGTACTCTCCTGGCGTCCCAGATAAAGACCAGGTGCAGTGCGACAGTTACGGGTGTTCGCTCCCGTCGTCCAAGCCCAGTCTCGACCGTCAGAGTTACATCGAGAAGAAGATTTCCAGGTCGCCGTGGGAGCCAGTGGACCGAAATCCATTGTCACCGTGGGGCATCAACGCTGGGACAAACGGAAGCCTCGACGCACCCATGTACCGTGAGCCCAAAAATCCAAAACCGTGCTTTATGGGGCGTCCACTAGAACCGACTCAGGAATTTCTACCAGACTTGTATACCCAGATACCCTACAAAGACCCCGTACCTGTCGAACTCCGAAAACCAAATGAGATGTTTCCAGTCTTGCCAATAGTTATTCTCATTGGAGCAATTTTAGTACTGACGCGTATTTCTTGAGTCGGTACTCGTTTCGACTCGTAGCTATGACTTCGTATGTCGCGTCGAGGACGTTGTCCATCAGAGAGCGCTGCCACGCTGCATTTCCGTTGATGTAGGGAGGGGTGAACGTGGGGTCGAGGATGCTCATGGCGTTCATGGCTGCGATCCGGTTCTTCTTAGAAATGTTATCCAGATACAACTTGGCCAACTTGCGGTAGACCTCGATGTTCTTGTAGACCATACTCTCCAAGAACGCCGTGTACAAGCACTCGTCGCCTTCGAAATCAAGGTACTCCCACCCGCCAATGGGGTTTGTGTAGATGAAATCAGTCACGTCGCGGTACCCTACGCCCTCGACATACTTGGTACACTTGATTTCGACATAGTACGCGTAGGCAGTTGCGTTCAACACGTATGGAGTCATTCCTGTTTACTTAGGGAAGTACTTCTCTAAATGGGTAAAATGGAACGGACTCTGATTCTATTCGTTGTCTCATTAAACTGTTTTTTGCTTCAGAAACTTAGTGAAATTCAGCTCGATGTACACGGTATACGGTTAGCTCTTGAACGAAAGTTAGAGAGGTGAACTCCTTGAAAAGAAATGAACGATTACGTCAAACTCGTTGATTCGATGCCCCACGAGAACCTGGACGCCTCGATTGTCCAGGCGGCCCGAGTATCGTATTCGAATTCTCAGTCAGCCTTGCCTAAAAGGTCGGATGAGGGACTCATACGGTACCTCATGCGTCACTGGCACACGACGCCGTTTGAAATGGTGGAGTTTAAATTCTACATCAAGATGCCCATATTCGTGGCGCGCCAGCACTTTCGTCACAGGACCGCGAGCATCAACGAAATTTCGGGAAGGTACAGCAAGGTTTCCAACGAGTTTTTCGTTCCCGACCAGTACCGAACGCAGTCTACGGTGAACAAGCAGTCCTCGGAGGGCCCCATCGACCTCGATCCGAGCCGCCAGACGGAATCGTGCAACTTTGCGTTTTCGGTCTACGAAAAGCTCCTCGAAGAGGGCTGCTCCCGCGAACTCGCGAGGTGTCACCTCCCACAGTCCACGTACACGGAATTCTTTTGGAAGATTAACCTTCATAACCTCCTCCATTACCTCCAGCTTCGCATGGCGCCAGACGCGCAAAAGGAGATTCGCGACTATGCAAACGCCATCTTCGACATTGTGAAGCCCCTCGCGCCCTACACAATGAAGGCCTTTCTCGACTTTCGGGTCAACTCTGTGACGCTCACGGGGCCCGAGGTGATTTCCCTCAGCACGGGAATCCCTCTCGAGAATCCTGGGGAACAACGGGAATTCGAGGAGAAGAAGAAGCGTCTGTGGCTCAGTTAGGGACTCCGCACGTCGTGTACTACATGGCGATAATTCTAAAGAAACCTGCGTACCAAATTACTATGTGGGAAGAAGATGTGTTTCTGCGCACACGCAAGCGCCACATACGCTTTAAATCGCTCGAGAAACTGTACCAGTACTCGTGCGAATACAGGGACCGCGAGGAATGGATGATTGAATACATGATGGAGAGGCGTCGAGAGCTCATCGAAGACGGTCTCGACGACGCTATGTACGATTTTCTAGACTGGTACGAGTCTAGAAAATCGAGGGCAAAAATTCACATAAGGATGGTGGGGAAGTTGCTCGTGTGGCACCACCAGTCTGTCCGGAAACTGTGGGACCCGAGTCGTCCCGAAAATCACGAGAGACTCATGGAAGTCTACAACAGCTAAAGGGTACGAGCGTGGGTACAGTAAGATGATACATAAGACGGTTTTTTCATACATCGTATGGATAACCTTACATTACGTTGCGTCACACTTCTATGTGTCTCTGTGTACGCCTTTGTCGCTATCTGGTTTTCTTTTTTCGCCATTCATCTCGTGGTCGCCTCACTGCATAGCCCTGCGATGGTTCGTGTTTACTGGTTCCGATTACATTAATTTTACGTGGCATTTCATAGGCGCCTGGGCGGCCAAGTACCTCACGACGTACCTGTAGATCCAAACCCTCCCTCGCCGCGATTCGTTTCGTCGAGCGACGTCACTATAGTGACCTCGGGCGCCTCGTACTTTTCACAAATCAACTGGGCGATTCTGTCTCGTACGTGCACGTTGAACTCGACGTCCCCGTGATTAAATAAAAGAACCTTGACCTCGCCGCGATAATCCGCGTCGACGACTCCTGCGCCAACCTGGATTCCGTGCTTTACAGCGAGTCCCGACCTCGGAGCCACGCGCCCGTAGACGCCCGGCGGTAATTTCACCGCTATTCCAGTGGAAATCAGGGCCCTTTTACCCGGGTACACTGTCAGGGCCTCTGCGCTATACAAGTCGTATCCAGCTGCTCCATCACTTCCTCGCGTGGGAATGTTTGCGTACGTGCTGAGTCGAAGAACCTCCATGGGTCTACAGGACTTTAAATCTTTATCCATGGTATGAGGGGACCCAGACACATCATGTTGAAGCGAAAGTGGCCCGAAAGATACTTTACGGGTCTCAGTCCTAAGATGCGTCTCGTGCGCGAAAAAGAGCTCCTCAGACGAAGGAGCCTTCCGTACTCGAAACTGAGTCTGGCCAAGTCAAACGCGTTCGCTCGGCCCAAAAAGTCCAAGTGGACCCTGGCTTTTCACAAGGAGTACCCAGGGCTCACGTTCGGCACCGCGCATCGAACGGGAATAAAGCGTTCGATACTCGACACTGTGTACAACAGAGGCATGAAAGCATGGAAGACGGGTGGGAGTCGCGTGGGCGCAACTCCTCAGCAATGGGGCGCTGCGAGAGTCTACAAGTTTATTCTTGTTTCCACTCGGGGATATCCCAGTACGAAATTTGATCCGAATCAGAATCTAAGGGCGAAGTCCAGAAAGTAGCCATGGGTCCGCACAGACTTTCGTCGAGACGGGCAACCTCAGTCTTGGCGAAAATGAGTTCACCATTTTCAACGTCCAGAACCAGACGGCACCTCATCTTTTCATAGTACCGACAAGTCTTGCACGTCTTTGGAGGCCTGACGACAACTGGGCGCAGGTGGGTACTCATTTTATTTAGATAGGTGCGTATTTTTTTATGTGAGTACAGTACAATGGTCAAAAAAAGCGCATATGCAAACAAAAAGAGTCTCTTCGGCCCCGCGCCGCCTGTCCCAGCTCTCATGCTAGGAGCACAGGCACCGATGCGAAGGCTCGCGAACGCTGCAAAGGCCGAGTCCAACCTCAACAAGAGGCGCATCGGACCCGTGAAACCGTTCAAGCACCACGTGGGACTCACGGTGCGACGCGAAGCGGGCGCCAGGAAAATGTCAGCCATAAACGAGGTCAAGCGTTCGCTCGCGGGTATCGGTCGCGCGCTCTCTGGGGTTGCCAGAAACACGTTTGGTCTCGGCAATCCCAGGGTTAAAAAAATGAAGGCGAAACGCAAGGCTATGCTCATGGCTGTGAACCGCACCATGAAAAACGCCAAAAAGGCTCGCGAAGCCACGGAGGCTGCCGAGCGCGCGCGACTCAACGCCCTTCGCGCAAACGCAGAAGCTGTCGGGGCAGCTCGTACTCTCCAGAATATGGCTAGGAAACGTTAACGTCCGTGGCGTACAACTTGCGTCACGCTGTTGTTGCTGTTGCTGTTGCTGCCGCGAACAGTAGCGCCCCTCGACATAAGGCTTCGAGTCATGTAGGTACGTCGGCGTTTGAGCTCCTCCAGCTCTCGTTTCACAGAGGCAACCTCGGCTTCGAGTCTCATGCGTTCGTCTTCTAGCGCCCGATTCAATCGAGTAATCGCGGCGGCGTGCTCTCCCGCTAGCCTTTCAATCTCGGACTTGTGATTTCTCGCGAGTTGCTGAACACGAAGGCTGTTGGACTTTCCAAACATAAAAAACGAAGGCATCTGCATGGACCTCGCCCAGCCCATGGTGAATACGTAGAATACGTAGAGAGACACCGCTACGAATCCAAGCGTGCCAAGTCCCATGGCAACCCCCGCAAAACGCGCGGTTGTCGCAACGCCTCCGAAAAGGGCCGTCCCGGCGCCGAGCCCCCCGCTCGCGAGATTGGCCGCGCCTCCGACCACGTTCGTGCCCTTTGTAAACAGTCTGGTGAATAGCTTTTTGCGCTTCTTCGATTCCTCGAGCGCGGCTTCGAGCTGTTTGATTCTATTGGTCGCCGCGGCGGCAGACTCTTTGGCGGAGGCCTGGGCGTTGGCGAGCTGTTTGATTCTAGTGGCATTCGCGTTTGATTGGTTTTTGGCAGCCTTCAGCTTTGCTTCCTTTTCGTTCACAACGGCTTCGAGACGCAGTTTTGCTTCTTCGGCAGCCACCTTGGCCTTGTTCAGTTTGGAAATGTTGTTCGTCTCTTCGGCAGCCCTCTTTTTTGCTTCTCCACCCTGCGCTTCGCGTTCAGCCTCGAGTTGGTTTACTCGAGACTGAATTGACAGTCCCTGTGCGTACTGCTCGAGAGCTTTATCTTGGGCCCTTTGAACGATTTCAATGTCTTTTTCGGTTATTTCTTGGGCGGCTCTGATACACTCCGCCATGTTCCCCTGAGTTGTCGTGGTTACATTCTTACCAAAGGTGCCGCCGAGCACCGTCACTGTTTTTGCCCTAGAAGCGCAGATGGCGTTCGCGATGTTCATTCGCTCGGAATACACGAAATCGGTAGCCTTTTGCACGGCGACTTCAGTCTTTTGAATAAGAGCAACGTGCGTGGCGCGCATGTTTAAACTCAGAGACTTTCCTCGAATGTTTATATTCTGCATTTTAGAATTGTAATTGGAAAGAGCCTGTGGATTTTTAAACGGAAGCGTCGCAAGCGACTCTGAAATCTCTTGACCAGACGTAATCTTTCCAGCGAGAGCGAGGCAAAACATAAAAAGTTTCCTCGGCGTCACCGTTACTCGTTTTCCAAGAGTGACTCGACGACGCCTCACGTTGTTCGGGCGCAATCTGTTGGCGAAACCCAAATTCACCGGGGATGACATTTACAGTACCCGAACATTTTTTACGCACTCGGGTCCCATTTTGCGTAGCGCTCACCGAGCTCCTCCTGCGGTTCCCACACCGGATCCATCTTTCGGAACTCGACCGTGAACCTTTCCCGAGACTCCAAAGAGTACTCGAGGAGGTCGTTGATTATGAGTTCGGGGTGCGGGTTCTTGAAGTTGCGAAAGAGCACCTTGCCGACCTCGGCCGCCGTGAGCTTCTCGTCCGGAAGCTGGAGAAACATCTCGGGCAAGAATGGAAATCCGAAAAACGACTGGTACATCTCGGCAATCAGGTCGCGTCTCGCGTAGCCAAACTTGACGGATACGTCGATGCGCCCCGGGCGTATCAGAGCCTTGTCGAGAATCTCCGGACGATTGCTCGTCATGATGACCATGCGCCCCGGCACTTCCAGGGTGCCGTCGAGGACGGTCAGGATTTCCCCGAGCGTGAGTTCGTCCGGGACAGGCTCGTTGCGCACCTCGCCGTCCACGCGCTGCTTCACAATGTCCGAAATGGCGTCAATCTCCTCGAGCACGTAGATTCTTTGCTCCAGAGGAATCGTGAGAACCTGAAACGTGCTCATGGTCGAATCGGTGTAGACTGAAAGTTTCTCACTGAAAAAGAGATTCTTCAACTGGGTCGCGGTTGTTATGTTTGCAAAGTTGACGTTGACGATGTGCCTCTTGGTCAAGTTTGCAATGGCTCGAATGATTGAAGTCTTTCCGGAACCTGGGACGCCCGACAGGAGCAGCCCGAGCTGGTACGGAATTCCTCGCTCGTCGTACCAACTCCTGTTTTTCAGAAAAAAGTCTACACGTTCTTCAATCTCTCGAACTTCTTTTCCAAAGATGTTTGCAAAAGTTTTGTTGGAGTAAAACGGACTCTTGACAAAGTTGAGTTGTCTCGGAGCGCTCATGATTTTCATCATGTGGTGGACAGCCTTGGCCTTCTCGGGGTCTTCGGACGTGGTCACGATTCCTCTGGGGTCGGTACTCTCGGACTTGTGTTTGTGGTCAAAAAAGTACAAGGTGTCTCCGAGAGCATTCTTTATTTCCTCCTTGTACAGTTCATAGGTTCTTCGGACCCACTTGGAAATCTCATGAGAAGAAAGAATGTTTGACATGAGAACTAGAACAATTGAAGATGTTGTTCCAGTTTCATGGTCCCTTTCTATGGACTCGACTCTTGCAAATATCTCTTGAGTAACTTGAAAAGGTTTTTCCAAAAAGTTTATAAGTGTTTGAGTATTCTCAATGAGTTGAAGTTCGGGAATGTTGTCAAGTTTTGAGATGAGATTCAAGACAGAGTCTACCATGATGTTGGTCTCTTGGAGACTCTCGAGTTTGGTCTTCCAGTCACGAGTCATAGTGACTTGATTCATGTGGTGACGGTTTCCGAGAAGAACTGAACTTGTTGAGAGATTCGAACAAACTTGAATCTTTTTTGGTTGTCTCTTTGGAAAATGTTTTTGGATCCAAGAACAAATTGGAACAAAGTTGTCAAGAAGTTTTACAGTCACAAGGTACTTGATAGTATTGTTCTTCTGAGAAAAGAGTCGAAGCTTTATAAACTCTTTGAGGTCCATTATAGTTTTCATGAGTAGTACCTTTAATGTTTGAGATTCATTGGGAACACAACTGTTATAGATGTGACGCACCCATGAACCTTTCTCTCGTTTTTAGAGAAGATGACTTTGATGACTTTTTCAGAGACTATGGTTCTTGGGCGTACATGAAACCTTTTAGTCTAGAACTAAACACGTATTACTACAAGTTCTTTGGAGGTACCAAGGTTCGTCGAGTCTGTGTCTCGTGTTTCTTCAGCCCGAAAGGTGTATGTATCAGAGACAGAGAGTGTGGAATCAAAAGGGTGAAAACTCTAGAAGAAACAAGTAAAACATTTGAAGAAGTTATAGATTATTTCAAAAGGTTTTCAGAGTTTAGACGGAGGAAGGACATTGAAGACTGTGTTGTTCCTTTCCACCAGAGACGTTCAAACTTGGGTCTCCAACTTAAAATATTAGGGTACTAATAATGCTGGCAGAAATCGGAGTGTTTGGAACGGCTCTCTTGGCCCTTGATGTCCCTTTTATCATTTTCGTCATGTCGAAACAGTACACGGAAATGGGACTCGGTATAATCTCATGGATTTACCCGGTGCTCGCCTACCTCATGATGACCCTCACGTGGTTCCTTATCCAGGGTGACATTCTAAAGGGCGCTCTCGTCGGGTTTACAGTCTTTGGCGTGTACGCATTCACGCTCTTGTCGATACTCCCCAAGTACAAGTTGTCCACCGCGCTCATGGAAATCGGATGGGGCACGGTCCTCTTTACGACTGCGACGCTCCTAGCTAAAACTCTAGCTGGAAGCCCAGCTCCGACGTACTATTAAAGTCCTGAGCATCTTGTAAGTCAAGAAGGATGACTGTCAAATCTGTCATTTCTATAGATTCTGATGGTAATGAACGTATGTATGACAGTATTGCTTCGGCTGCAAAGTACATGATGAATCTAGAACAGTACAAACACTGTAACGAGCAATCGATGAGATCGAATATTTCAGGAGCGTGCAATCCTACGCAGTCTCGAACACTGTGTTGTGGTCTTTCATGGAAGTATGCACCCGCACAGACTTTTGTATTTGTTGAAGAAGAATGGAAGCGGTTTCGTGATTCTCAGTACTACTTTTCAGACAAGTACGATTTTTGTTATAACACTACTAAAAAATCTCAAGTGTACGGTGACAAAAATGGAAGGATTAGACTGACCTACGACTCTTCTATATTATTTATAGAAGGCCTGTGGATAAGTTATCACGGGGAAATACCTGCTAACAAACACGTAAAATACAAGAGTCTGGACAATACTGCAAACTTTCTTGAAAACCTAGAATGTCTTGAATTTACATGTACTACTTGCGGTAAACAGTTTGAAAGTGATGACAACCGTTCAAAATTCTGTAGTCCTACATGTAAAAATATAAATGGCGGTAAGATGAATAGCTTGGCTAAACGTCAAAAATTAAGACCGTACATAGCTGAAAAAATAAAAAGCTGGAAAAAAGAGTTCAAATTGAATACTGATGAAATCATAGAAAAAGTACCTGGTGTACAAGATTTGATTTGTCAGTACTGTGGTACCGAAAATTTACAGCTCTGCTCTGAGGATAACTGTGAACCAAATAAGTTATCAATTGATGCAAAACAGCCTGGTGATCACTCTATAGAAAATTTGATGGGATGTTGTTGGTTGTGTAACAGAATGAAGAATGATTCATCTTATGAAGAATGGATGAAGTTACTACGTTTTCTGAAAGGTGATGACAAGATTTTAGACTTGTCAAGTATCAAGTACGTTAAAAAAGATGTTTTAGTCAGCCAAGAATACTCGTTTAGACCATGGTGTTGTTTAAACGCTGAAAATCCAGACATGTTTAAGAAAAGAGATTCAGCAAGAAAACATTTTTTAGAACTATTCAAAAAGCAAAATGGTAAAGACGGTATATTCGGTGTGTTCCCGCTAGTTATGTTTACAAATAGACATTTACTAAATGTGAGTTGTGATAAAATTGATCCAACTAAAAATACCAAATGGCAATTAGTTCCGGTTTTTTTGAACTATGCAAAGTCCTTTTATTCAAATGAGAGACTTGTACAAGAGTTTAAAAAACGAAACTTTTTACAGAGTATAGAAGAACTTTCAGTAAAATTACCAGAAGATTATAAAACCATGGCTGCGTTTTATGACAGGTTGAATGGTAAACGCACTGGGAAAGGTAACAAAGGTCAGGTTAGGAGTGAAGAGTTTAAACAAAAATGTAGTGACATAAAAACTGGTAAAAACATGGGTTCTGATAATGTTCGTTCCAGACCCGTCATATCAACTGATAGGCATGGGATTAAAACTGAATACAACGGTTTATGTGAAGCTGCAAGAGCTCTTAAACTACCAATTAGAGCTTCATCAAACATATCGTCATGCGCCAGTGGAAAATTAAAATCAGCATATGGTTACAAATGGGAATATAAAAAAGAGACTACCTAACTATACATGTTGCGTGAGTTGTGGATTTCATTGCACGAGTTTATCGCTGAATTGCTGGGCCTTGACTTAGATAAGAACGAGCCACTCGAGTTACCCAAGGAAGAAGAATGAATCCCGAACAGAAACTCGCTCTCGACGATGTCCTTGCGAGCAAGAACATCTTCATCACTGGAGGTGCGGGTGTCGGTAAAAGTTATCTCGTCAACAAGATTGTCCAAGCGACTTCTCACAAGAATGTGGGAGTCTGTGCCATGACCGGGTGCGCCGCCCTTCTCATAAACGGAACCACCATACATTCCTACCTCGCCATCGGACTTGCGAAAGAGTCTGCAAAGATGCTGGCGAAACGAGTCCAGGGGTTTTTCACCGTGTATCAGAGGCTGACCCAGCTCCACACGCTCTTGATTGACGAAGTCTCCATGCTCAACGACGAACTATTTGAAAAGATTTCAGAGTTTTTTCAAATTCTTCGCAAGAACTCGAGGCCCTTTGGGGGCGTCCAGATGGTCCTGGTCGGCGATCCGTTTCAGCTCGGACCGGTCGACGGCGACTACTTTTTCACGTCCAAGACTTGGGCGGACGCCAAGTTCAAGGTTCACACGTTACAGATGAACATGAGACAGGCGGGCGACGACTCGTTCAAGAGTCTCCTCGACCGCGTTCGGTGGGGCACGTGTTGCGAGGACGACCTCGAGACGCTCAAAAAGTGCCGGGACACTGCGTTTCCTCCTGGAATCTCCCCGACGAAACTGTACTCCAAAAACGTCAACGTTGACTCGATTAACCGGTCGGAGTTTGACAAGTTGAAGACGGACGTCTTTGAGTACAAGACGTGGTACCTCAACGAAGCCTCGACCAAGTGGGCCAACGCCAACAGGATTTCGGAAAAGATGAACCTCCGCGTCGGTGCGCAAGTCATGTGCACCCGAAACATCCCGACGCTCGGGCTGGTCAACGGGTCTCGGGGAGTCATCAAGACTGTCGGCACCGATGACGTCGTAGTCGAGCTCCTCGACGGTTCCATGGTTCGCCTCGGAATCCTGACGGTTTCGCCGTTTGACAATCCCTACATCGAGGTCCGGTACATGCCTCTGAAGCTCGCGTGGGCCATTACGATTCACTCGTCGCAGGGCATGACCATAGACGCCCTCGAGGTCGACCTCGGTTCGGACGTCTTTGCGTTTGGTCAGGCGTACACGGGACTCTCGCGCGCCAAGAGCCTCGCGACTGTGAGGATACCCCGAGTCGCCGCCAAGTCGTTCATGACGAGCTCGACTGTGAAAAAGTTTTTCAACCAAATGTAAGGCGACCGAGTCTAAACTGAACAAATAGCCAGAGAGAAAAGAGGACCGACTTTACGAGTTTTCCAATCACATCGTCGGACACGTTGTACACCGGGCCTATGAGTCTTCCCATGAATGTTCGTTCCTTTGGTGTGTCGGTAAAGAATACTTCCATATTCGTCATAAAACACGTGTCATCGTTGACGGCCCAGTGATAAAACAAAAATGGAATGAGTATGGAGTACAGATCCAGTAGACGTTTGTCCCTTAAAAAAGGTATCACAAGTCCCAAGAAAACAAAGGCCCCATGTAGTCCGAATATTATAGAATCAATCATACTACTTGGTTTTATTAAAGTTTAGAGAAGTTGTCAACATTGAGAATGTAAAGAAGCTATTGATTGTAGAACATATAATACACAAAACAAAAGCGATGATTGCGCTCTGGTTCATGCCTCCTCGGATCACTAAGAAAGTAAACACTAAGCATGATAGTAAAGCAGTGAGACCGCTCACTGTCTGTGCTATTGAATTCCAGGGATTCGGTGGAGCTTTTGTCGGTGGTACAATTTTGATAGTAGGTGTCGCCATTATAGTACCATTATAAAAAAAGTCTCACTTTTCTTTATCTTTACAAGGAACCTGATCGAACCGCCTGACGATGACTGACAAGAAGAGTATCGAAAGTATCCCGGGTACTAGGTACCGACTGTCCTTGAGAAAGTACAAACTTAGCGGAACCAGTAAAGCGGTAGAATGAGGTACGTGAGTATTAAATATAGATATGGTTTCTATCAAAACAAAAAGAGGTACATTGTAGTTTAGGTACAAAGCCATCCTTAACATTGAAACCGCTGCGAGAAACGAGAGAATTCCTTGGGGTGCGCTGCTTCCGTACACTTTCATGTCATCGGTTTCGGTCGTATCACCTAGTTTGTAATTGCAGTCCCTGAATTTCTTGTAAAAATAACTAAGCACGCACTCGCCTTTAAAGAAGAACCAGTGCGCGCTTACGAATACGAATATAGCCACTATAAGTTCGTAGTACTTTGGAGACCCACTGAGTAACAGGAACAATGGGGGAATAGATAAAAGTGACCAGTGAAACAACTGCATTGCTTCGAGCAACATACAGTATCCAGATAAAAAAATAAGAGTCTAATGTAGTAACCCAATGAGTGCCATGTTTGTTGTCAAGCGCGACGGTCGCCACGAGCCTGTTCAGTTTGACAAGATTACCGCTCGAATCAAAAAACTTTCATACGGACTCCACGACTTGTGCGACTCGGTCACCGTCGCCCAAAAAGTGACCGCAGGGGTGTACAAGGGCGTGACGACTGCCGAACTCGACGAGCTCGCTGCCGAGACCGCGGCGAGCATGACGTCCACGCATCCCGATTATTCCATTTTGGCTGCGAGGATTGTCGTCTCGAACCTTCACAAGAGCACCAAAAAGTCCTTCTCCGAGACTATCAAGACTCTCTACGACTACAAGACTATCGCCGAAGACGTCTACGAGATTATTCAGAGGAACGCCGTGCGTCTCGACCGAGCCATCATCTACGACCGCGACTTTGAGTACGATTACTTTGGGTACAAGACGCTCGAGCGCAGTTACCTCCTCAGGGTCGACGGCAAGGTTGTGGAGCGCCCCCAGCACATGCTCATGCGCGTGGCGGTCGGGATTCACAAGGAGGACATTGACTCTGCCATAGGTACCTACCAGCTCATGTCCGAAAAGTGGATGACCCACGCGTCCCCGACGCTTTTCAACTCGGGGACCCCGCGCCCCCAGATGAGTTCGTGCTTCCTCGTGTGCATGAAGGAGGACTCCATAGAAGGAATCTACAACACGCTCAAGGAGTGTGCGGTCATCTCCAAGAGCGCCGGGGGCATCGGACTCTCGATTCACAACATACGCGCCACGAGCTCGTACATTCGCGGGACCAACGGGGTCTCCAACGGAATAGTCCCCATGCTCCGCGTGTTCAACGACACTGCCAGGTACGTCGACCAGGGCGGCGGAAAGCGCAAGGGCGCCTTTGCCGTGTACATCGAGCCCTGGCACGCGGACATTTTCGACTGGCTCGACCTGCGAAAGAACACGGGCAAGGAGGAGTCGAGGTGCCGCGACTTGTTTTACGGTCTCTGGGTCAACGACCTCTTCATGCAGCGCGTCGAGGCCAATGCCGAGTGGTCGCTCATGTGCCCCGACGACTGCCCCGGGCTCGCGGACTGCTGGGGTCCGGACTTTGACGCCCTCTACACGGCGTACGAAAGCAAGGGGCTCGTCAAGAAGACTATCAAGGCGCAGCAGCTGTGGCTCGCAATCCTC
>Ga0214921_10007765_pt1 | contig 14175 bp, 14 predicted proteins | sample LL1505_MetaG_FD_177992 | JGI IMG/M metagenome (GOLD analysis project Ga0214921, IMG submission 177992) | Freshwater microbial communities from Lake Lanier, Atlanta, Georgia, United States - LL-1505 | ecosystem: Environmental > Aquatic > Freshwater > Lake | place: USA: Georgia | collected... | reverse complement strand
GGCTATTGAACTAGCACTGCTGCCAATTCCTCTCCAATTCGAATGTGATTTCGAGACGGGACGATACTGCTGATTTGGGTACAGCCAACACAACTGACCGATGGTCGTTATATAAATACACCAAAATGAGCTAACACAAGTGGCAAATCCCAGTCCCTGCACTTGCCAATGCCGATGCGAACCATCGGCAGCATCACTGCCAATCCACCCTCAACACCGACACATCGTCCTCCGGGAAAAGCAGAGCTGCCTTTGAACCCCTCATAGACGAAAACATCAAGTTGGGCTGCGACCGTCCACTCACGCTGAAAACTCCTGATCCCTGCGGCGACTCGGAGAGAGCCGCTATTGATCCCAAGGTCAAACATGGCACCGAAACAATGGGACTGGGAGTTGCCAGGGACAATTACGTCACCAACCGTAATGCCCATATTGGCCTCGGCGATACCTGGATAACCAAGGGATAAATAACCGTGGGGAGTCAGACACAACTCTGCATTCGCCAAGGGAGCCCAGGCAACAAAAAATAAACTGATTAGACTTAATTTACCAACTTTTCGAAGAAAAAATTTCACGACATCAATCCCCACGACAGCACCTTACGAATTGATAGAAGATGCTATTTTTTGCAAAATTCTTTTGCCATGCACCCATCCGGACCCTCTGCCCTAGATAAAAAACTAAGCTACCGACCCTCAGTTTTTCGGCATTTTAAGGATAAACTCAAATTTGACCTAATTGCCGATAGCCTGTCGTTTATCGCGATGATGCCTAGCCAAAGCGACCTAATCCTCCGATAGCATTAAAGTTACAGGTGGAACTTGCCGAAGACTGATTCCTAAGGGGGCTACCATGAAAATTCAGGCTATTTCTATTCTGTCAGTCATTGCTTTTGCAGGATGTAAACCAGCGCCTAGTCAGGGACAATTAAAATCCCTGGATAACTTTGCCGGTAGCGGCAACAAGAAAACCAACATATGCGCAGGCTCAACTCGCTCGAGCACTGTATTACCGTCCATAGAGATATCCCCCGACGCGGCGCAGGCTCAAAAGGACGCCGAACTCGTCAAAGACGCCACGTTACTCGCGCTGTCGGCGGTACCAGATCAAATCATGACACTTTTCGCTTCCCAGGAAAATAGCGTGATTCGCATTAGCAAAGATGTGGATGCGATCTGTAGAAAGCAATTATCGGGCGTTGATCTTTTTTATGCCGGTGAAGGTGGCAGTGTCTCATCTTGCTGGGACACGTCAGAAGGCCGAATTGCCATTTACCTAAAAGCAGACCCCGTGGCGATTCAGCATAACCTCGTGAGAATGCTAGCCCGCGCCACGTCAGAAGTGATTGCGTCAGCTGGTGAGATGCAAGCGACCCGTTCGAAAGCTGGATTTGCAGAGTTTGTACGGCGCACGGAGAACTTCCAAAAATTCAAGTTTGACCTCTCGAATGCTTTCATTGCAGAAGTTGAAGAAGCAAAGGCGAAAGGTGACAAGTTAAGCCTTGATCCGTACGCCAGCTTATTAGCAGCCGGCAACACAAGTGGAAGAAAGCTTTTTGATCACTTCGTCTACGCCGAAAGCTTTGACTCCTACTACTGCAACTCGCAGTCAGGCGGCACTCGCGATACATTCAGAAAAGACTTCCCTAAAACCTACGGGATATTTTCTGACTATGCTCAGAAGCTTGAAAACGACAAAGCTTTTTTAGCTGAGGTCGCAAGGAACGTGCGCCCCGGATCTTTAAATACTGCCGCAAACTCAGTGGGGAATAATAGCGGTTTCAACCTAGGATATTTCGACTGGATCACGCCGTCATGGTGGTCCTCACCCGCCAAAAATGTCGACGGAGCATTTCAAGCTGGTCGTGACCGGGCTAAAATGTACCAAGAGCTCAGCATGCCAAACAGCCGGGTCAACATGAACGACCTCAGCAGGGTAAACAGAAACGGCCTAAAGCAATCTGTGATTGTCGTTAACTCTGGCTCAAACAGCTCTTCGTCAAGCTCCTCTAGGCAGTCTGCTCCTGTTAAGAGCTGGTTTCCTTGGTGGTAGAGACTGTCGTGCTCGCCTATTCATTGGTACATAATCGCTGGAGCGTTTTATGCTTTTAATCGCATCCGTTGTCGCTTCGATACTGACGATTATCTTTGTAAGACTCTCATTTGGCGTCATTAAACTGCGTCGAAAAAACCAAGTCAGAATCGGTACTGGCGGAGTGGAAGAACTAGAAAGAGCCATTCGTGCTCAGGCAAATTTTGCGGAGTACGTGCCCATTGGCCTTATCTTGATTTCTTGCTTGGAAGCCAATGCAGCGCCATGGTGGCTCGTTTTGCTACCAGGAACAACTCTCATCGTTGGTCGGATTATTCATGCCATTGGCATACAGGAACCTCCACCCCATATCAGCAAGCGTGTTCTCGGAATGAAGATCACATTTTTAACTCTTATAGCTCTCGCTATTCTGAATGTTGGTCTAGTGGCTTTTAATTTGATTCGCGCAAGTTAAGGGACAATGGCATGGCCCCAATGCCCAATGCCAATTGTTCACACCAATGTTCGCAAAAATTCAAGACCCGAGCAGTGTTCAATACCGTGCGCGTCAATAAAGGGCTTTTTGATATTCAACGCTAACTGAATAGCACGGACTTTCGGGAATTTATTCTTCAAGTATATTAGGCTCGGCGATGACTTCTCAGCGGAAGCTTTCACTTCAATAAACAACTCTGGCCTGCGCTTGACACACACAACAAAATCCACCTCGCGGGCCTCAACGTCTCGGAAGTAGCGCAACTCCACCTCCTCACCAAGCACATCCTCCCGATAGCAGCACCATTTCATGAGATGCACCGCTACGAGATTTTCCCAACGAGGACCAGTCTCTTCCACAAGACTCCAGTCAAGTTGATAGTGCTTGGCCTCTTTTTTGACGGCTTTGATTGTTGGAGCGCCGAACGGATAGACACGGAAAATATAATAAAGCCTCTCAAAAGCGTCACACCAACGGACTACTGAGGCATGGGACACGCCCAAATCCTCTCGCAGTGAGTTATACGATATCGGACTACCCACAAGATCCGGGAGACGCACCGAAAGTAATTCCAAGGGTGCCATGTCGCGAATTTGTTCCAGGGTCGCCAAATCCTCACGAACCAAGCGACTGCGGTATGAGTTTGCCCAGCGGTTTCTGGCCTGCTGATCACCAGCAAAATAAGGCTCAGGAAACCCACCAAGCGTCATCAGACGCTCCAAATCCTCCTGCTGTTTCAGCTTTAACTCAGCGACACTCAGGGGATACATGCGAATAAAAAAATACCGGCCCTGGAGCGAATCACCGCCACGGCGATATAGGTCCAGGCGGGCACTCCCAGTTACCAGGATCTTCAGATCACGTTTTCTCTTGTCAAATAAGCCTTTGATGTAATTTCGCCAATTACTGTACTTGTGAATCTCGTCAAATATCAGAATACCCTCAGCGACAGGGAACTCGCGTTTTAAAATGCGTGTGCGGTCATTGTCGTCATCCCATGACAAATAGCGGTCAGGGTCGTGATTGATCAGGACCTGTGAGAGGGTTGTCTTGCCTACCTGACGCGGCCCTCCCAAAAACACCATTTTGGTATTTAGATCCTTGACGATTTGATCATGTAGATACCTGGTCAGCATTCTTAGATTTTAGCATATAGATCAAAATACAGGCTAATTTTTTAATATGAATGTTAAAAAAACGGATTTAATACCTTCAAATTCACGCCGCGTCTCGACTAAGTCGCAATAAAATACTAATATTATTGAGTATTTAACGAGGTTATCGAGGGACACCCCATCCCCAATGATGTCACTGTCGATTCAATAGCCAACCAGGTGGGTGTCCCCAATAATCCCCAATAATCCCAATAATCCCAATAATCCCTCAGTCATCCTGAGCCGAAGGTGAAGGATCTATTTCAAATTGAGCCCCTTCGCCTTCGGCTCAGGGTGACCGCGTGCTCAGGTTGGCCGCAAGCGTAGTTAAATTTAGCTTTTATTCAGGACTTATTTTCAAACGCCACAAGCCTGACGTCACGACCACCATGGGTAAAATGTCGTGATTTGGTCTTGAAATCTTTTAACTTGGTCAGCAGCGCACTCCAGGATTCTTCGTCGGGACAGATGACGTAACCACAAACCGAATGCTCCTTGCCGAGCTTGGCTAACGACAATCCAAGGCGCTGATAAATGGCCGCACTGCCAGTCTCTTTTGCGAGTCTTAGGCCGTAAGGTGGATTGAGGGGCAGAAATATTCTCTTGCCGCTCTTTGCAAACACACCCGGATCTTTGAAAAAATCATTTTGAATCACGTCTGCTTTAAACAAACTAGAATTTGATAGTCCTGCAGCACGTCCAATGGTTTCAATGAACTGCTCTGAGGCAGTTTTCAGGCCATCGACCACGTTTGTATCAATATCCCCAAACATCAATTCGACTTGTGATAAGTCAACTTTTGGCAGCAGCCGTTTGCGGATCGTTGTCATAGTCTGGACGGGGTGAAACGCGAAATCCTCAAAACCATAATGCAAACGCGTCAATCCTGGCGCAAGCCCCATCGAGCGGCAAAGTGATTCAAAACCGGCGGTACCCGTACCTGCAAATGGAACTGCCAATACAGTCTTACCAACAAGAATCTCCTGACCTAAATCACCAGAAATCTGCGACAGAGCCCACAAATAGCACGCCGCGGCATGATGTTCAGGCAACGGAGCCGTGGCACCAACGAACTGCGATTTGTATTGGCGTTTGAATAACGGCTCACCACCCATGCTAACAAGAATTCGGGTCCGATTTTTTGTACATTCAATCCGCACGCGTCCTGTTGCCGCAACTTCGTCCTCTGTATCATGGACCATAATATTCAATGTCTTTAAATAACTAACCGCCGAAGCTCGGACCTCTTTGGCCGTGCCGACAACCGGATGAGACACAGATGCGGACAGCTGAATGTGCTGCTTCAGCTCTGCGTTCCAAAGTTCGGCTAACCCAGACTTTGCAAAGAACTCACTCCAACCAGCACGCGCGTTCACTCGACCGCTGTGGATCACCCACTCGACATCGTGGGCCGTGGTGATCCTGGCCACAATCTCCATGGCCTGGCGATAATCGCACTCCTCCAGCACGACAATTCCATTTTCAATCTGAGCGCTGGGAGAAAATTTATAGCTTTGCGTCGGAGACTTAAGAATTTCCTGCAACTCAGCCAACGTCAGCTCCACCCATCCCGGAGCGGGCCGAATCAAAAATCTCTGGGGTTTTGCTAAAGGACTCGCCATGCTGCAGATCTTAGCCATCCATGAAACAACGGGTAAGTACAAATTTTCATTGCATTATTCAACCGGCAGAATAATCTCTTACCCTGAAATTGTATATTTTTTATTTGGATTCTACAGACCACGCACCCGCTGAGACAAGCCATGAACGGTATGCAACCCTCAAGCTCTGACATCGACCATCTACGTTGGCTGGCCTCTTCCGGCATCACATCGTTGAGCGGGCTTCGCGTCTTAGATCTTGGCTGAGGGTCAGGATATATTTGCGACAAAGCGATCCATGAAGGCGCGGCATCTGCCGTCGGCATCGACCTTGTAAAACCACGCTGTTTAGACGCTGGCAGCAAATGGGTTTTTTTGGATTCGAATCTTGATGGCGACGGGTGGATCAAACAAATTCCGGGACAAGAATTCGACCTGGTCATGGCCTTTGACATCCTAGAACACTTGGAGTCACCCTACCGCTTCCTCACGGCAATCAAGTCAATCTTAGCAAAAAACGGCACGTTGGTGTTGACAACCCCCAATACATTATCTTGGGAACGTTTTATGAAGCCCGCTTCATGGTCCGGCGCGCAAGACCCACAGCACAAGGTTCTGTTTAATCGCTACAGTCTGAAGTTTTTACTTTCTCGGGCCGGCTTACGAAGCACGAAGATGAAGGCGCCTATGCGATCCTTAGCTCCGCTTGGGCCATTGCAACCGCAAATCGGCGGTCAAATCATTTGCCTGGCGAGCGTCATGTAAGACGCCTTGCGTGATCGCGAACAAAACTACTGCAAACAAATTGCGCAGGTCCTTACCACTTGATGGCTATTCTTAGGTCCTGTCTACTAAAAATCGTCTGTGAAGGGGTTTTTTCTTGAGTTTTTTTCGATGACAACCACGCGTCCTTGTTGATTTTTTCCCAGAGGTTAGTAGGATTTTCGGGCAAGTTTATCTATCGTTCTCTCAAATCCTTGGAGTTTTTCGACCATGACACAGCAAACATTTTCGATCATCAAACCAGACGCCGTCGAGCGCAACCTGATTGGCAAAATCGTCAGCCGCTTTGAGGAAGAAGGCCTTAAAGTTGCCGCTATGGAAATGCGCCACCTCGCCCGCCATGAAGCCGAAGGATTTTACGCGGAACACAAAGCTCGTCCATTTTTCGGCGAACTTTGCGACTTTATGACCAGAAGCCCAGTGGTTCTCATGGTGCTTGAAGGCAACGACGCCGTTGCAAAGAACCGCAAAATCATGGGTGCCACAAACCCAGCCAACGCCGAACCAGGAACGATTCGCAAGCTATTTGCAAAATCCGTCGGTGAAAACAGCGTCCACGGCTCAGACAGCCCTGAGAGCGCAGCTCGCGAAATCGCGTACTTCTTCCGCGGCATTAGCGTTTACGGCAACAAGCATTAATTTGCACAAAACACTCCTAACCTAAGGCAGACCACGACGGTCTGTCGAAGGTTGGTGTTGTTTGAGCGACAGAAAACAAAGATCACTTTCAGTAGGAACGAACAAAATGGACAACATGATTGACATTCTCAAGCAACTCTCAACCGAGCTGAAGCTTCAGCCCCACCAAGTCAACAACACCATCAAACTCCTGGTTGACGAAGAATGCACGATTCCATTTATTGCTCGTTACCGCAAAGAGATGACGGGATCCATGGACGAAGTCCAAATCCGCGACCTCCGCGATCGATACAACTACCTCGTCGAACTTGAGACCAACAAAGAAAAATACCTAAAAGTGGTCGAAGAGTTCTGCCAGAAAAACGCAGCCTACAACGGCAAATTCCCAGAGCTCAAAAAGAAATTTATTGCCTGCAAAACCAAACAAGAGCTTGAAGATCTCTACTTGCCGTTCAAACCAAAACGTCGAACAAAAGCGCAAATCGCTCGCGAAAAAGGTCTTGAACCGCTACTCGAGGCAATCCTGGCTCAACGTGCTGCCCTCGCCGATTTAATGTCCATCGCGACTCAATACATCACTCCAGCCGATGCCAATATTGATGCCTCATTAAAAGTACCTACAGCAGAAGCTGCGCTACAGGGCGCTGGCGACATCCTTGCCGAGCGCGTCAGCGAAACAGCCGAGCTACGCGCCATGGTCCGAAAAATTTCATCCGACACCGGCGTTCTAGTTTCAAAAAAATCCGAGTCCAGCGACGCGGGGCCTAAGTCCGAAGAAGAGCAACTCGACAGCAAGCTCGCCGGCAAGGGCAAAAAAGGCGAGGCTCATAAGTACGAAAACTACTTTGACTTCCGCGAATCAATCAAAACCTGCCCAAGTCATCGCGTGATGGCTGTTCGCCGCGGCGAGGCCGAGAAAATCTTGCGCGTTGCCATCGAGGTGGACTCTCCAAAGATCACAGAAGACCTCACAAAAGCTGTCATCGGCAGCACGGCAACATCCACAGCTGTCCGCACATGGCTCACTCAGGTCACCGATGAGTGTTACCGCCGTCTGCTCGCGCCTTCCATTGAAACCGAAATTCGTCTTGAACTAAAAAACAAGGCGGAAGCAGACTCCATACGAGTCTTCACCAAAAACTTAGAAAATTTGTTACTATTACCACCAATTCCTCAAAAAATCGTCATGGGCGTCGACCCTGGTATTCGCACAGGCTCGAAAATATCCGTAGTCAGCGAAACCGGCGCCGTGTTGTTCCATACGACCGTATATCCAGACTTCAAGCCTGACGCGACTGTGGACTCACCTAAAACCCGTCAAACCAAAGACATTATCGCCAATACGATTCGCACACACAAAGTGCAGTACATCGCCATTGGTAACGGCACGGCATCACGGGAAATTGACCGCATCATTCGCGAAACACTCAAAGATCAAAATCTTACCGACGTGAAACGCTTGATTGTCAACGAGTCCGGGGCGTCTGTCTATTCTGCCGACGAAATCGCGCGGGAAGAATTCCCAGATCTAGATGCCACCATCAGGTCCGCCATTTCGATCGCCCGACGTCTGCAAGATCCCCTGGCTGAGCTTGTAAAAATAGACCCGAGATCCATTGGTGTCGGTCAATATCAGCACGACGTAAATGTGACAAAACTGAAGCTTTCTCTTGAAGACGTGGTGGAGTCCTGCGTAAACAAAGTAGGCGTGAATCTGAACACAGCGTCTTACAAACTATTGGGCTACGTCTCCGGCATTGGCAGTTCTCTCGCTAAAGCCATCGTCACCCATCGTGATAAGGCTGGGAAATTTACTAGTCGTACGGATGTCATGAAAGTGCCGGGCTTTGGACCCAAGGCGTTTGAGCAGGCTGCCGGATTTTTACGAGTTCCAGAGTCCAAGAACCCTCTTGATAATTCTGCAGTGCACCCTGAACGCTACGGGATTGTGGAGCAAATAGCCAAAGATCTCGGCTCAAGTCTGACGGATCTTGTAGGCAAAAAAACTGCCGTGGATGCCATTGCGCTTGAAAAATACGTTAACGACAGTGTTGGCTTGCCGACCCTGCGAGATATTGCAGCGGAGTTGGTCAAACCAGGTCGCGATCCGCGCGAAGACGGCATACGCTTGGCATACTCTGACGACGTCTCGGAAATCGAAGACCTCCGTCCAGGCATGGTACTGCAGGGCACAGTGACCAACGTCACAAACTTTGGCGCCTTCGTCGATATCGGCGTGCACCAAGACGGTCTGATTCACATCTCAGAGCTATCGGACCAATTTGTCACAGACCCTGCGACCGTCGTCGCGGTGGGAGACGTCTTAACTGTTAGGGTACTAGACGCTGACAAAGTCAAACGACGGATTAGCCTCTCGGCAAAATCACAATCAAAGGCAACGCCGGCTAAAGGAGCAGGTGCGAGTTACTCATCAACCACACCGCGCCCCGCACAGCCAGCTCAAGCGGCAGCAACCCGCCAAACCTCAAAACCTTCGTCAACACCTAAGCAACCGGAGAAAAACCACAGCATGGGCGATCTCCTGTCGAAGTTTGGTCGGCGCTAGGTTTTATGATTTTTCATGAGGTCACGACCTGTCCGGAAAACGGCAGGCGTGGCTTATTTTAAATATCTGTTAAATTGTTAGTGCTAACGGCTGAGTAGCCGAAATAAAACCCAGAGATTTAGAATCATCAGCGTCAATGCTGGCAGAATCTGCAGAAAAGAATCTCTGATTTTCAGACGCAATACACAGCCGCAAAACATCAATAGAGCTAAACCACCCACAGACAGTAGTTGAACACCGGGCACTAAGTAACCCCCCAGCAACCCCACGCCTCCGAAAACTTCAAGGATGCCAATCAGGATCCGAAACTTCGGGACACCGTAGCGTTCAAACTCAGCAACCATGTGTTTGCTAAAAATACACGCCAAGCCGTAGTAAAAAAAACTGACTGCCAGCAAAACAATTAAGACGTCCAAAAAAATTCCGTTTGGCATTTTGTTCCAGCCGATGATGCGAACAGATGAAAGACCCATGCAGTCGTATAGTGTTGCACGGCAACTTATTAAATACTATGCTTTCTGAGGTTTGCGAATGTATTTCCAAATATTCTCAAAAAGCTGGAGTTACCATTGAATACTTTATTACTCGCATTGAAGATCTTGGTCGCCACATCGATTTACTTTGTCTGGGTTGTCCGCTACGACAATATCTTGAAAGAGTTTAAAGAATTTGGGCTTCCAGACTGGCTGCGAGATCTTACGGGAATTCTTAAAATGTCTTTCGCGGCTATGCTCCTCTTTGGAACGCTTGATAATACACTAAACATTGTTGGCTCACTTGGAATCGCGGGCTTGATGATATGCGCACAAGCGACCCACTTTCGCTGCGGGACTCCGGCATTTCGCCGGCTGCCGTCCCTTACACTCCTCACGATCTCGCTTGTGATCCTATACTGTAGTTACCAAGCCACTGCTTGAGAGTTACCAAGCCACTGCTTGAGCGCTGGGACAAAATTACCACGAACAAGTGCCACGCCAAGCTGGCGCGCCCAAAAATAACAGCGACTTATAGCCTCTGAACGGCTTGCGATAAGCCGATTTGAGTGGACAATCGCATCATTTTTCGGCACACTGCGGTCCCGGGGATAATATCCTCAGCAGTCATTTTCAGTCATTATCAGTGATTGTCTTTCAATTTTTGCCACTTTTGAGGTGCCGATTCATGCGATTAATCTCACTTATTGCCAGCAATCTATTAACTGCATCAATAGTTTTTGGAGCGACCGCTGTTAGCGCCCAAACTACGATGACAGCGTCTCAAGAAACTTATCTTGGAGCGGTTGCATATCCAGGTGGCCTCATGGAACGCGCTGGTCTTAGGCTCTCCTCTATTCAGGATCTAAAATATCTTCGCATTGATATGCCGTCGTTCTGCTCTGGCGAAATTTTTGAAGTGGGTTATGTTAGCAATGGCCAATACTTAAAAGCAGAACGTGTTAGCACCAATGTGTTCTCAGTAAACTACGGCCGAGGAATGCTTTCTGATGGCGTTTATCTTTCGATCAACGGCCCACTATCAGCTGGCTGTTCGGTTTTAGTTTTCAAGCTTGAATCAAGCACACCTGCCCCAACTCCAACACCTCCCCCAGCACCAACTCCGCAAGAGTACGCTTACACATGCTTGACAAATGCTGCGCTCGGTCCGATCCCTACAAACGTCCTCACATCTGGTGGGACGACTCAAGGCGTCGTTTATCCTGGTCAAACAGTTATTATTAATTCGCCAGTGATGCCTGGTCGCGTGATCCCAGCCCTATCAGTAAGCTACGATGCTGATGCGAGTCTTGGATACTTTCCAGTCACCGTACCAGTCGTCTCGACGATTCTTCCAGTTGGAAACTGCCAATACGCTCCTTTGTATCAGTACATCGAAGATCCAATCATGCGTCGCCTGAATTTGGTCCGCCTGCACTGATCGCCGTTTTAGATAGACTCATTCATGCGCGGGCCTCTATTCATGGGGGCCCCGTTTTTTGTTTGTAGAACCATCCGCTATGACGAGGACTAGAGAATGAATTCGCCAAAGAATGCAAACCCATCCAAAAAAGTCGTACTTGGCGTCATCGGCGGCAGCGGCGTTTATAAAATGGACGGTGTTGATTTGAGTCGGGAACACAAAATTTCAACTCCTTTTGGGGAACCTACCGACGCTGTACTAGAAGGTAAAATCCAAGATCGTACGGTTTATTTTCTCCCTAGGCACGGTCGCGGGCACAGATTTACGCCAACAGAGGTCAACTACCGCGCCAACATCCACGCCCTCAAACAACTTGGTGTCACCCATATTTTGGCTGTGAGTGCTGTTGGCATCATGAAAGAATCGATTCACCCCGGCGATATGGTCATCCCCGATCAACTTTTTGACCGCACACGCGGGACGCGTGCTAATACATTTTTTGGAGACGGGATCGTTGGACATGTGATGTTTGCAGATCCATTCTGCCCTGAGATGCGGGGCCTTATCAAAAACGCGGCGGAAATGGAAAAAGCTAGAATCCACAACGGTGGCACCTACGTCTGCATGGAAGGACCCGCATTTTCTACACGCGCTGAAAGTCACTATTATCGCAAGACCCTCGCACCCGCAATCATCGGCATGACTGCCATTCCAGAAGCAAAACTCGCCCGTGAAGCTGAAATTTGTTATGGCATGCTGGCTCTTGCCACTGACTATGACTGCTGGCATGAGACAGAAGAAGACGTCTCGGTCGAAGCGGTCCTCGCGGTCGTAAAAGCAAACGCGACGCTCGCAAATAATATCATTAAGCGAGTCGCGAATCTGATGCCAGAGACGTCGTCCTCAGAACTACTCTATGCGGCAAAATATGCTATTATGACGGACAAGTCTAAGATCCCTGAATCCACAAGAAAAAAAGTCCAAACTCTTTGGGGACCCTACCTTGACTGAGAAGAGTCAAAAAAATAGATCATCGCTAACTAAGCAACTGACCAAGCAACTTGGTCTACTGCTTGGAATGCTCGCTGCCGGATTCGCCTGGTATCATCACGTCGTAAATTCGCAAACACCCGAGCAATTGCAGATACGCGACTCGGGAACGCCTTCATTAAATGCCGCGAATGACTCGCATCAAAAAACCTCAGAATCGACTGTTAACAGTGACACAGTTAAAAATGAGACAGTTAAGAATGATACAGTTAAAAATACCCTAGACTCCACAGGTGCCGCACCAACAGCAAGTGAAGCACAATCTCTGATCGACCAAGGTTTAATTGCTGAAGGTCGCGCGATGCTCGAAAAAATTATCGAGCTGGATCCAAGCAACACCCAAGCGATGATGGAGCTAGCAATGATCTACACTCTGGATCTAAAAGAGCCCGTAAAGTCGCGAGACATCCTAGAAAAAATTCTCGACATCAACCCATCCCATCGCGCTGCGCTCAATGAGTTAGAGCTGATATACAAAGAACTTGGCGCCGTCGACCAAGGTCTTGAATTGCTGCAGCTCAAAGCTCAGCAGCACCCCGAATCCCTTGAAATTCAATATTTATACGGACGCCTTCTTGCCGCTGAAAACCCCGCCGGCGCGCTACCTTGGCTTGAGAGGGCCACGAAGATTACCGATCAAAGGGAACAAGCTCTGGACCAGCTGGCTGGGGCCGCACTCAGGGCGGGAAAAACAGATCTTGCCATCAAGTCCTGGACTGAGGCTTTATCTATTGCCGAAAGCGAGCTAGCGCAAGCCCGAGCCAACGGTGAGCCTGGTATAGATTACCTGGAAGACCGCATTAGTTCGACGCGGACTGAGCTCGCGCGGGCCAGACAACAAGCCGAAAAAACAGGCTACTAGTCACTCTCACCAGGAAACTGGTATAATCTACAAATCTTAGATCACAGTTCACTATTTATTTTTTTTGACCATCACCCTTTCTCAAGTCAAAAGGATCGGACATGAAAAAAATTATTTTCTTCTTACTCGCAAGCGCTTCTTCCGCTTTAGCAGGCCAAAACACCTTCAAAACAAACTGCTGTGAGGTCACGAACGCCCCGAGTTGGCTTAGCAACTACAAGATCCAAAGCATCGCATCCCAAATGGAAACTGACATGGGATGGAGCATTCGACGCGTCAAAGTAATCTTCCACGACACCGATGTTGAATTTCAAAAAGCAGGAAATTTAAATTTTTCTGCTAATGCGTTTTTCTCAGCTGCCCGACAAACGATTGAGTTTAAACCCCAAAAAGACATTGCAACATTCACCCCAACGTTTCGCCACGAGTTAACCCACGTTATTTCCAATCAGAAATATCAAGGCGGAATTCCCGCTTGGCTGGAAGAAGGCTTCGCTAACTTCATTGGGTCAAAACGCAAAGTTGATTACAAGTGGCTTGCTAAGCAAAACTTGCCCGATGCCTCGTCATTAGGCCACCCACAAACTGACTCGTCAGGCGCACAAATGCACTACCAGTTATCGACTGCGACCGTCGACATGCTGGCAAAAAAATGCAACTTGCGTGATCTACTCATGCTCACGACGGGGTCCAAGCTTACGAGCTATCTTGAAACATACTGCAAAATTAAGGACATTAACTCAGCGGTCCGCGACTGGGTCAAAAGCAAAGCTTAAGAGTAGGGAAAAAATTGCCCATTATTGCATAAGAATTCGGCCTCACTCATAATAGAAAGCACGTCCCATAAGTGACTTCTATTTTAGATAACGAGGTGAGTTCTAATGCTGCGATTTTTTGCGATTATCCTTCTTAGCGCATTCCTAAGCCATAGCAATGATGCCTACGCGATCGACTTCAAAAAAGCACTGAAAGACACGATCGAAAAAGAAAAAAAGAAGCACGAAGAGCAGCAAAAAAAGGACGAGCAAAAAAAAGCTGACGACGCAAAAAAGGCAGATGAAGCTAAGAAGGCCGAAGAAGCAAAAAAAGCAGAAGAA
>Ga0214921_10007764_pt1 | contig 14175 bp, 17 predicted proteins | sample LL1505_MetaG_FD_177992 | JGI IMG/M metagenome (GOLD analysis project Ga0214921, IMG submission 177992) | Freshwater microbial communities from Lake Lanier, Atlanta, Georgia, United States - LL-1505 | ecosystem: Environmental > Aquatic > Freshwater > Lake | place: USA: Georgia | collected... | reverse complement strand
CACTTACCTGCTTGGAGAGCTTTTAACCGAGCGGCAAAATCTCCAGCCGTTGGGATTTGGCATGAAACTTATGTGATTGAACCAGGTAAATTCGAAAACATTTATGTAAACATGCCAGCTTTTGGTTTTGGGAAAGTGGGGAATTTACAAGCTGTAACAGGCAAGCTCAATTCCGCCCAAGAGAGGTTGAAGTAAAGCTTGTTATGAATGAAGAACCCGGCTTTAGGGCGGTTCTTCTTCCTCCGATTATGATGCCACTATGACTATTGGACTTGAACGCCTTTTAGCACACATGGCATGGGCAAATCAGAAAACTATTGCCCATCTTCAAACACTTCCAGAAGCCTCCCTTGCTGCTTATGCAACCAATCCCGAATGGCATGCTGCAGAGATTATTTATCACATTATTGATTCAGCTGATCACTACGCCTTTCGCATAAGCGGTAACCCAGCACTTACTAAACCAGGTGAGCCTTGTATTGATGATGTGAAAGTGATTGCAGATCTCACTCGACTTAAAGAGCAAGCAGCGATTGTGGACAAAGCCTTACTTGAGTGCGTGAAGTTAGAGGATATTCAGATTGAGTTTAAGAACTATGAAGACAAAATGGTTAAAAGGTGGCGCTCAACCATCCTTTCACAAGCCATACATCACGCCACTGAGCATCGCGCTCAGTTGGCATCTGCCCTAGAGGCAAAAGGGTTTAAGCCAATTGATCTAGATGAGTTAGATCTATGGGCTTTTGAGATTGAGACTTCAAGCTCCTAATTCGACCCGCCTTCCTAGATGTTGCATTAATGCTACATAGCATATATGCTATAACTATGAGTCGCAATCCAGAAGAACCGGTCTATAACCGGATAGAAGAAGTCCGTGCTGCTTTAGGCCTATCCAGGCAAGATCTTGCCGATAAGGCTGGCGTGCATTACCAAACCATTGGCTACCTAGAACGTGAGGAATACAGCCCCTCACTAGTTTTAGCTATCCGCATTGCCAAGTCATTAAACAAAGAGGTCTCAGAGCTATTTTCACTCACCCCATTCAAGAAAGGAAAGTAAGGATGTCGAAGAAGAACAAGATTTATTGGTTTGAGGGCGTTACTGAAAAGGGAGTGAAATCGTTACTGACCGATGAGAACTCAAGATTCGGCTGGCTTCGACCTCAGCGAAATCGCAGAGTTCTAGTTGCCCTGATGGCCGTGGGTCATATCGCCGTGGCGATGGGAAGTTACTGGCCCACTTTGAAAACGAATATGAATTTATCAAGCGGAGCTGAAATTGTTATTTACAGCGTTACGGCGATATTCGTTATTTTTGCTGTCCTAGTTGGCTATTTGTTCCTTCGGATAAGCGTGAGAGGCATAGGCGATGCTCCTAATGAACTTCTAGATGAGCGCCAAATTAAGGTGCGAGATACTTCATTTCGATTTGCCTACTATGCAATGGGATATGTAGTTCTGGGACTTTTGTTACTGATGCTATTCGGACCTGAGCTGAAGATGTTCCAACCAGAAGGTAACGATGGAAGCTATTTAGCAATTGCTACCCTCTTTGCTTTTTCATCGATGCCCTCAATGATTTTGGCTTGGCGAGAGCGAGATATCTAGATAGTCTTGCCAGTATGGCCTGGTTTCTACTTTCAATTGCAATTGTTGCCGAGATTGCTGGAACCCTGTTCCTAAAAGCTAGTGATGGTCTGAGTAAACTTTGGCCATCTCTCGGCGTGGCAGTTGGTTATGTAATCGCCTTCTCGCTCATGGCTATTTCCCTTAAGAAACTTGAAGTTGGTATTACTTACGCGGTGTGGTCTGGTGTGGGAATCATGGGAGCTGCCATTGGTGGCGTTTTGTTTTTTGATCAACATCTCTCCAAATTAAATGTGATTGGAATGGCGATTATTATTGTTGGTGTGGTGGTTATGAATCTTGGTGGAGCTGCTCACTAATGCCGAAGATGACAGCTCAAACGAAGAGATACGCCTTTGGGGCAAATTTTGTACTAGTTTTCGTGTTACTACTTACCCTTTCATCATGTGCGAGTAGTTCAACAGGAATAGTGAGTCTAAATCTTGCGCCGGCTCCCTACTCACTTGAAGTACCAGCAGAGATCGCAAAACATCTATCCGTTGAAAATATGGCCACAGATGCATCAAATGAGTTTTCAGCTCAGGCTAAAGCAGCTGGGGCAATAGCCCAAGTTCGTATAAATTACAAAGCAGATGACGGATCAATGCATGGATTTGCTGGAGTATATTATTTTGCAAAAGTTGGTTTTGAAAAAGTTCAAAACCCGAACGAGCCACCTTTATATGGCACCAAAGTAATTGAAGAGAATTCAATGGTATTAGCCATTGCTGGACCGCAAGATTCTATATTTGAGCCAGCCACACAGGATGGTAAGAATTCTATGGCTCTGTACACACTGATTTATGATCCTCAAGCATTTAAATCTTCATAAATGTAGCTGGCTTTGCTTAAAGTTGTGCGGTAAATAGCCTGATTGGCTCAGGTTTCTGCGTGATTATTGCGCAACCCCATTAGAATTAGTGAGTGTCTGGATCACCTTTATCAATGAAAATAGAGATTAGATCAATCTCTCAGGATGATCATCGGGCTTTTATCTCTCAATTATCAAGCGCTTCTTTCTTGCAACTTCCCGAGTGGGGCGCTGTTAAAAGCGACTGGAAAAGCAAATCCATTGGTATTTTCTATGGTCTCGAACTTGTAGGCGTAGCACTTCTACTGACTCGCGCGCTTCCCTTTGTAGGAAAATCTTTTGGGTACATTCCAGAGGGTCCACTGTTTGTGCCTCATTTTTTATTTGACGAAGCTGTTCTTGAATCTCTTGAAGTTTTGGCAAAGAAAGAAAAGATATTCCTGCTTCGAATAGGTCCAGCAATTCCTTTTCGCGATTGGGAAAGTGAAGTAATTAAGGCAGCACTTGCATCAGATGAGGCTAGCTCCTTACTCAACACCCAATCGACTAGCGAATACGAAAATGGTCGAAAAGCGATTCAAAGTTTAGAGAAAGCGGGTTGGCGAGAAGTTGTTTCTGAGAGCGGTTTTAGCGAAGGACAACCAAACTTCGTCTTTCAATTGAATCTAAACAATCAAGATGAAGAAAGTTTATCGGCAGGCTTTAATCAACTGTGGCGTAGAAATATTAAAAAGGCTGAAAAAGAAGGTGTTGAGGTTATTCGCGGTGGGAGAGCAGATCTCATAGATTTTCATAAGGTCTACGTAGAAACTGCTGCCCGTGATAATTTCAAACCGCGGCCACTTCGTTATTTTGAACGAATGTGGGATGAATTAAATGGACACAACCATCATCTCAACCTTTTCTTAGCGAATTGGCAAGGCCAAGTAATTGCATCGACAATTGCAATTCGCGTAGGAGACCACTACTGGTATTCCTACGGTGCATCAACTGCTTTTGGACGCGAAGCTCGTGGAAGTAATGCAATCCAATGGGCGATGATGAAAGATGCTATGGACAGCGGCGCTACCTGTTATGACTTGCGTGGAATCACTCCAACCCTGGATCCGCATGATCCCCATGTTGGCCTGATTCAATTTAAAGTTGGCACAGGCGGTTATGCCCGCCAACTAGTTGGCGAATGGGAGAAGTCGATTAATAAGTTCTGGTCGCTCGCCTTTGCGACTTATTTACGAGTTCGCAGGTAATCTACGCTTATGCCACTTTCACTGCACGTTAATGGACAGAAGTGGCGTTCGCATCTGAGCGCGATGGTGAGTGCAAAACCTGGGCTTGTGCCAGTAATAAAGGGAAACGGTTATGGATTTGGTGTGGAGTTTCTTGCTGCCGAATCAACTCGACTTGGCGTAAGAGCGGTTGCTGTGGGACTGGCAAGTGAAGTGGCACAAGTGCGTAAGGCTTTTGCTGGAGAAATCATCGTTCTTTCACCTGATGAGAACACTAAAGCAGTTTCAGATTCTAAAGTTCTTCAAACGATTTCTAGCATTGATGTTCTCCGAAGTATTGATATCAAAACTAATCTCATTCTTGAGATTTTGACTCCACTGAACCGTCATGGAATAAATATCGCAGATTTAGCCTCTGCCCTTTCCATCATTGGTGATCGAGGATTAAATTTGCGTGGCTTTGCACTTCATCTGCCCATAGCAAGTATCAATAGCGCTTGGATTAGTTCAACCCTTGCCAAATTACCTGATGCCAGCACGGTATACATCTCTCATCTTCATGATGGTGATCGGGTACGCAAAGAATTTCCAAAGATTAACTTCTGCGAAAGAATAGGAACATCTCTGTGGCTAGGAGCGGATTCAGCGCTAGAAGTAACAGCCACCGTACTTGAGAATCGCGATATTCAAGGCTCGGCTGGTTATCATCAACGTCGAGTTCGCGGACATGTCATCGTTGCAAGTGGAGGAACTGCCCACGGTATTGGACTTGCAGCTCCACAAAGTGATAGTTCACTTATTGCCAGAGTTAAGATTCTTGCAAACGCGATTGAATTAGTTTTTGGAAAAATACGCAGCCCCTTCCGTTTAGATTCAAAGCCGTTAAATTTCTTGGAACCACCACATATGCAGTGTTCACTTTTAGTCTGTAAGGGTTCACAGCAACCTAAAGTTGGGGATGAGTTGAAAGTACGTGTTCGCTATACAACTACGACATTTGATCAAATCATTGTTAATTAAGGCAACTCAGGGAGCTATGAAATAAGTATGAGTGAGCCTTCAATATTAAGATCCTCAGCGGTGATGGCTGTTGGAACGATAATTTCGCGTATTACAGGGTTAGCCCGCAACCTACTTTTAGTAGCAGCCCTGGGTACTGCAATTATTGGCGATACTTATCAAGTTGCTAACACACTTCCTACTGTCGTTTATATCTTGGTCGCTGGAGGTGCACTTAACGCTGTCTTTGTCCCACAAATTGTGCGAGAAATGAAGACTAAAGATGGTGGAAATTCCTACGTATCACAGTTAGCAACTGCCACATTTACGATTCTGGGATTTGCAACAGTGATTGGAATGATTGCTGCGCCACTAATTGTTCGCCTGTATGCAGCTAAGTTTGGAGGCAGTGGTCTTGAGAACGAATTTGAATTGACTGTTCTCTTTACGCGCTACTGCTTGCCTCAAGTTCTTTTCTTGGGATTCTTCACATTACTTGGCCAAATTGCTAATGCTCGGGGAAGTTTTGGGCCAATGATGTGGGCACCAATTCTCAATAATTTAATTGTTATAGGGGTTCTTATTGGCTTTATCGCCATCGCACCAGATGCAGCAAACGGTGTTATCAGTTCAACGGCTAAAGTCTTTTTAGGATTGGGCACCAGCTTTGGTGCTCTGGCTCAAGCCGCGATTCTGGTTCCAGTTATTGCTAAAACTGGCGTTCGACTTCGACCAAACTTTCACTGGTCATCGTTGAGAAAATCTGCACACCTTGCAAAGTGGACTGTTGTTTTTGTTCTGATCAATCAAATTGGTTTTATGGTGATTGTAAATCTAGCCACTTCAGCATCGGTTCGCGCGAAGCAGTCAGGAATTGATGTTGGTGTGGGCTTTACTCCCTATCAAAATGCTCACTTCATCTTTTTGCTTCCTCATTCAATAATTGCAGTTTCATTTGTTACTGCTTTACTTCCGCGAATCTCACGCTTTGCCTCTGAAGCCAGAATCTCTGACGTCCGCGATGAAATCCAACAGACGCTGCTGCACCTCTATTCACTAATAATTCCTGCGGCCTTTGCGCTCTTATTTCTTGGTCAACCAATCGCACATTTCATATTTGCAGGCTCGCGTAGTCAAGATTCTAGTCAGATTGGATTAATTCTCTCTGGATTTGCTTTGGGACTAATTCCATTTTGTAGCTCGTATCTGATGCTTCGAGGCTTTTATGCATTCGAGGACACCAAGACACCGGCAGGGATCACATTGGTCATGAACGTTGTCACAATTGTCAGCGCAACTATTGGCTACTTCACTCTGCCGATTCGTTTAATAACTGTGGGAATTGCTATTTCATTTGGGCTCGGATATTTAGTTAGCTCACTTTGGGCTAGGTATTTACTGTCCAAGCGGGTTGGTGCCATAACACTACGAAAAGATGTCATTTCAATTGTAATTATTTCGGGTGTTGCTTTTGCACCTAGTTTGTTGGTTGCTCGGTTAATTGAAAACTTGATGAATTCCGGATCCCCTAATCTACTTAGCTCGGTTGTGACTCTGGCTTTGTCTTCAGGAATTGCACTGTCGCTGTACTTTGGGCTTGGTTATCGCTTTGAAGTCGCCCCAATAACTTTTGCTGCAGATACATTACGAAAGAGGTTCGCAAAATGACTAAAGTTCTATTAACTGGTGCCAGTGGATATATCGGCAAGCACATCACGCTTCAATTACTTAATCAGGGATATGAAGTCCGGGCATCAGTTCGTAATCTCTCAAAGTCTTCAGAAGTACGTGATGCTGTATTACCTCATCTGCTTGACTCCAATAATATGGATGCAAGGCTTACATTTATTGAGCTCGATCTTGAAAAAGATGCAGGTTGGGTAGATGCTCTTAAAGGTATTGATGTATTGATGCATACCGCATCTCCATTTCCGCTTATTTCTCCTAAAGATGAAAATGAGTTAATCCGTCCAGCTGTTGATGGAACCTTGCGAGCATTAAGAGCAGCCAAGGAGTCTGGAGTAAAGCGCGTAATTTTAACTTCCTCGGTAGCTGCTATTTATGGTTGTGACCTGCCTGCTGGCGCAAGTGCTTATGACGAGACGATGTGGACAGATGTTGAGCACCCAGTTGGGCGAGTTGCTTACACAAAATCTAAAACTTTAGCTGAGCGAGCTGCCTGGAACTTTGTTAAAAATGAGGCTCCAGAAATAGCTTTAACAACTATTAATCCAGTACTTGTTTTAGGCGCACCACTTGATAAGAATTTTGGATCTTCTATTTCATTAGTCGAGCGCATTCTTCTTGGCAAAGACCCAATGCTGCCAGATCTGAAATTCTCCATTGTTGATGTGCAAGATGTGGCCAAGATGCACGTGAATTCAATAAAGATTGATTCATCAAAAGGTGAAAGAATTCTTGCGGCTGCTGGGACAAAATCATTCGTTGACATTGCAAAATTGCTCAAGGCCGCTTATCCAAAAAGCAAAGTGAAGTCTGCAAAAGCTCCAACTTTCCTGATTTATTTCCTATCTCTTTTTGATAGCACGATTAAAGGGATATTGCCTCAACTTGGCAAACCAATGAATGTAAGCGGGGCTAAAGCCACTCGAGTTCTTGGCATTAACTTCACTTCTACAGATGTAACTCTTCGAGAGTCTGCGGATTATTTAATTAGGAATGGATTTATAAAAAGCTAACCTAGTTCTTTCTATTGGGCCCAAATTGCATCATGGACATATTGCGCCAAGCCTCTGACACGTCCGTCGTAGTACTCCTTAAATCGTGGGTCTTCTACATACATAAGTGCTAAATTCTTTTGCATTTCAACTGAACAGTCATAAAACCATTTTGTAATTGCTGCTCGGTGAGCAATTACTGCTTCCTTGGTTTTAGCCGAGTCGACGGCAAGACTGTTGCCGAAGGCATAAACAAAGAGTTCAGTAGCAGCCTCTTGATCTACCTTTGCCGCAGCAAAATCTTGCCTAGAGTATTTAGAAGTTTTGGATATTGATTGGCGATATGCATCGGTATCACCCCACCTTGCTTGAACTTCTTCCTCATACGTGCTCATGACTAATTAAGAATGGCGATGATTGCCCCTGCAATAGTCAAATTCAGGGCATCGTTGGCTGTTTCAATGATCCAAACTTTTAAGCTCTCTCCACCAAAGAGACGGTGGGAGAGGGAGGAAAACATTGAAATACCAACACCGAGAGCAAAACCAACTCCTGCCCCATTGAGAGCACCGAAGTTTGAATCATGGAGTTGAAGGGAGTTAATGATGACTCCCAAAGTCAAAGTCTGGATTAATACGCCAAGAATTGTTCCGCCAAAGAGAAGGACTGGCTTATTTTGTTCACCGGTAAGTTGACCATTGGCGTTACCTTTAGCTTTCATCCAGACTGGATAGAAAGTCTTTGGTCCAAACCAAATGGCACCGCTGATGAATGAGACTGCAAAAGCAGCAAGAACTGCGAGAAGGTTTAATCCTGTAAATGTCATGCGTAAAGGGTACAGAATCACCTGTATTTTGTTGAATAAATACTGCGTGTTTTATAATTTTGGCATGAAATTTCTAGTCTCAGTCATCGATAGCCAAACACGATCACCGCACACACCGCAAGAGATTAAAGCCATTAATGATTTCAATGACAAGCTCTCTGCCCACGGCCAGCGCATCTTTGCTGGTGGTTTAGATTCACCTGCTTCTGCAATAGTTTTTGATAACCGCAAAGGTGCAGGCAAAAGCAGTGAAGGTCCGTTTATTTCATCCGATGAGTTCTTCAGTGGTTTTTGGATCATTGAGGCCGAGTCATTAGAGATTGCCAAGGAACTTGCTGCCGAGGGTTCTAGCAGTTGTAATCGAAAAGTTGAACTACGCCCATTGCTTGGGTAATTAGTAGCTTTTGCTTACAAGTTTTGTTCTTTAAGAAAAGCTTTCCAAGATAGGCTTCAGTAATGTCGTTGCCAGCTATGACCAATCGTGAAGCGATTCGAGTCGGTCTACCTATTTTCATCACAGCAATAAACATGCGGGCTGGATTAACCATTATGAGCCCGCTTTATCCCATTCTTAAAGAGCAATACCACTTGAGCTCTTTCCACCTCTCTTTTTTAACATCACTGTCAGTTCTTTGCTTTGCAGGAAGTGCCTTCTTAATGCCACTTGTGGGCAAGATAGGTGGAACCAACAAAGTTATTGCTTGGACTCTGACGGTTTTATCTGCTGCCATTTTCCTTCGAACCGTTGGCAATGTCCCAATGCTCTTTATTTCATCGGTAACTGTTGGTATTGCAATTGCAGTTCTTAACTTTTCTTTACCGGTATGGGTGAAAGAGAATGCTCCTGAACATTCAGGACTACTCACCGGAATCTACATAACAATTATGGGTACTTTTGCTGCGATCTCTGTGGCAGTTGCAGTTCCATTGGCTCAAGCCACATCCTGGGGCTGGCGCTTATCGATGATTCCTTGGCTAGTTATTGGTGTGATTTCATCAACGTGGTGGTTACTAAGGATTTCAAAATCTCATGAATCAAGCCATATGGAAGTCAGATCGAAGTTTCATACCGCTCTTTTTAGAAAACCAGGTGCATGGAGCATTGCTCTCTTCTTTGGTCTGCAATCCATGCTTTTCTATGGCACGGCTACATGGCTACCAACAATTTTGGTTTCTAAGGGTTACACCCTAGGACATGCTGGATTAGCAGTTTCAATTACAGGCCTGCTTGGTTCACTCGTTGGTATTGCTGCGCCTCATTACGCATCCAAGCTTAAAAACATTCGTACTCTTCTATTACTCCTAGGCATCATGATTTCAGCAAGCTTTGCCGCTGTCATACTCGATAGCGGTTGGCGTTTAGTCATCTGGTTAATGATTTCAAATATTGGACTCTCCATTACTTTTCCTTTATCGCTGCTCTTAACTGTTACACGCAGTATTGAAGCGGGGGAGACGCGCTCTCTTTCAATCATGGCGCAATCCATTGGTTATCTCATGGCAGCTTTTGCCCCTGGAATTGTTGGAGCAATCTTTGACTCCACTCTCAGTTGGAACACAGCGTTACTTGTGCCTGTGGTTCTTGGACTATTTCTAGCTGGTATTGGCTATTTTGCAGGTAAGCCTGAAAAAATCACTATTTAACCTCATTTGAATTGCTCACCAGTTACCATTGGGCATTAATAGCCAGATGAAAAGGTGTTCACAGTGTTTGAATCAATAGTTCTGGGCATTGTTCAAGGTCTTACAGAGTTTCTACCTATTTCATCTAGTGCCCACCAGCGCATTGTTGGAGAGTTCTTTAGTAATGCCCAAGATCCAGGCGCCCGTTTCACGGCAATTACCCAGATCGGCACAGAGTTAGCCGTTCTTATCTTTTTTAGAAATGACATCAAAAACATAGTTTTGGCTTGGTTTAATAAAGTTGTATTACGCAAAGAGTTAGCTGTAGATCAAAAGCCGTTAGCTCGAATGGGCTGGCTCATTATTATCGGTAGCCTCCCAATCGTTATCTTGGGATACCTCGGCAAAGACATCATTACTAATGATTTCCGCTCACTTTGGCTCATTGCTTCAACATTGATTATCTTCGGTGTGATTCTTGGTTTAGCCGATCGCTACGGCAAGAAGGAAAAGAGCCTGAGTGATTTGAATTCAAGGCACGGCATCCTTTATGGACTGGCTCAATCACTTGCATTGATTCCAGGTGTTTCACGCTCTGGTGCAACTATTGCCATGGGTCGCTATCTCGGTTACACCCGCGAAGCTGCACTGCGCTATTCATTTCTCTTAGCTCTGCCTGCTGTATTTGGCAGTGGGCTCTATGAACTCAAAGATGCTTTTGGTGCAAGTGCTTCTAATGTTTACACCTTGCCTCAAACTTTTATAGCAACAGCAATTGCCTTTGTTGTTGGCTACGCAGTCATTGCTTGGTTACTTAAGTTCGTAACAACTAAGTCCTTTATGCCATTTATCATCTACAGAATCGCACTTGGAACTACAGTGTTGGTCCTATTGAGCGCGGGCATCATTAATCCATGAGCAAGGCACAAATCACTGCGCACTTAAAGAAATTTGATAAAGCTCAGCGCGACATCTTGAACCAGCTTCGCAAAGAGATCTTAGAAGAACTGCCAACAGCCCAAGAGATCATTAAATACGGCATTCCCACCTTTGCCATAGAAGGTGTGCCGATTCTTGGCTTTGATGGATACAAGGCCCACAACTCACTTTTCCCTTATAGCGGCTCCACTAATAAGTATCTAGAAAAAGAGTTAGCTAAATACGTTCAGACCAAAGGCTCTATACATTTTGCGCTAGATAAGCCCTTTCCCCGTGCACTCCTGAAAAAGATTATTAAGGTCAGAATCGCTCAGATCAATGCTTCCTATCCCAATAAAAGCGGGGAGTACTTGGAGTTTTATGGCAATGGCGTGCTCAAAGCTAAAGGGAAAATGAAGCAGGCAAAAATGCATGGGTATTGGGAGTGGTTTAGAAAAGATGGAACCAAGTTGCGCTCTGGCTCATTTGCGGCAGGGGAGCAGTCAGGTTTGTGGATTACTTATGATCAAAGCGGTAAGGCGTATAAGAAAACTAACTTTCCTAGTTAACTTCCTGGGCTCACCGTAGACATATTGAAATCTTTAATCACAAGTGGTGGAACTGCCATATTAGACATATCGCCAGCCCATTCACGTGGTTGCGTCCATTCAGATGCACCAGCATGTGCGATGCGAGATAGAGCTGAAACCGGTGAATCATTCCAACGGAAGTTATTGGTTGCACCGACTACTTCACCGCCCTTAACGTGATAAACACCGTCACGAGTTAAGCCGGTCAGAAGTAGTGAATTTGGATCAACCATACGGATATACCAGAAGGTTGTAAGAAGTAGTCCGTTATCAACTTTCTTCACTAAATCTTCCAGAGTTCCACTTGCTCCATCAACGCTCATAACTAAGTTTTCACCGATTGGCGTGAAATCAAGGTTAGTCAGCTTTGCTGATGCTCGAGTTTGAACGAGAGATTGCAAGACACCATCTTTGAGCCAGTCAACACGCTTGATTGCTTGACCATTATCAAATACTGATGAGAATGGTGAACTAACTGCAGTTGCTACGAAGTTAGATGCAGGAAGTTGCTTGAACTCAGGATCGGTGAAGAACTGGAGAGAAACATTTGAAAGCTTCTCACCAATGCGAGTTCCCCCACCCTTTTTAGAAAATACTGATTGACCTTCATGAGCATCACGTGCAGTTGATACCCACATCATGTAGGTGAAGAGATCTGCAACAGAGCCTGAAGGCAAAATGGTGTCATAGCGACCAGCTGGAAGATCTACTTTTGTGCCCTGCCACGTTAAACGTTGGCGAATCTGAGCATCGATATTTGCAACGGAAACATCTTTAAAGTCGCGAGTTTCAACACCAGCCCATGTGGAGCGAGAGCGATCATGAGACTTTCCAGTCATCTCTACGCGACCAACTGGTGAATCTTTGCGCAAACGCAATCCACCTTTTGAGCCAACCCAGGTTGTTTCATTGGTGTGTTCTGAATATCCAAAGAGTTCGATTTTATCTGCAACCGAACGAGAGAACATATCGCCTAGAGCTGGAGCAAAAGTTGAAAATACTTCTGGTCCTGTTGGAACGTGAGCGCCTGACCAATCACCAATAGATACATTAGTCGCAAGTGGTGCGTAGTCATCGGCTGGACCTGAAGCCTTTGCTGCAGCAATTGCTTCTTCTAGCAGCTTTGGAACACCTGCAAGTGAGACATCTGTGCGGGATACGCCACCAGATGCCATGCCGCCATCAACTGCAACGAATGCAATAACTGTAACGCTGCGCTCTTGGATAACACCATTAGTGGTTAATGTGCTGCCAGCCCAACGTAGGTTGGCTTGAGTCTTATCGCGTACAACAACAATACATTCATCGCACGTTGCAGCCGATGTGATCTTTTCAATTAGATCTTGAGCAGAAATCATTTTCCAGCCTCCGCAACAGTATTGAGAATGTTTACTTTGTCGAAGATTGCCGCTGGGCAACCATGACTTACCGCTGCAATCTGACCTGGTTGGGCTTTACCGCAGTTAAAGGCACCGCCTAGAACATAGGTTGAAGGTCCGCCAACAACTTTCATTGATCCCCAGAAATCAGTTGTTGTTGCTTGATAAGCAACATCTTTGAGTTGACCAACGATTTTGCCGTTCTTAACACGGTGGAACTGTTGACCAGTAAATTGGAAGTTATAGCGCTGCATATCAATAGACCAGGATTTATCACCCTTAATGATGATTCCATCTTCCATGGAAGCCACCATCTCGTCATAGGTTGGACCTGTTGGATTTGGTTGCAAAGAAACGTTAGGCATGCGCTGAATTGGCACGTGTGCTGGGGAATCTGCAAAGGCGCAACCATTACTGCGATCACGATTAACGCGGGCAGCGATGCGGCGATCTAACTGATAACCAACAAGAACACCATCTTTTATGATGTCCCAGCGCTGGGCAGCAACGCCTTCATCATCAAAGCCCACAGTGCTAAGTCCATGAGGTGTGGCACGATCGCCAGTGACATTCATGAGCTTTGAGCCATATTGGAGCGTATTTAACTTATCTGGTGTGGCAAAAGATGTTCCTGCATAGTTAGCTTCATAACCAATAGCTCTATCTAGTTCAGTTGCATGGCCAATTGACTCGTGAATTGTTAGCCAAAGATTTGATGGATGAACTAATACGTCATAGCGACCAGGTTCAACTGAAGGTGCTGCAACCTTCTCCGCCAAAAGAGAGGGAAGTTCTGCAATTTCATCATCCCATTTCCAATGGGAGTTACCCATCCACTCCCAGCCAAAGCCGGCAGGTTGTGCCAAGGTGCGCATGGATTCAAATCCATGATCACCAATTGATATTGCTTCAATCTGGGTTTGAATGCGCACACGTTGCTGTGTGGTGCTGGTGCCATATGAATCGGCGTAGTGCTTTTGTTCTTTAACAAACATAGTGTGGGCAGATGTGTGATTTACATTTGCACTCTTAAGTAAGCGATTACTTAAATCTGCTAGGCGATCCTTCTTATCTGAATCTGAGACTGAGAAAGGATCGATTTCATACTCAGATACCCAGGTTTGGTTTGCATACACAGGCTCTGTTACAAGTGAGACTAACTCTGTTGAGAGTGGCTTTGATGTTTTCGCCATTGCAACGGCAGTTAGCGCAAGCTTCTTGGCAACATCGACAGAGATCTCAGGAGATGAAGCAAAGCCCCACGCTCCATTGACGATAACGCGAACACCTAAACCGGCATTGGTCTCATCACTTTGTGTCTCAGGACGAGCATCACGTAGCGAGAGCAAACCATTGCGTGTGCGCTCAATGCGCACATCAACATGGGATGCACCGGCATCTTTTGCTGTGCTAATCGCGGCATCACTAACGGCTGTTAGTGGAAGGGCTAGGAAATCTGCATCTACGTTTTTGTTCACCCCCGCACCCTATGTCAAATTC
>Ga0214921_10007762_pt1 | contig 14177 bp, 15 predicted proteins | sample LL1505_MetaG_FD_177992 | JGI IMG/M metagenome (GOLD analysis project Ga0214921, IMG submission 177992) | Freshwater microbial communities from Lake Lanier, Atlanta, Georgia, United States - LL-1505 | ecosystem: Environmental > Aquatic > Freshwater > Lake | place: USA: Georgia | collected... | reverse complement strand
AACCCTACCCATTTCCACCTTTGAAAAGATTGAGCAAAACCCTACCCATTTCCACCTTTGAAAAGGTTGAGAAAAACCCTACCCATTTCCACCTTTGAAAAGATTGAGCAAAACCCTACCCATTTCCACCTTTGAAAAGGTTGAGAAAAACCCTACCCATTTCCACCTTTGAAAAGGTTGAACAAAACCATACCCATTTCCACCTTTGAAAAGATTGAGCAAAACCCATTTCCACGTTTGAAAAGGTGGAGCCAAACCCTACCCATTCGTCGATTCTAAATGTATAAAATATATACATAAAAGATTTGTCATATAATATATAATAGCATAATATCATGCAAAATTGCAAATGTTCTTCTCAATCCAGTAAATATTGTATTGATAAAAAATGTAAAAATTGTTGCGAAAACATTAAATGTACACGCCATGGCACACATTATTGTAAAGATTGTGAAAAATTACTTGATAATACTAATAAAAGACATATACTATCACGTAAATGCAATAAATGTTTGAATAAACATTTGATGTGTACAGTTTGTAATAATGAACGTTATGATAATAAATGCTCATTTAAGCATTGTAAAAAATGTTGTAAAGAGGAACTATGTAATATACATTTGAATGTAAACAACTGGTGTAAACAATGTAAAACATATCAAAAAATATGTAAAAACAATAATTGTGTAAATTGTTATTGTAATAATAATGACTGCACAATACATTACACAAACTGTAAAAATTGTACCACTTTTATAGAAAAAAAGAAATGTAAACATTGTAAGGAGTGTTGTAAAAATGTTAAATGCTATTATCATTTTATACAAGATGAAGATATCACTAATAAATTATTGAACAATTACAAGTTTACATTATATGGAATAAAAAATTTACCAGTATGTATCATTGATAAAATTGTAGATGATTTTCTGGATGTAATAGAAGAATGTAAAGAATGTCATTACAAGTTCTCATCATTTGAAGAATGTTGTTCTGCTGGGATTGTTTTTTCTTGTGAAAATTGCAAGAAATACATATGTGACAATTGTGTTATGGAACATTCGAGATATTACACAATAGAAAGATACTGTAAAGATTGTTACGAGAGTTCAACAGACGACGATGACATTGACGTCGATAACGATGACTACGAATATTATGATGATGATGACAGCGACGAATATCACGATTACGATGGATAATATATAATAAAATTGACAAGATAATACAAAATACAAATTTAGTACACAAGTAAAATGAACACTAGTGAAACAAATATCACGTTGAATCCATTATTAGAACAATCCACACCTGAAGAGAAAAAAGAAAATTTAACAGCCGAAGAAAAATTTAAATTGATGAAAGAAATAGAAATTAAAACTGAAAATAAAATGAAAGAGCTTTATCAAAGTGGCCAATTGCTACCTCCATTACCAATTGCTTTAGGCGCAATAGATATAACTCCTGAAGTAGGTAAACAACAAATGAATCTATTAGAAAAAACTATGCAGATTGGAGCGGATGAATTTAAACAAAAAATGGGTAGGAATATGACTTATTCAGAAATGAGAATGATGTTTGGTTAAAAATTTACAAAAATAAAATATACTCTATATTTACATAAAATGAATATGTGTAAATATAAAGATGCACTTGGTATTCCTGGAAAAGGAATTCACTCATATCGTCTATTTGGCGTGGCTATAATGGATGTTATTATGACTATAATTGGAGCATTTATATTCTCCTTTTTTTTCAAAACGAATTTTGCATATACATTAATTACCCTCTTTTTGTTGGGCATATTTTTACATAGAATGTTTTGTGTAAGAACAACTATTGATAAACTTTTATTTCCAAACTAAAAATCACTTGATTCGAAAAATATATCATGATTACGCGAAATATGTCGTTTAGGTATTAATGCCGCATCATCGTCTCTTTTTGCTATATTTTTAGAAGTATTGGTAACATTGGTATTGGTAACATTGGTATTGGTAACATTGGTATTGGTAACATTGGTATTGGTAACATTGGTAATTGTATTTAAAACACTCGCGTTCGTATTAGATGTTTCTTTTAATGTAATCACGGGTTTATTACCATTCTTATAATCATAAATTTCAATAACATTTTTAACTATTTCGCTTCTTTCAATGTCTTCATTTTCTAATCGAACCAATTTAATTAAACGAGTGTTGTTATAATTTTCGAACCTAGAAATAAAATCATGTAATCCATTTTCTTTTACAAAATCAGTTTGGTTTAAATCACCTGTAATCACCATTCTACTATTTACACCCAATCGTGTTACCAACATTTTCATCTGATTTGGCGAACTATTTTGCATCTCATCCGCTATAATAAAGGCATTTTTAAATGTTCTTCCACGCATAAATGCTAACGGACAAATTTCTATTTTACCATTATATAGCATTAAATCTAGTTCCGATTTGCTATAAAATTCTAGAAAAATATCAAAAATAGGCTTGGTCCAGGGGTCCATCTTCTTTATAATGTTACCTGGCAGAAACCCTATTTCTTCTTCAACGGTTACCATAGGGCGCGTTATTATTATTTTGTCTATTTCTTGCGTCTTCATTTGTGTAATAGCCTTTTGACAAGCAAATAGCGTTTTTCCGCAACCAGCCGGACCTGTCGAAATAATTATCTTGTTTGATTCGTCATTTAAATAGTTAAAATACGCTCCTTGATTCACCGTTTTTGGCTGATATAAATATGAAAACGACCCTTTCGATTTTTTCATAAATAATTGTAATCCGCGCGAGTTCTTTTTATTAGCTAAAAAGTTAAACGTCTCCACATTTATAAACAACAAAAATAGCGTACATAAACTATAAATATTCATAATATATACTTATTCTTAAATTATAACTATATATCTAACTCATTTCCATTATAATATTATCTTCATCGGTGTCATTTACATCATTATCCTGATCAACCAGGGTGTTTTCTAAAAGTATTATTTTTGTATTTTCACTAGTGTTATCATGTGTAAAATGTTTTTTCTTTATTTGAAAAAAACGTCGATATTTTTTTACACCTTCTAAAGTATAGCCATCCGCTTTTCGAATGGGCTCCATTTTATAGTGATAAACGTTCAAGATTTGTCTTACTAAGTTCAAAAGAGGCCATTTTTGAGATTTATCGGCGTTTTTTTGCAAACTAGTCATAAAAGAAGAACTGTAATTTTTCTTTAATTCTGGTATTTTTGTTTTTACCTGGTCGTATATCGTGTCTGATAACAATGTTTCACGAGGAATAATCAACCCATCTATATCTTTTAATTCATCGAATTCAAAACCTATTATTTTTAATATTTGTTTGCTGTCTTCTTCCATAAATAAAAAAAGTATTTTAATTTTGTGAATCTAACAAAATGATATACAAGAATGCAAATTTCTAGATGTTAAATTCTGGAATACTATAATTTTCTCCGTCCTTGACATACTTGGCAATTATTTTGGGGTTTATTTTGTTACTAATAATGTCTTCTGCTTGATAAACATTATTATTTTTATCGATATAATATACGATTCCTTGGATATCTTGTGCATATACCTCGATTTTTTGAGTAGTATTTTTATTTTCATTTTGTGCGTCTATGATTCCATGAGGCGTGCCCTTCAAATGAGTACCACAATATTCGCAACCATCCTTTTTACGTCTAGTGCATTGTTCATTACTGGCTCTTTTTGCACAACAACGGTCAAATATAGGGACAAAATTTTTTACACGTTTTCTTTTTTGAAAATCTTCTTTAATAAACGCCAATCTATCATAATCATAAATATATTGAAGTAATTGATTTACTTGTTCATTTTTGGTCATACCCATTTGACTAGCTTTTTCGCGAATATTATCCTTAAAGCTCGTAATATAAGTTTCAACCTTTTTGTTTAAACGTCTTTCCATATTGTTTTATTATATATATTATATTGTCAACTCTTTAGTTCAATTTTTTTTATATATACAAAAACAACTTAAAGAAAACCTATGCAAAAAAATTGATAATTATGCTCACCCAAGAGGTGATATGAAATAAAAATGACATTTCTAAATTATATTTTATTTCGATTAGTTCTTTGTTTGTTTCGTCGAGTTTTTTCAATTTATTATTGATATTTTCAGCTAATTTACAACAAGATAAAGGCGGCTCTTTGGGAGTATTATGATGACAATAACGTTTAGCAAAACTTGTATATTTTATTATATTTCGTAACATAAATATAATAATATTCGTGAAATAGGCTTTATATGTGTTTTACACGTTTTATCAAATGATGTGTGATTCAGAAATGTTACTTTCAGGGATGACGAGTTCTTCATTTGTTTCATTTTTATCCTCTACTATAGTCACTTCTTCAACTGTGACTGCTTCTACTACTTCTGGTTTAACTTCTTCGACGGCAGGTGCTTCTTCAACTGTAGGCACTTCTTCGACTACTGTGGCGGGCGCTACTTCAACTGTTGGTGCTTCTTCGAGTACTGTGGCGGGCGCATCTTCAACTATTGGTATTTCGATTGCTGGTATTTCTAGTACCACACCAATCACATTTTCTTCCATACAAGCTTCATTGCTATTGTCGTCGTGTATTTGATTCGGATTAATAAATTCATTAATATTTAAAATGTTATCTGTTTGTGTGTCATTGTTTATTTTAATATTTTCCAAACACAACTCTTCCCTCGAGTCATCTATAAGTAACCCTATATTTTCATTTTCATTTTGATTTTCTTCTTTACCAATAGTACTGTCACTTTTCGAACCCAAATCATTTAAATCAGTATGTGATAATTGAGGGTCTATTATATTGGTTTGATTTAACTTGCATATTTGAAACATATTCGACATTTTTGATACATTGCTCTTAATGATATCTTTTAAACTTCTTTTGGATTCGATAGAGCTATCAGTTCGGTTTCTATTTATAATGTTAGTAACTAATATATTCGATAGAGTGTTACTTGTAGTGGAACTGCCTGGAGAAGTTGGTCTATAGTCGTTATTGTCTGTCAAAATACTTGAAACAGAATCTCCTGTCAAGCTACTTTCTTTATCCGACTCCACATTAAAATCAGAATTTAACGACATATGAAACACATGGGCATTGTGTTTATCCTTTTTATTCTCACTATTCGGTTCACTCTTATTTACCGGTTTATCACCCAATAAATCTTCAAAAAAATCTTCGCTATTGTTTTTATCCATACTTTCATCAAATTTGACATCATTGTTAATATGAGTATGCATCAAATGAATTTTATTACTAAAACGCTGTAAATATTTGGTGTGCATTTTATGAAAAAATTCAATATACGTAATAAACATGCCAATTTTCTCTCGTAAAACAACAATATTAAATGTAAATGTGGTAATAAAATTGTCAATATTCAAACCTATTCTCTGTTTACCTTTATGTATCGCCAATTCGTTTTCTTTATTATCCAAACTCGCCATTAAAATATTTAATAAATTCAATATATTTTCATGTATATCCAATATGGTCTCGAACTTGTAATCCTTATACGGCTCTAAATCTTTATACACAGGATAATTGTTTACTTTAACAATATCAGTTATTTTTTTATCGTCAATATGTGTCAAAATATACTCTACAATGATTTTGTGTAGTTTAAAATATTCACAATACATCCGGTTATTGATTGCCAAAAATAATCGTTTCATATCGTCATATTCAATATCTATTAATCTACTCTGGAAACGAAACGAATCTAACCCAAAAACAAACATATCGTTTTTACTGCTTTGTATAAATTCCGCATAAAACATCTTTAGTTTATCAATTCTGACTTGCAGTATGTCGAAAATATTTTTAACAGTATTTCGAATACTAATTATATTGTTAAATTCGCCCTTTAATTTCACAATTCTAGTCTCCATAATAAAGGAAAAGAATTAAAAATCGGAGTTTGAATTAAAAAATTTGGCTGATTCTTTTTATTGCGTTAAAATATATGGAGGATAATTTGAGTGAAAAAGGGGGCGATATTTTAGAACTTGAAAAAACGACTGAAGTAGAATGGACCCCTGAGCACGAAACGATTCTGATTGAATGGGCGGATAAAGCCATGTGTTATAGATGGCTTCATTCAAAATCGAACGCGTTATATTCCAGTTTAAACGCATGGTATACAATTCCAGTTATCGTAATATCTACTCTCACAGGGACGGCTAATTTTGCACAGGAGCGCGTTCCACTTGAATACCAAAATTATTATGTAATGGTGGTAGGTGGATTCAATATTTTAGCAGGTATTATAACAACGATTCAACAATTTCTTAAAATTACACAATTAAACGAGGCGCATCGCGTGAGCAGTATTGCGTGGGACAAATTTTATCGCAACATTAAAATCGAACTAGCCAAACATCCATCAGAGAGAATCGATGTTAGGCAAATGGTTAAAATGAGTAAGGAAGAATTTGACCGTTTAATGGAAACCAGTCCCAATATTCCTGAAAAAATTGTGAACCAATTCAAAAACAATTTCAATGCTCATAATGCGTTTGATAAAATTGTGAAACCTGAAATATGTGACATTTTAATTCCTACAAATGAATACCGAAATCCTTGGTATAATGATGAAAACCGTGCTAAAGTTATGAACGAAAATCTTAAATCTCAATTAGAAAAACAAAATAAAGTAAAAAGAACGAATGAAAACAACCGAAAAATGGTTTTAGACTTTATCAATTTATTTATTAGTTTAAATAATCGTGAGCCTATGGAAACAGAAATCATTGACAATTTAAAAGACAAATTGGACATCAATACAGTTAAAAAAATTGTTGAAGACAATAAATTCTTAAATGTTAAAATGAATAATGAACTAAATGATGAGTTTTCAAATATCAATTTAGTATGATGAAATTATTTAGGTCTTATGTTTTCGGATAATCATTTGGCAATACTAAAATACACAATATGATAAAAATATAAAATAAAATATAGATGCCATAGGTATCCTGGCCTACTCCATAAAAAGTAAGTATTTGGGTTAAACTATAAAAAAATAAGATTGACAAACCTATTAATGTGATTGGATTCATTTCTATACTATTGTTTTAGATTATTTTACATGAAAATTATGTTATTTGCTATTTTGATTTATCAAAAACTATAAATCAAAATATAATCATATAACTACATAATCATATACCTACATAATCATATAACTACATAATCGTATACTCGCTGACATCTTTTGTTAGACTTCTTTTATCGATATAATGATAACTCAAGGGAATTTGCTGTTTATATTCTTTCACCACCAATACAGGATTTTCTAGCATGATTCCATTATCTAACTCCAAAAAACTACCTAAATAAGCACTGTCGTAATCTTGCGTCCAATTTCCGTCATGGTCCGATATGCGCATGGTTAATCGTTCCATATTTTGATCAATCGTTTCGTCCTGCAATCTTTCCGCCTTTATGTCAGATGCATCATTAGGGTCATTTGGATTATTTTCAATAAATTTCGTATTTCCTACAAATACGGCAAACCTTACAATGCCGCCATTGGTTAATTCGCCGCATTCTTTAAAAGCATTATGAAAATCTTTAAAATAATAATAGGGGCCTAAAATGGCGTTTTTATTCTTTTTTGGTTCGCCAAATAATAAAGTAAAATTTAGTTTATTCTCTGGTTTTCCTACATAACATACTACCGGTATTTCATAATTATTTTCATTTTTATCTAGTAAAAAACAACAGTAGTCGTTCAATATAAAAAAATCCGCTACGCTTTGATGTATGGGTATATTGCATATATGTTTGTAATTGACTATTTCGTCCATGAGAGTTAACCATAAACGGCTATTTCTATAAATATCGTTTACTTCTACCTTGCATTTGGTAAGGTTGAAAAATAAATACAAATTATTATTATAGTCCATAAACCCATCAAATTCTACGGATTCACTAAATAGTTCAATATTTGTTGCATTTAATAAACCCGCTAAATACCCCTTTGTATGCTCGATTATTTCATCAGTGTCTACATTTTTGAATAAAAGCACTTGTGGTAAGAAGAGATGCGCACTAAATGGCGTTTTGGTCAACAAAAAACGCAAAAAAGGGTATTTACCTTCGGTATTCACATCATAAGAACAAATATAAATATTATCATAACACATTGAATCTTGTGGCAATTCGGCTAATAAAAACTCCTTTGCTTTATAATTATAATAAATTGGTTCTTCTGGGTTATAATCGTCGTTATCCATTTATTATAATTAGTATTATTTTTTTAACTCGTTTTTTATGTCATTTATTTATCGATTTTGCGTTTGATGGTTTCCTTGATTTGTTCTTCGCGGCTATCGAGGACATGTTTCGTTAAATCTTCTGCCATTTTGGGGTCTGATTTATAAAAATTTTGGAGGGCTGCTAATAAGGTTTTACCGTTGATTGGCTTCTTAATTCGGTTGGTTTTATAAACTAATGCGCCGCCATTAATATCAAAACAGTCTATTTTATTAGTCTTCATAACGGTTACTAAATTCTCGGTAAGAGTTTTTTTTCGGTTATTTCTCTCCTTTATTTGCGCTTTCAATTCAGCGATTTCAGTATCCATCTTTATCCATTCTTTGATATTGTTGACCAATTGTTCTTTCGTTTCCATAATAAATAGTTAATATATTTTAATTATTTATTTTTAAATTGTTTTCCACCTTTATCCACCTTTGGGAAAGGTGGAGCCAAATCTTTATCCGCCTTTGGGAAAGGTTGTAACGAAGTAAGAGCCAAACACTATTCACCTTTATCCACCTTTGGGAAAGGTTATAACGAAGTAAGAGCCAAAACCACCTTCCACTACGTAGTAGAAAGGTTATAACAAAGTAAGACACAAACATTTATCTACCATTCACTACGTAGTAAAAAGGTTGTTACTTACTATGTCGTTTACAAGTAGACCCTGTAACAATTTTACCGCCACATGGTTTGCCTTTATTGGGACCAGATTTTAGAATTTCTATACAACCGCTCGCTACACCATCAATAATAACAGGCCCTAAAACTATATTTTCGTCTAGTACTTTTTTAAGTGCATTAGCGGTCTCTTTTGCCTTTAATTTGTCTTCCTTCGCCTTGAGTTTCGCTTCCTCTTTCTCCTTTTGTTTCGCCAATTTAGCTTCTTCCTTTTCCTTCAGTTTGGCTTGTTTGACCTCTAATTTTGCCTTGTCAGATAATTCCTTCTTATGTTTCTTAATCACCACTTTTTTATGACTCCAACAATAATAATTTTCATCACCATAATTGACCCCATCTAACATGCCATGATAATAATTAATTTGCGAGCCTAACACGAAACACTGTAAAAATTTACAATTTCCAGCATTGTTTTTATCCGTTTCTACAATATTGTTTCCACTGGGGTCAAACTGTGGATTTGGCATTATAAATTGGCAAGTTTTATAATATCCAGCCGACGAATTAAACGATTTATAATTCGGATTAATATAATTAATGCCATGTAATTTTTCTAATCCCAATTCTTCATAATACGGCAATACTTGTTTTTGTTTTTGTCGGCAATATGGACACCGAATTTCGTCCTGGTTTAAACGCCCAGAGCTGCTTTCTAATCCGTTAAATTTTTGTTTATGATTTTTAATATCTAGATAAAGAGGGATATAATTAAACTTATGACCGCATTCCATTTCAACATATTTGTCGGTTAAAGGGGTATTCTCTATAAGACACATATTCGATTCTTCGTCTATTTTTTGTTCATCATCAGAGTCATCTAGGGATTTATACAATTCAGTAAAAAAATCTAAACCGCCCTCTATTTTATATTTTAACATAATATACTATATTTTGTGTTTTATCTTTAAATTTTTTATATTAATATTAGATATAAAATATAATGTCACCACCTGAAGTTTGGGGGCCTGCAATATGGACGCTTTTTCATACATTAGCCGAAAGAATAACCGAGGAAGCTTATCCACATGTATCACCGCAATTATTTAAAATGATTGTGCGCATTTGTAAATTTTTACCTTGTCCAGAATGTTCAATGGATGCGACTAATTTTTTAGCAAAAATAAAGATGTCTGAATTAAAGACCAAATTGGATTTTAAAAATGCTTTTTATTTATTTCATAACTACGTGAATGCGAAAAAAAGGAAGCAATTGTTCAACTATTCAAATATGTATGTATACAGTAAATATAGAATCATAGATGTAGTGAATAACTTTATTGCCAAATATCATACCAAAGGGAATATGAAGCTGTTGACGGAGTCTTTTCAAAGACAGTTTATTATAAACGATTTTAAAAAATGGTTTACGGCTTCTATGAAGGCATTTGTGCCACGTGTAAATATACCACCTCAAATAACCTGTGCAGAAGAAACAAAGGTTGAAGAAAAAGTAGAGGATATTCCAGAAATATCATCTAATGACGCAATCACTAATGTAGACGCAAGTCAAGAGGTAACACCTAGTGAAGGCACTAGCTTAGAAACAGTCGCAAGCTTAGAAACAGTCGCTAGTGAAGGCACTAGCTTAGAAACCATCACTAACGTAGACGCAAGCTTAGAAACGGTCGCAAGCTTAGAAACCATCACTAACGTAAACGCTAGCTTAGAAACCATCGCAAGCTTAGAAACCATCACTAACGTAAACGCAAGTTTAGAAACGGTCGCTACAAGCTTAGAACATGAAATTATCAGTGAATAAATAATTTAATTTATACCGCTTATTAATTCGCCGTTTTTATATAAAGAACATTTAAAGTTCTGCTTGCTAGGTTGGTAACAAATATCTTTATTACTCGAAACTTCATTAAAGAATAAATATTTGCCAGAGCCTCCTACATACATTAAAGTAACTATTAATGCGGATGATGATAATCCCAACAACACATTTAAAAATAAATCGCCTGTTTTAATTACACATTTTTTGTATAATTTAATAAACATGTCGATTAAGAAATAAGAAATCAAAGAAATAAACACCCAATAATTCACAGCACCATTACTAAACATTGGAAGCGATAAATACATTATTGTAAAAGCAAAAACAAATGCACTGAATGTAGGATTTCCATATTTACTGTATTGAATTGATGTGCATATAGTTCCATCGTTCACAATAGGTGACGCTTTAGACATAATATAGACATATTCTCTTACAACACAACAACCTATTAAAAAGCCTAAATAAATTAACCCTTTAAAATTTTGAAATATAAAAGACATAGAGGTTATGGTGATGGCCAGGATTATAGGAGAGAAAAAAGATATAAATACGATTATGTTCATAGGTTGAAATAACTGTAACGGACTATTCGATACGCCGCCTAATTTCATGGTTGATGTTGGATTGACACTGTTCATATAATAATAACGAATAATATATTTTTTACATTATTCATTACAAAATTATTGGATATATTGGATATATTGGATATATTGGATATATTGTATATATTGGATATATTGGTTATATTGGTATATTTATTGGATTTATTTACACAGACACAACCTCTACATAATTAGGGTCATATGCTATATTACACATATTCGACCCTGATGCTAACCATATATATCCTTCGTTCCCCCATTCTGTTCCCCATGAGTTGCGAACAATCCAATACCCTTCGTCAATATTTATACCGACCGCTTGCACACAATGGTCGACATCCATTCCACAAGTGGTAATAATTCCAGAAACATACGATGACCAAGAAGACGCGTCCAAACAAACTGAAATAGGTCCGGTAGAAAATATATGCGATATCATGGAATCTTCATCGGACAATGAATAATAATCAGCCACCGTTACCATATAATCCGCTGAATTTGACGTGCAACTTCCAGTAACATCATAATAAGAAGTGTATGGATATACTTCGTCTGTTTCTAAACCTCCAGCGTTCTTCACATATTCAAATGCCGTTTCGGTATTCCCACCGTCACAACCATCGTCTACCGTATCACATTGGACAATTTGTTCAGGCGAAAGTGCGTCACTTGTAGTTAATAACCCTAGACGAATGGCATCGGATTCAATTTGCTCGGTGGCAGAAAAGGCCCAACAAGACCCACAATATCCTTGGTCTTTAACCGCGGTGGTGTAGACATCCGCCCAATTAACATAACTTTCATTTCCACTATATTTATTTAATTGGATGTTTTTAGCATTGGCATTGGCATTGGTATTGGGTTTATACCCTAATGAAACCTGCTTAAATTCACCACTAGAAAAATCAGCAAATTTGGTAATGCCGTGAACGGCTAAAGTATCGTTACCATTTCGTTCATCAATCACTCGCAAAAAATCTCTAAAATAAATATACCGTAGATTCTCTTCGTCGATTGTTTCATATTTTCTATTATATTTAACTTTAAATTCTTCAAATAAATTTACTATAGAAGTATCATCTAAATCCGCATATTGGATGCGTTCATTCGTAATAGTATCCAAAGAGAGTGATTGTACAGGGCTGCTGGCATATGTCATAGTATAGGTAATCAATGCAGTTATCATACAACCAGCTACAATAAAAATATTACGAAATTTGGAGTAGTGATCTGATTCCTTTTTATTTTGTCTAAATGGTACAAAAGTGATAATCGTTTCGTCTGTTTGTTGATAATATTTATTCATCTGGTAATCTTATACATACTGTAAAGATAACTTTATATAGGTTTGTTATATTGTATTGCACAATATAACAAAAGATGTATATTCTAACTACTATTATCTAACTATTATCTAACTAACTATTGACTAACCTAACTATTCTACTTTTCTAATAAAATTTCCAACGCTTCGCTTATATGACCTACTGAATGAAACTTGATGTCCTTTAATATTTCTTCGTTTTTGTATTTTTCATAGAATTCATCAAAATCCTTTTTGTTTTCTCTCGGATAGACAAACTCCTTCACACCAGCCTTAATAGAACCTAATATTTTGTGGTTCAAACCACCAATTGCTGTTACATCACCTGACATTTGTATTTCTCCAGTCATGGCGGTTCTAGCTTTAATAGGTATATCATTCAATAAACTATATATCACGGATGTTATGATACCACCAGCACTGGGGCCGTCTTTTTGCACAGAACCATCGCCTGGGTGTACATTAATGCCATATTTATTATTTTCACCATCATACATCGTGCGGAGTTTCTGTCTGCGTTCTTCACTAGTTAAATTCCAGGCAACCGTCAATGAAACATGCATACTTTCCCTCATCACTTCTTGTTGTAATCCAGTCAATTTGAGCTCTAAAAATTTATCAGAAGGAAAAAATTTAGCATGAATAGGCAAAGTACCGCCATTTCCTAAGGATGTAGCATACATTCCATTTGCATAACCAACCAAGCTTTCTTCGGGAACCTTTCTCACGATAATTTCATGTTTACCTTTAAAATATTTATTTTTAATATCATCAATGGTTATTTTAACAGGCAACTCATAATCTTTGTCGACATTTTTCAATATATCCAAATTAATTTCCCCTATTATTTCAAACAATTTTTCCTTCAATTTTCGGACACCAGGTTCTAGTGTGTACTCTTCTATAACAAATTTCAAAACATCGTCTTCTAAAAGAATCATATGTTCCAAGTCATTTTTCTTGTATAATTCTGGCAATAAATGCTGCTTACAAATGACAACCTTATCCTCCACTGATAAAGAGTCAAATCTGATTCTATGAACTCTATCTAATAAAATTTTATCAATAGAATCCGCATCATTATACGATAATATAAATAGCGCCTTGGACAAATCCAAATCAACCCCAGAAAAGTACTTATCCTGAAACGTGTTGTTCTGTGTTGAATCCAACAAATGGGTTAATATACCAGTGATTTCTTTACCATTTTCAGTCTTGCTGATTTTATCCACCTCATCAAATAAGATGATGGGGTTCATACATTTTTTGTCAATCAATATTTGAACAATAGAGCCGTAATTAGAGCCGACATATGTGTAACTATGCCCCACCAATGTAGACGCATTGGAATCTCCTCCTAAGGCAATCAAGGCAAACGGTCTACTGTTACCATTTTCGTCTTTCAAACATTCGGACAATCCTTTTGCTAACGTCGTTTTTCCGATACCAGGATTACCTTCAAACCCCAGCACATGTGAAGTATT